>Ga0310342_100001426_pt1 | contig 14841 bp, 8 predicted proteins | sample S15DNA20500_MG_FD_206155 | JGI IMG/M metagenome (GOLD analysis project Ga0310342, IMG submission 206155) | Marine microbial communities from station ALOHA, North Pacific Subtropical Gyre - S1503-DNA-20-500_MG | ecosystem: Environmental > Aquatic > Marine > Oceanic | place: Pacific Ocean: North... | reverse complement strand
CGCACGCTACGACCAGTACGGGGCTCAACGCAGTCGACAGCTTGGGCAAGGTCGGCAGCAATGACAACCAGAGTGCCAGTAATGGCTGGCCGGGACGAATCGACGACTTCGGGCTGTGGACCCGGGCGCTATCGGCGGGTGAAATCGCCACAATATCGACCAGCGCGATTCCAGAGCCGTCGGCGATTTTGCTTCTGGGCCTTGGCGTCGTGGCCCTGGCCGCTGGACGGTTCCGAAGGAGGTGAATGTTAAAGAAAGATAATAACAACGAGTTTGGCGCGTGTTTGACACTGTGTCAGCACAGCGCCGGACAGAGAAAGAATGCATTCATAAGGAGAACGTCAGTGAACGGTCAGCGGATTTCGTGTCTTTTTTCTCGGGAGTGTCTCGATCAGGGGAATGCTGCGCGCAAATGTGCCATCCCCATGGCGCTACCGGTACGCGATTTCCGCGGGCCAAGATGAATTGTTCGCAACAGGTGAATGCCAATGCCAGTGGAGGGAAAATAGAGAATGTGTTTGTTCCGCGTGAGCCCCCGATGTGTGGTTGCGCTGCGCGTACGGGGGGGGCCTTACGCGCATCTTGTACAGAAAATTCGACTCTGAGTGTTCGTTTGCGGCCAAAAAAGGCCGTGGGAGGAATTATTTGACTGAAAGTGTCCTAAGCTGACTCGGCGTGTGGTTTCGCTTCGCTGTCTCCGTTGTGGCGGCGTGCGACCACCGTCAAGAAAGGTAATTCGTGGTTTTTGGTTGTGCTTGTTTTGTTCTCTTGTACGTAGTTCTTTATTGGAAAGGTATGATCTAATGACACGAAGAATGAGTTTTGTATGTTTGGTAGCGCTGTCGGTGGGTGTGTTGATCGGACTGGCGGGCGTTGCCCAAGCGCAATTCGTCGGCACCGGTTTGCAGGTGCATTTCCCGTTCGAAGGCAATGCAACGGACGCGGCAGGAGGTGATAACAATGGTACGGAGGTGGGCGGCCCGGTGTATACCACCGGTAGCATGGGCAAGTTTGGCGAGGCGATCGTACTGGATAATCCAGGAGACGGTGCAGAATATGTCAGTTATCCTTTGCCCGGTGGGGCGGGTGGTCAATTTACCGGCGGCGCAAATGCCGATTTCACCATGGCCGCCCACATCTGGGTGACCCCCGGCACGATAAGCGACATTGGGCGCGCGTGGGGCAACATCGGTACCCCAACCGCTGGTGGTGGTGTGTTCATGAACGGACGTATGTTTGATTTTCCGCCCGTTGGAGTAGGCCCCTTCGATCCAGGTTCGGATGGCGATGGCGGATTCTGGAGTGGCAGCCCCTGGCATTTTATCTCGGGCACGCCGACTGATTGCGAGGGGCAGTGGTGTCATATGGCCCTGGTCAATGATAGCACCGCAAACACCTTGACACTGTATGTAAACGGCACGGCCGATGGTACGCACGCTACGACCAGTACGGGGCTCAACGCAGTCGACAGCTTGGGCAAGGTCGGCAGCAATGACAACCAGAGTGCCAGTAATGGCTGGCCGGGACGAATCGACGACTTCGGGCTGTGGACCCGGGCTCTCAGTCAAAGTGATATTAACTATCTCCAGACCAACACGATTCCCGAACCGTCGACAATGCTGCTTCTGGGCCTTGGTATCCTCGGCCTGGCCGCTGGACGGTTCCGAAGAAGGTGAGTTAAAGAAGGATAATAACAGCGATTTATTAAACGTTTCGAGGGTTAGAGTTCCGGTTCCAGCACAAGGAAATCGCGAATTCATCGGGACGAATACGCGCCATAGCGCCGTAGCCACCTAAGACATGTCAACTGTGTTCCGGCATTGGTCGGCGCAGTTACGGTGACTGGGTCGGCTCAGGAAGCAAACGCGCAACAAACGCGACAGATCAATTTGTAGCTCGCAGTACCTGATTTCCGAACGGTCGGTTTTGAGTTATGTGAGTGTCTGCGCAATCGGCCTGCGCGCTTTGGGAAAGTTGTGTCATGAAGAAAGGGGGGGAAGTTATGAATACGAAAACTCTATTCACTTTCACTGGTGTTCTGACACTTATTGCAGGACTTACATTCCTTGGACCGGCTCGGGATGCACAAGCACAAATCGCGACTGGGTTGGAGGTGTATTTCCCTTTCGATGGCGATTCGTTTGCGGGATCAGCCACGTCAGTCAATGGAGTGGAGGTGGGAGGCCCGATGTATACCACCGGTGGCATGGGCAGGTTCGGCGAAGCGATCGTCTTGGATAACCCGGGAGACGGTGCAGAATATATCGAATATCCTTTGCCCGGTGGGGCGGGTGGACAATTCACTGGCGGCGCAAATGCCGATTTCACCATGGCCGCCCACATCTGGATTGAACCCGGTGCGATAAACGACATTGGGCGCGCGTGGGGCAACATCGGTACCCCGATCGCTGGTGGCGGTGTGTTCATGAACGGTCGTATGTTTGATCTCCCACCGACTGGGTCAGGCCCCTTCGAACCCGGTTCGGATGGCGATGGTGGATTCTGGAGCGGCGGCGCCCCGTTTTTTATCTTTGGCACGCCGACTGATTGCGAAGGGCAGTGGTGTCATATGGCCCTGGTCAATGATGCCACCGCAAACACCTTGACACTGTATGTAAACGGCACGGCTGATGGTACGCACGCTACGACCGGCACCGGGCTCAACGCGATCGACGGCTTGGGCAAGGTCGGTAGCAATGACAACCAATCGGCGTCCAACGGCTGGCCTGGACGGATCGATGACTTCGGGCTGTGGACCCGGGCGCTATCGGCGGGTGAAATCGCCACGATATCGACCAGCGCGATCGGAACGCCTGGCGAAACACCAACCGAGTTCACCTGGAATAAGGACGCTACCGGCGATTGGAACCAAGGAACGAATTGGACATTCAGTATAGCCCCGAGTGAGAACACTCACACCGCGATATTCGGTGACGTGATCACGTCCAACCAGTTGGTGTACACCAACTCCGACGTGACCGTAAAAGCGATTCAATTCGACAACGCCAATCGCTATGCGATTGCCGGACATGGCCAGGTAACCCTCGAGGGCAACAGCGGGTCGAGTGCCTCGATTGACGTCGACCAAGGATTTCACGAGTTTCAGGCACGTGTGGCTTTGAGCAGCAACACCGATGTGGATATCGCGACCGGCGCCACGCTCGAGTTCAACAACCGCGTGAACCAGAACGGCAACACACTCACCAAGTTAGGTGGTGGAACGCTGTCGATCAACCATGCCTTGAATTCTGGTGGAGGTCTGGTGTTGGGTTTGGAAGGTACGATTACGGGTATCGGAACCCTGGCCGGAGACATGAACAACATTGCGGTCACTGTCGCGCCAGGCCTCAGAGGTGAGGTCGCCATGTTGGCCATCCCCGAGCCCACCAGCGGTCTGTTGTTGGTGTTAGGCGCGGTTGCGTTGTGCGGATATGGGATGCGAAGAATCGTTTCGCAGTGATGTGGGTTGAGTCTGCCACCCGTGATCGTCCATAACCAAAAGGACAGCCTGACAACAACTGACCGCGGCCGCATATCTCTGAACCGATAAGCCTGATCACACGCATGCCCTTAACACGAAAACCACGGACAACTCGTCGTCAATCCTGGCGACCTCGGCTCGAAGAGCTCGAAGCGCGGCGTGTGCTCTCCTGTGATGTGATCGTTAACGAGCTGATGGCCGATAACGATGACGCGCTGCTGGACTACTACGACGACTCGTCCGATTGGTTTGAGCTGTTGAACGTGGGCGTCAGCAATGTCGACCTGGCCGGATGGCATTTAACGGACGATCCCACGGATCTGGCCCAATGGGAGTTTCCTGTCTCTCAGATGCTAGCACCTCAACAACGACTGGTGGTCTTCTCATCGGGTCGGGATCTGGTGGCAGCCAACGGCGAATTTCATACCAACTTTCAATTGGCCAGCAATGGCGAATACCTGGCGGTGGTCGAGCCCGACGGTACGACGATTTGCTGGGAAGCGGCTCCACAATACCCGCCACAGGAAGAAGATATCTCGTTCGGTCGGTTCACCGGGGATGTGACCACCACGCTGTTGGATGGCACCCAAGCGACCGATGTGCTCGTTCCCCACTCGGCCGGCGAGCTGGCAGCCAATTGGAACGATCCTGCCTTCCAGCCTACAACCTGGCAGAGTGCCACCGCGAGCATCGGCTACGACCGCCCACTGCCGATGGAACCCGATACGCTACCCGGATTGCGTCTGTGGCTCAAGGCCGATGACATCACTGACGGCGCCGAACCGGCCAACGGCACGATCATCACGACGTGGCAGGACCACAGTGGCAACGATCACGATGCCATCGTGGCCACCGACATCTCGGCCACCTTCACCGGTCCCACACATCAGGAGGTAACTCTATCCACACCCACCGGCAACAACACGTTTCCGGTAGCACGATTCACCATGGGAGCAGACGAACTTTTGCGGGCCACCGATATCATCAACGGTCCGGACAACAATAACGAAGCGGCCGAGAGCGCAAATTTTGGCGAACTGACGATCATCACCGTTTATTTTGCTGACTTCATCAGCCAGGCAAATCAACCCATGGGGTTTGGTACATCGGCCTTCAGTAATCGCGGCGGCGTGAATGCCAACAACTTTCGTCTGGGCAATAATCCATCGATTCAAAAGGACAATGGCGAGATCGACGGTCACTCGTTGGTGATTCCCACCGACTTTTTCATTCGCACGACAGTCATGTCGGCTGCCGGTGACGGTCTGGTTGAAGAGTACTTTGACGGTACGCTCGCTCTTTCCAAAACGGAAAACTTTTCGGTACGTAGTGATAATTTCTATCTGGGTGACACACGGTTTCCGTTCGTCTCCACCGGCGACATTGCCGAGTTGATTGTCTACGATCGTGCACTGGACGAAGGTCAGCGACAGACGGTTGAGGGCTATCTGAGCGAAAAGTACTTTCATGCCACGGTAACTGGCAACGACGGACCGTATGCCGAAATATTCACGACCAATCTGGCCGGCTTGATGCAGGGTAAAAACCCGTCGGCTTTTTTGCGCACCGAATTTGACGTGGTCGATCCCGCGACGGTGGATCGGCTTACACTGAGTGTGCAGTATGACGACGGATTTGTCGCCTACTTGAACGGGACCGAGGTTGCTGGGCGCAACGCGCCAGCAACTCTCGCTTGGAACTCGCTGGCCACGGTGAATCGTCTCGACGCGCTGGCTGTTGTGCCCGAGCCGATCGACATTAGCACACACGCAGGCTTGCTGACCACGACGGATAATCTACTTGCGATTCATGGCCTGAACGTTGCAGCTGACAGTTCGGACTTCCTGATTGTGGTGGAGCTGACCGCCACCGATGAAGATTCACTGGAGAGCCAGTTTTTCGATCAACCCACGCCCGGAACTCCCAACACCACGCCGGCCTTCCCCGCCGTCATGCAACCTCCGGTGATTTCGGTCCCCGGTGGCACATTCACCAGCAGCTTCGCGGTGGAGCTGACGACCGATCAGCCGGGGGCCGAGATTCGCTATACCACCAACCGCTCGGTGCCGACGTCGACTTCGCCGCTGTACACCGGACCGATTACGATCTCGACCAGAACGCAACTTCGCGCCCGAGTGTTTGCACCCAATAGCATTCCCAGTAAAACCGTCTCCGAGACCTACCTCAAAATCGCGGTAGACCTGGTAGGGTTCTCGTCCGATATACCGTTGATCATCCTGGACTCGTTCGGAGCAACGGTCTCCAAGCGTGGATTTAGTTCCGGCTCGATCACCGTCTTTGAACCCAACGGTGACGGGCGGGCATCGATCGACGACACAGCGACCATTTCCAGCCGTGGCGGGCTGCAGTTGCGTGGTAAGAGCACGATCGCCAATCCGAAACGAAACTTTTCGATCGAATTCTGGCAGGAGGATGCTGACGAGGACCGCGACCTCGCGCTGCTCGGCATGCCGGCCGACTCCGACTGGGTATTGCGCGGGCCATTTGATATTGACCGATCGTTCACACGCGACGCGTTTGCCTTCGAATTGAGCAATCAGGTGGGGCGCTACGCACCACGTACACGTTTTGTCGAGGTGTTCGATAACCAGTCGGGTAGCGACGTTACCTTCGCAAGTGACTATGCCGGCGTGTATGTCCTTTCGGAACGAATTAAGCGGGGCGCAAATCGTGTCGATGTGGAAAAACTTTCTGCCAGCTTTACCACCGAGCCGGAGATCACCGGCGGCTACATCATCAAACGTGACGACGCCAACCCTGGTGATGGGGGGTTCACTGTCGGAGGCCTCGGGCTGCAATGGCACGAGCCGAGCGAAAGCGAAATCCATCAACGTTCCGCACAGCGGACCTACCTGACCAATTACCTTTCCGAGTTCTATGCCGCCCTGTCGAATGTGCCTAACTTTACGCACCCCACCAGCGGACAACATTACAGCGAATATATCGACTTCCAATCGTGGATCGATCACAACATTTTAAGCGTCTACATGTTGGAAGGTGACGCTTTTTGGCTCAGTACCTATATGTTCAAAAACCGAGACGGAAAACTCGAGATGGGTCCTCTCTGGGACATGGACCGTTCGATGGATTCGGGCATCGAGCCGGGGGACAACAGCCCGTTCGCCTGGCAGAACACCATCCGGACCGGCCCCTACCTGGACTTCTCCTGGTGGCAACACTTGTGGGACGATCCCGATTTCCACCAGGGGTGGATCGACCGCTGGCAACAGTGGCGGGATGGGCCGTTATCCAACAGCAACGTGACAGAGATCATGGACAGATTTGCCGCAGAACTGATGGAGGCTCAAGTACGGAACTGCGATCGCTGGTGCGGCACTCCAAGTGCGTTGGGCGGCGTGAACCAAGTGGTCGACCCACGTACGTTCGGTGGCCAGTTTGTGACCGGCACCTGGCAGGGCAGCGGCGCATTGGACGGCACCTGGCAAGGCGAAATCAACCACCACAAGGTTTGGTTGGAGACACGGGCCGATTGGATGGACACACAGTTTTTGTCCCGGCCCACGCTCAGCCATCAGGGTGGGATCATCCAGCAACCGTTTTCACTCACGCTCTCCGGTCCCGCCGGGGCGACGCTCTATTACACGACCGATGGTACCGACCCGCGGGCCTCGGGAGGTGGTATCTCGGGTTCTGCGACCGCCTATTCGGGACCCATCAATGTCTCGGACGACACCGTGATTCGAGTCAGAACTTACAACGCGTCGTTTACTTCGCAGTTTCATGGTATCGAACGCTGGAGTGGACCGCAGTTCGCATCCTTCACGCTCGACGAATCGCCGGTTCGTATTACCGAGATCAATTACAATCCGCACGCTCCGACAGTGTCGGAGCTGGCCACGATACCGTCTTTGGACAACGACGACTTCGAATTTGTTGAGGTACAGAATACGGGCGCCGGATCCGTCGACGTGACCAACTACGCGTTTACCAACGGAATCACGTTCACCTTCCCGGCCGCTCAGTTGGCCGCCGGTGGGCGGGCGCTGATCGTCAAGGATCAGGCTGCCTTTGAGCTCCGCTACGGCACCGGTCTCAATCTGCTCGGCGAGTTTGAAAGCGGTGGATTAAACAACGGCGGCGAAAACCTGCAACTGCTCGATGCCTCGGCCAACATGATCCTGGATTTCAGCTACGATGATCGCGACCCGTGGCCCGAGCGGGCCGATGGATCGGGCGGCACTTTGGAGTTGGTTGATCCGGCCAATACGCCGACCGAACAATTTAACAAGTATTACCATTGGCGCGGCAGCACCGAGCTAGGCGGTAGTCCCGGGACCGCTGGCGCCGACCCCGCAGGCGTGGTGATCAACGAAGTCCTTGCGCACACCGACCCGCCAGTCACCGAGTCGGACTCGATCGAGCTGTACAACCCGACGGCAAGCCAGATCGACATCGGCGGTTGGTATCTGAGCGATTCGGACAACAACTTTTCGAAGTTCCAGATCCCTCCCGGGACAATGCTACCGGCGGGCGGATACCTTTTGCTGGATGAAAACGACTTTAATCCCACACCGCTCAGTCCCGGTCCCAATGATTTTGCACTCAGTGGTGCTCATGGGGACGACGTCTGGTTGGTCGATCCCGATGGCGGTGGTCCGGGCGTGTTGTGGTTCGTGGACGATGTGCATTTTGGGAGTTCGGCCAACGGCGAATCGTTTGCCCGTCTGCCCGATGGCAGTGGCCGGCTATTGCCGGCGGTTGGCCGAACGTTGAATGCCAGTAATTCACAGGGACGTGTTGGCCCATTGGTGATCAGCGAGATTAACTATAACCCGGGGACACCTTCGCCCGCCGCTTTGGCAATTCATCCCTCATTGCCGTCAGAGGATCTGGAGTTTGTTGAGATTTACAATCCGACCGGCGCAGCGGTCGATTTGACCGCCTGGCGAATCCGCGGCGGCATTGATTACGATTTCGACCCGGGCACGATGCTCGGCGCCGGTGAGACGTTGGTAGTGATTTCGTTCAACCCCGACGGTGCTACCAACACGACACGAGTTACGGCATTTCGGGCTCACTACGGTATCGACGCCAACGTGCCGCTGGTGGGTGGCTATCAGAATAGACTGAGCAACGGCAGCGAGCGTGTCCAGCTGCAACGGCCCGACACACCTCCGCCCGAGGAGCCGTTGTTCATTCCGCACCTGCATGAAGATGAGGCACTTTACGACGACCTTGTGCCCTGGCCAACGGTGGCCGACGGCACTGGGGTTTCATTGCATCGCACGGATACAGGTGGTTTGGGAAGTGACGCGGCAAGTTGGACCGCGGGCACACCGGGGCCAGGTCAGGCTGACCGGCCGGGCGATACCGACTTGGACGGCGACGTGGACACGAGCGATTTGACGACGGCAATTATCAACTTTACTGGAGCTGGGGGAATTGGAAAAACTTGGACCGAGGGCGACACCGATGGTGACGGCGACGTCGACACGGTCGACTTAACCACCGCCATCATCAATTTCACTGGCGCGACTGCGGAAGCCCGACTGTCGTCAAATAACATTGACATGACAGCGGATTCGCGGACGCGCAACAGCTCCATCGCACCGGGGGAATCCCAATCGGCTGCGTCGCGATGGCGCCCCGCGTTTCCCCTGTCGGCTCGGCGAGATGCGTTGGGCGAACTGTCCCAACTCAAAGTCTGGCCATGGACACCGTGGGAGTTAACGTTCGCAGAGTTGGCTGCGTCTCGATCCTATTAGGCATACGAAACGCAAAAAGATCACCTGACAAGTTCAAACGCATTGATGGCCGTCTCGCCGTCTTCGGCTCAAGCCGATCGTTCAAAAAACTAAATTGGTGCCAAAGTTGTTTGGCAATCCGGTTTTGACGCGAGTGAGAAAGTAAAAGTTGGGCCGATGCTACACCGGCAATCAGCTCGTTGCCGACGGAAGCGACAGAATTTTCGCGATGATCGCAGACTGACATGGGAGAAACTACGCAACACGTGATCGGTCGTCACGCCGCTTCACGATAATAGTAATGAAGCAGACCTCCCAGCCGTTCGCGGCGCTTGACCTTACCAGTTGTCGTACCGACTTCATCGGCCGATTCGATGATGCTGTTTCCTAAGCCCTGATGATTACGCTCAGCATGGTAATGTTCGACGAATTGTTTGACCGCGTTGCGCAACGAAGACTCACCGAACAAGATGAGCCGTCCAAGACATTCCTCTTTCAGTGAACGAAAATACCTCTCCAAGTGGGCGTTCAAATTGGGGCTCTTTGGCGGAAGCCGTACGGGTTTACTGCCCGCATCTTTCACGATCCCGCGGAAAGTAGAACAGAACTTGCCATCGCGGTCCATCAACAAGTAGCGTGTACCGTTCAAAAAACCATGAAAAACACGCTGCGGCTGACCACATTAAACACGCATTTGACAAGGCCATTTTGTGGAATCGGCCCCGCCGCTCAAATTAATTGCAGCAGCTTGATAAGGCCATGCACCGCGTTTGAGAGACCGCTGCTATAGCGCTTTGTCCATTGCGACAGAAGCTGACGACAAACGCGGTCGGGCACTACAAAATTGGTGTTGCAATTTGGACAAGTATCCTTAAGTCCTGCATCATCCAGAGGAGAGACCAACTTGTCTCCACACTTGAAGCAGCGGTACTTGATGACGACTTTCCCCGCAAGCGTCTTAACTAGCTTCGGTTTCACGGTCGATTCCCCTTAAGAAATGTCTCGCAAGTAAAATCAAACATCTCACCCACCACAAATCTTACAAGCAACTCCTTCACTCGCCGTGCATGGCCGGCCTTTAGACTTCTCATACCAGATACAACTCTGGTTGTGGCGTTTTTTGCTGCTGGTTGTCAAGGGGCTGACCAAGCTGGAGTCGCTCGACCTCGAACGCAACCATGTCACCGACGCAGGCGTTGCCGAGCTGAAGAAGGCTTTGCCGAGATGTCGCATCCTTCGATGACCAACCAGCGATGAACATCACACGACAGACCAATAGGTTCTCTGGCCCGGGGCTACCTCCTAGTGGCAAGGCGGAAGAGCAGGCATCATGGTAGTTTGGGGGGATATGTAATCCATGGTAAGCCCTGGAAGATTAAGTAAAGCTAAGCTGCCTGGCCGCAGCACCTAGTCCGCTGCACATCACAGTTGGTCTTCGCTGGGGACAAGACCAGAAGAGGGTTGAACGGCAGCCGATGCCATGCCAGAGAGCACCAGCAACTCGTACTTTGGAAGTAGGCCTTGCGCCAACAGTCGCTTGCGAAGTTGTGAATAGGACAGCTTCTGCACCGCCAGGTCACGATCGGCCGCCAGTGCCGCAGCGATGCCGGCCGCCTGGCCGCGATCACCATCCACGTGCCCTCGATCCGCAACGATGAAATCCCCACGTGCGTACATGACAGCGCGACGGGAACCAGCAGGTTGTTGCACTGCTCGGGCCTGGGCAGGATCGAGCGGTACGGCACGTGATATGGGTAACCCTGCTTCAGCCTCTTCATTCGAACCGGAAAGATCGTGCCTTCATTGATCACACCCCCGCCCTTCAATGCAACACGCTGGCAGTCGTGCGAGTCGATCGGAAACGACGAGACCGCAATCGCGTCGTCTTTGGTTGACTGATCGAGGATATCCTTCTGGCTGACCACGTACATGCCCCTCATCCGCCGCGACTCGCGAACATAGAGGGCCGGTGAGAAGTGGTCGTAGCTGGCAAACTCAAGAAATGAGACAACCGGGATGGTGCGTACACCACCCGCTGCTTTCTCTTGTCTATTTGTTCGGCTGCACTCTGTTGGCTGCGCAATGGACGTCGGCCGCGGAACGGTTTTTCGTCACTGACGACCGTTACTTCGTCGTCTGGGTCGTCGACGTAGAAACCGGGAGGCGCTCCGGGGGATGAGTGTCCCGGCAGAAAGCGTCAACCGCGGCCCTCCGGTGGGCAGGCGTCGCCTTTGCTGGCGACAGTCTTTAGATCCGACCCCGGGGAAGCTCGGTTGCGATCTTCCGCGCTGTCCAGACGAGCCCATTTTCTAAGATAGGCTGGGATAGCTACGACTTGAGTTGAGGAATGACGACCAATCCGGTAGGCTACGGCTCGTCGGCTACTTCCTCGTTCCAGAGTAAAACACTGTCCCTAATGGAGTTTCAAAGCATGCGAGTTCTGATTTCGTGTATCGCGCTGGCTCTTGCCCTTCGGGGTGTCTGCCTGGGTGGCCTGTTGGAAGGAGAGCCGTGTCGCCTGCAAGCAGTGCCAACCGAAGCGCCCCAACGCGACCGCCACACAATGCTCCTGGCTCACTTCGACGACGAGGCATCGTGGAATGCCGACTACGCCCGCACTGACCCGACGGAAGTGGGAGTGGGTCAGATCGTCTCGGTGCCAGGACGATTCGGAAAGGGCGCCGTCGTGACCGATGTGACCGAGCGTACGTCTGTGTACGAGGCGACCGGCGTCCAACCTGACCGCATTATGTACCCGGGGTTGGACAACTTGGACTTCCAAAAGGGCACCCTCGAATTCTGGGCCCAGTCTCAGGCGAAGGAATCGATCTGGTCCGACGGCAAGGAACACTGGTTCGTCGTCCTCTTCCCGGAACGGAGTCGCATGCTCGCCCGCTACGGTATGTCGACCCATGCCATCGTCCTTCGCAAGACCAGCGATGACGAGTTCGAGCTCAAGCTCATGGACGAGCGGTTCTCGATGTATCGCTCTCACGAGAGCCTGACGAGGACGGACAAAGGATCGTGGCTTCGGCTGCCGGTCGCGAAGCTCGACCCAGCCGCCTGGCACCACATCCTCATCTCGTGGGACCTCCGTGGCGAGGGCAGGCTCTGGCTCGCTGTCGATGGTGTCGGGGTGACCGCGTCACTCGGCCGCGATAAAGATGCACTACCGCCGAATCCAGGCATCTACCTCTTCTTTGGGGGCTTCTGGCAGATCCCGTCTGCATGCAACCTCGACGAGCTACGGGTTCAGGAATGCACCGTCGCGTCACGACTAGCGGGGGCGAAGCCCCCGCCGAACCACGGCATCGACGAGCGACGATTGATGCTGGAAGAGGACTTGGCTCGGAAGGGCCTCGACAAGATTCTCAAGCTTCAGTTCAAAGGCGGATTGGCCGCTAATTACACGTGGCCGGACTACGCCCCAGGGGGCTGGGAGTTCGTCGGCCGCGGCATCGACATGTGGTTCGGAAACTCCGCCTTCGCTGGCGGAGTGCTGATGCGGGCGTGGCTCTTGTGGGGTGACGACCGCTATTTGGATGGAGCGATCGACACCGCGGATATGTTCTGCAAGCTCCAGTGGGAGAACGGCAGTTGGGCATACCACTACACCTACAGCCGAGGCGAGTTCCTCCCTTGGGGCGAGGCGTACATCGCCCAATCGATGCAAGCGAACCAGATACGGCTCCTTTGCATGATGCATCGACTGCTCGGCTACGAACGCTACGAGAAAGCCGTGCGCAAGGTCGGCGACTGGTTCATTGCGATCCAACACCCCGAAGGGGCGTGGGGATGGCCGGCTCACCCGGAAGGCACGACCGGACCCTATGGAAACCGTGCGCTCAACGATAAAGTCACGACCCAGGTAATGGCGGATCTCCACGTGATATGGTGTGCCACGGGTGACGACAAGTACCTGCAACCGATCCTCAAAGGCGTCGAATGGTTGCTTAAGGCGCAGGCCGGTCCGCCGACGTATGGCTGGGGGGATCAGTACGACAAAGACTTCAACATGATCTGGAACCGCCCTAACGAGCCTGCGGCGATTTCCACCCAAGCGATCGACGCGGCAGCAGACGGGCTCTTGCTCGCCTATGATCTGACGGGGAACGAAGAGTATCTCGAGCCCCTCCGGCGTACGCTTGGATGGATGGCTTCGGTGCCCGTAAACGAGCGGGCCTACCTCTGGTACGACCCAAGGACCGGCGAGCCCGTTGAGGCTAAGGACTTCAAGACCACCCCCTTAGTAGACCCGACAGGCCGCCACGAGTTCTGGCACCATCGGATCCGGGATGATTTGGAAAGCCGCAAGAACGGGCCAGTCTACCCGGATTGGCGCGGCGATCGTCCGCAGGCGGAGTTCGCTGATAATGCCCCGACGAAGGAGGTTTTCGTCGAGTACTTCAAGTCCGACCATCACTCGAGGGCACGCGAGATGCTCACCGCGTCGGCGGCCGGCAAGTTCGGGAATTTGGTCTCCGCCGCGTCACCGCCCTACGATGTTGGTCGCGGGCCCTACGGACGATCGTTCGACGTCGAAGGGCTGATCCGTGCGAGCGCGTTGCTTGTCGCTGACGCGGAGGCCGCCCGGGTTGCGCTCGGAGATACCGAGCCGACAGCAATTCCGCGTTACCGGCACCGCTACGGCAATGACACTTGGGCCTACATGGACCCCCAGCGAAATTTTCATAGCACGCCGCTGGCGGCATCGCGGTGAGGGTTGCGACTCGGCGCTATACGGCGTTACTCGGCGTTATAGACACGGCACAAACGTCTCACAGCTCAACTGATCGTCGGTTCCATCGCTGCCGCACTGGGCGAAGGGGCTCGGGAGAGTGTCGCCGCTTCGGAAGAGATAGAAGAGGATCTCCACCGCATCGGTGACGGTGGTCGCGCCGTTGTCATTCGCGTCCGCCGACTTTTGGCACGCTGGCGTGTCACCACGAGCGAAGAGATAAGAGACGATCGCCTGGGCGTCGCTGATGTTCACGTCGCCGTCCTGATTGACGTCGCCGCGGCGGAAGGACTCTCGCTGAGCCTCGATCCTTTCGTACGACACGACCTCGAGCTCTCTGAGGACCTCGAAATCCTCGCCGAGGTAGCGTGCCGTCTCGACGACCACCGGTTCTTCCAGGAACGGCGCGATCAGCTCGACGACACGCACCGGCTTCTCGACTCCCGTTACCGACACCGCTGGATCGAGCACCACCCAGTACTCGATCTGGCTGTTGTGGCGTTGCGCGGTGTACGACAGATTCCAGTAGTCGGCGACCTCGAGCCGCGCCTCGGGGAAGATGACGTCGGCACGCGTGAGCGCCGCCGCAGAAAGGTCTCTCAACACATTCTCGGGCGGCTTGTTGTACCGCTCCTCGAGAAGGAGCGACGTGCCGTCCGCAAGCTCAGCGCGGATCTCGAAGAGCGGCAGCGTATGGTGCGTGCAGGAGCCGAAGATGACGACAGGCGCTTCCTCGCTCCGAGCGCCGGCAACTCGAAGGTGTCGGGGATCTCGGTCGACAACTGATAGCGATTTCAATTCCCGTCACGCCTTTGAACCTGGCCGTCAACCCTCCTTTTGTCAACATACTACCCGATTGTCCGTCCGATCTTCTCGCGTCATGGCGCAATCGGGCA
>Ga0310342_100001425_pt1 | contig 14841 bp, 8 predicted proteins | sample S15DNA20500_MG_FD_206155 | JGI IMG/M metagenome (GOLD analysis project Ga0310342, IMG submission 206155) | Marine microbial communities from station ALOHA, North Pacific Subtropical Gyre - S1503-DNA-20-500_MG | ecosystem: Environmental > Aquatic > Marine > Oceanic | place: Pacific Ocean: North... | reverse complement strand
CCGAACGCCTTTCCAGCGATTTCGCTACCGTTCTCTACGAGGTGCCCACCGATCAGGATCCCGCCTTCTGGGAACCCGGTGACGAGCAGATCGCCGCCATCCAGAAGGCCGATCTTATTCTGTTGAATGGCGCCACCTACGCCAAGTGGGTCTCCACCCGCACCCTCCCCGGCAAGACCACGGTAGTGACCTCCAGTTCCTTCCGGGACAGACTCATGGAGACCGAGGGCACTCTCAAGCACACGCACAAGGAGGGCGAGGAAGCTCACTCGCACGATGGCCTCGCGTTCACCACCTGGTTGGACTTCAGGCAGGCTTCCGCCCAGGCATCCGAAATAGCGCTCGCACTCGGCGAGCGGTTCCCCGAACGCAAGAGCACTGTCATGACCAGGCTTGACGCCCTTCTGGAGGATCTCAACAACCTCGACACCGGGATGGCCACCGCCACATCCGGACTCGGGAACGCTCCCGTCATTGTCTCTCACCCGGTCTATCAATACTGGGCACGCGCCTACAGCATCGTCGCACCCTCCCTCCTCTGGGAACCCGACATGGAACTCACACCCGGGGACATGGCCGCCCTGGCCAGAATCCGGGAAGAGGCCCCCGGGGCCACGCTCTTCATCTGGGAGGACGATCCTCTCCCCCAAAACATCGAGAAACTGAAGAGGATCGGCCTCACCAGCGTGGTCATCTCCCCCTGCGGCAACCGACCCGAAAGTGGAGATTTCCTCAGCGTGATGAGGGCTAATATCGCCGCCCTCCAGGCCCTCTCCAATTAACCCCTTCTCCGGGGACACAGGAAATCGCACAGCCATTTCCGACCATTTCCCCGTGGATCGCCGCCCCGGGGTAGCCCCATTGAAATCTTGCCAGCAGGGGGCGCGTATGCTGCCTGTTCCAACACAAGCCACCCATTACCCATGAATCGATTCCAACGCACTATCGTAGCTGGCGCCACATTGGCACTCAGCCTCACCTCAGTTCAGGCCGATCACCATCTCTCGGTCCACTACGAGGGCAAGAGCGGCCCGGGAAAGGGCAAGCACATTGTCCTTGTCAGTGGTGACGAAGAATACCGCTCCGAGGAGTGCCTGCCCATGATTGGACGGATTCTCTCCGAACACCATGGGTTCAACTGCACGGTTCTCTTCTCAGTAAACGACAAGGGTGAGATCGATCCCAACAACCAGAAGAGTGTAACCAATGCCAAGGCCATGGACTCGGCTGATCTCATCATCATTGCTCTTCGTTTTCGCAACTGGCCGGACGAGGACATGAAGCACTTCGTGGACGCCTATCACCGAGGCGTCCCCATCATCGGCCTCCGCACCAGCACCCACGCCTTTCAACTCCGTCAGGGCTCCTACCGGGACTTCAACAGCTTCGGCAAAAAGGTGCTCGGCGAGGGCTGGGTGAGCCACTGGGGACACCACAAGCGGGAAGGATGTCGTGGCGTGGTGGAAGACGCCAACAAGGATCATCCCATCCTGAAGGGCGCTACCGATGTCTTTGCTGACAGCGACACCTACGAAGCATATCCTCCCAAGGACGCCACGATTCTCATGCGGGGAGTGGTAACCAAATCCCTCAAGCCGGACTCCGCTCCGGTGGAGGGCAAAAAGAAGAAAAACCGTGCCACCGGACAGGTCGAGGATGTTAACGATCCAGCCATGCCGGTGGCCTGGACCCGCGAACTGAAGAACCCCAAGGGCGAGACCAACCGTCTGTTCTGCACCACCATGGGGGCCGCCACCGATTTCAAAAGCGAGGGCCTCCGCCGCATGGTTGTCAATGGAGTCTTCTGGGGACTCGGCATGGAGGACAAGATTAACGGTAAGGCCAACGTCACCCTGATCGGGAACTATAAGCCTTCCTTCTACAGCTTTAACGGCTTCAAGAAGGGAGTGAAGCCCTCAGATCACAAGTAACCGCCAGCGCTGGTGCCAGAACCCCTACACGGGCCGCTGATCCGCGGCCCGTTTTGTATTCGGATATTCGGCCCAGTCCTCCCCCGGCCCTTCCACTCGCTCCTTGCCACCTCCTGTCCGCCCCGCCATCGTCCCCAGGCGAATGAAAACCCGTACCCTCGGCACAAACGGATTTGAAATCGGGGAAGTCGGCCTAGGCTGCTGGCAGCTGGGAGGGACAGAATTCGGTCCCCTTGATGAGGAGACCGCACATCAGATTCTCTCCGCGGCCAAGGACAGCGGATCGAACTTCTTTGACACCGCCAATGTTTATGGGGCTGGACGCAGCGAGAGCCTCATCGGCAAATACCTCCAGGAGCATGGCGAGGACATCATGGTTGCCTCCAAGACCGGTCGCGAAGTCTACCCCGACGGCTACAGTGAAGAGAACCTCCGGAAGTCAATCCTGGAGAGCAACGAGAAACTCGGGCTGAACTGCCTCGACCTCGTCCAGTTGCATTGCGTCCCACATTCAATCCTTCGGGAAGGAGCCATTTTTGACTGGCTGCGGACCCTCAAGAACGAAGGGCTCATCAGGCATTTTGGCGCCAGTGTCGAGAGCGTGGATGAGGGCCTCACCTGCCTGCAGCACGAGGATCTCCTTTCCCTCCAGGTCATCTTCAACCCCTTCCGGCAAAAACTCATTGAAGAACTCTTCCCCCGTGCCGCAGAACTCGGAGTGGGCATCATCGTCCGGCTCCCCCTGGCCAGCGGATTACTGAGCGGCAAGTTCAGCACCGAGACCACCTTCGGAGAAGACGACCACCGTAACTTCAACCGGGACGGAGCGTGCTTCAATGTCGGGGAAACCTTCGCAGGAATTCCCTTTGAGAGAGGATTACAACTCGCCGATCAACTACGCCCTCTCGTGCCCGAGGGCATGACCATGGCTCAAATGTCTCAGCGATGGATTCTCGATTTCGAAGCGGTCTCTGTCATCATCCCAGGCGCGAGTTCCCCGGAGCAGGCCCGGGAGAATGCAGCCGTTTCCACTCTTTCCCCTCTTTCAGCTGAGCTGCACGATGCTCTGCGCGAATTCTATTCCCGCGATGTCCATGAGCACATTCGTGGACCCTACTGAGACCTTCCCCTGCCTTATTGTGACGACAGCACAGCAATTGCACTGCCACGACCTGAGCGCCTCTGCGGTCGACCAGGGCGTCACTTTCCACGACAACGAACACCGGGTTTGCCCGGGAAACCACCAGACCCCTGCACCTGTGAGACACGGGCGAGTTCCAATTTTCCTGTCTCTCCCCCTCATCGTTCTTCTGCCGCTTTCTGCGGCAGCCGATTCGCGGGAGGCTGTCACGATCGAGATCAACCCCGAGGGCTTCAACGCCTCCAGGGCCGACATTCGCGCCGTATGCCGCTCAGCCGCGAACCAGTTGCTCAGGCACATGGTCGACCTCAAGAAGACCACGGTCCGGGTCAGCAAGGGAGCGCATGGACCGATTGCACTCTTCAAAAAGGGAGAGAACGGCGAGCACCTGATAAAGCTGGCCACTGAAAAGCTCTATTGGGCCCAATACGCCTACCAGTTTTCCCACGAGATATGCCATGTCCTATGCGGTTATGATGAAGACTTTCGGGGCAACCTCTGGTTCGAGGAGACCATCTGCGAGGTCGCTTCCCTCTACTGTCTGCGCAGGATGTCAGTGGAATGGAGAACGAACGCCCCATTCGGAAACTGGAAAAGTTATGCTCCTTTACTGCGTGACTACACCGATGAGATCGAGCGAACCCGGCAAGGCTATCTTGAGATTACCCGGACAGGCCTCCCGGCCTATTACCGGAAGCACGCCCGGCACCTCTCCTCCAACGGTACCGATCGGGAAAAAAACGGCGCAATGGCTCTCGTGCTGCTGGCTGTTTTCGAACGCCACCCGCAAAATTGGAATGCCATCCGCTGGCTGAATTCCTCTCCCTCTCCCCAAGGAGAAACCTTCCCTCAGTACCTCTCCAAGTGGCACCGGGCAGTGCCCCGGGAACATTCCGCATTCGTATCCTCTGTTGCTGCCCTCTACGGGATTTCACTCGAAAAGCGCAAGCCCCCGGACAAAGCTCCCATCACGGAATGATATCCGTATCAGGATCATCGAAGCGGATCGGCGGGGCGTGAATAATCCGGATCTGGCCTGAACTCGAAAAGGGTGGAGTCCCCGCTACCAGGAAGGTGCCATCGGGAGAAAACCGCAAATGAGCAAGACTCGATCCCCCCTGATCGATGGACATCAGTTCGCGGCGCGAGGCAACATTCCATAAGCGAAGGGTGCCGTCCGCACTGGAGGAGGCCAGTGTTCGCCCGTCCGGAGAGAAGGTAACTGACCAGATGGTCTGCTTGTGTCCCGGCAATGTCCCCAGATGCTCACCGGTGGTGGTATCCCACAGGCTGACCGTATTCTCAAAGTCATCGATCCCATAGGTCAGGGCCAGGATCGCTCCATCCGGCGAAACCGCCATGCTGGAACCAAGGGACTGCCCCCCATGCTCAATGCGTAACCTCTCCCTGCGGGTCGCGGTATTCCAGATGATGCTGTAGCCATCTCTTGTCACGGTCGCAAGCGTTCCCCCATCGGCAGAGAACACCGCCCGGCGACCTGAGATTCTCATTATGGGTTCTGAAGTGTCCGTGAGATCCCACCAGGCGAGATCATCCCGCCACCCGACCGTCACAATCGTGCTCGAATCAGGAGCGAGAGCCAACCTGTCAACCCGGGAACTCCCGCTCGCAAAGGTCATGACTGTCTCCTCCTTGCCCAGTTTCCTCATCTTGACTTCCCCCTCGGGCAACGCTTCTGCCAGCGCGGTCAAATCGTCCGTGAGCGCAACGATATAACGAGGGTAACGCCTGTCCGAGGAACTCACCTCCAACTGGTGGACCATCTTCCTTGCCTCAAGGTTCATAATCGCAACTCCCCCTTCCCTGTTCAGGGCACCGACGTAACGACTGTCCCGTGAAAAACTCAATGGCTTCCACTGACCCTCGATGGCCTCCGACTCGGGCGGCCCACTGGTGGGCCAGATCTTGATCTCGCCATCCTTGCTTCCGCTGGCCACCAACCCCCCATGCGGAGAGAGCGCCGTGCACCAGACTTCCCCCCGGTGTCCGTGCAAGGTCCGAAGGAGGCGCCGGGTCTCCAGGTCCCAGAGGCGCACCGAATGATCCCAGCTGCTTGAGGCCAGAACCTGCCCCTCCCAATCGGCTGAGAGCGACGTAATCATGCCCGAATGCCCTTCGTCAGCAGGACTTGCGGGCAATACCCCCAGTTCCTCTCCACTTACTGCATCCCAGGTTCCAAGGTAAAACACGCCCAATTCGGATTTTTCGACGTGCGGAGCCAGCACCGTCGCGCCATCCGGGGAGAAAAGAATCCTCGTCCCCCCCGGGAAGAATCCACTCAATGGAACCGCTGAGTCATACAGGGTGACCTGGTGATCTTCCGCAAGGGACCACAGGACGATGCCTTCGCGCGAACCGGTGGCCAGAATCATTCCGTCGGGGGAAAACTCCAGCGGCCCGGTAACATCGGGCAGACGCCGTATTGGCTGCCAACTCCCGGTCTCCCATAACGTTACCGAATCACGTCCGCTCGTGGCCAGCACATCTCCCCGCGGAGAGAGGGCCGCCGCACCTCCCCCTTCCTGTTCTCCCAACTCATGCACCACTTCCCCGCTCTCAGGGTCGTAGATCACCACCCCGCTCCGGTTACCCACCATCAGTCGCTCTCCTCCCGAAAGAAAAACAACGGTGGTGGCCGGTCCGGGCACGGACATTTTCAGTTCGTCCAGGGAAAGATCCCACACCAGGACCTCGTGACGCGTCCCCACCGCCAGAAGGTCCCCATCGGGAGAAAACGACAGGGCAGAAACCGGGCTGCCCTGACGAGGCAGCGTCCGGTGAGGGACACCCATGCACCTTGAGGCAAGGTAGCGCCACTCAAAGCCGCGCAGTTCTCCCGCCGGATCCGACCGGAGCTGTCCCTCAAGGAGGCTCAGGGCCTTGGCGATGTGTCCATCTTCCACCGCATGGTAACCTACGTTGATATCGGCCACATACTCGTGCAACCGCGCAGTAGCTTCGCTGCGAACCGCTTCCTCCCGTTCCCGCATGGCACTCGCGTGGGCGATGGACTCTTGCCGGTGAGCCTCCTTCATTTCTCGCTCGGCTCGAATGGCTCGCAGGGCCTGCCCGGTGCTGATGACCACTCCCGCAATCAGCATGAACAAAAGCAAGGCTGCCGCAGTCACCACCGTCCTGTTCCGACGGGCAAACTTGCGGAGACGATCAGAGGTGCTCGGCGGACTCGCCTCCACCGGCAACCCCTGCAGATAGCGTTCCAGATCAGCCGCCAGTTCACTCGCTCCGCCATAACGGCGGGACCTGTCCCGTTCAAGAGACTTCATGACGATCCAGTCGAGGTCCCCCTGCACCTCGACCTCCAGCCTGCCAATCGAAGTTCCTCGGGCCATCCCGATACGGGGACGATCCTCAACGCGTGAATGCCGCAGCTTGAGCGAGGGTCGATAGGATCCGGCCTCGCGCAAGGCCTGGCGCAGTTCATCGATACCTGCCTCCTTTACCTTGCCCCCGTCCAGCGGAGTGTAACCAGTGAGCAGTTCGTAGAGAAGAACCCCCAGAGAATACACATCACTGCGGGTATCAATGTCCACGCGATCACGTTCAGCTTGCTCCGGACTCATGTAGGTCGGAGTCCCGATTACCGTTTCGTTCAAGGTCAGAGACCGGTCGTCCTCGAAGGGATCGATCGCCTTGGCTACTCCGAAGTCAATCACCTTGGGAGCGGCCTCCCCGTCCTGCTCGACGATAAGAATGTTGGAAGGCTTGAGGTCGCGATGAATGATTCCCTTCTGATGCGCGTGTTCGACTGCCCGGCACACCTTGATCAGGAGGGCGACCCGGGATTTCACCGACAACGAATGGGCGTCGCAGTAACCGGTGATGGGTTCGCCCTCCACGAAATCCATCACGAAGTAGGGCCGTCCATCGGGACTGGCTCCCGCATCAAGAACCTTTGCAATGTGAGGGTGATCCATCACCGCCAGGGCCTGCCGTTCGATTTCGAACCGGCGGATGACACTCCGGGTATCCATGCCCAGCTTGAGAATCTTGAGCGCAACCGTCCGCTGAACGGGATCCTGCTGCTCCACCCGATAAACAGAACCTCCTCCCCCTTCTCCCACCAGATCGATGAGACGGTAGGGGCCTATCACATCTCCGGGACCTTCTCCCGGCAACTCCATCGCCTCTGCCCGGGCGCTCCCCCGGGTCGGATCTTCAACCGCGGGGCGTTCCAGGAAGTCTCCCACCATGGTCGACTCCTCCAGCAATAACTCCACTTTCCCACGCAGGATATCATCCCCATTACACTCATGCTCCAGCAGTTGCTCCCGCGCCTTCGCATCATCGCACGCCAGCGCTGCGGTGAAGATTTCCCGCAGGTTTCTGGCAGCCCCTGTCCCTTTTGCTGGATTGCGACTCACGGCAGCGATCAATGACTGGTTGTCGGTGAAGGGTCCGAGACCTCACGAACTGTATGAGGACATAATACCATCGCCATCCTCATTATGCGCGAATTTGTCGAAATTCCCGCAGAGAACCTCTCTTCCGGTGCTGCCCGTTGACAGAATCCCGGGCATGGAGGACTCTCCGCCTACCTTGGACGACGTGACCCGCATTCTCTGCCGGATGGAGACCGGAGAGTGCACGGCGGAAGAACTCCTTCCTGCCGTCTACGAGGAATTGCGCGGCCTCGCCCGCCGCAGGATGGCAGGCGAACGCGCTGGTCATACCCTCCAGGCCACCGCTCTCGTACACGAAGCGTGGCTCCGTCTGGAGGGCACCTCGGAACCAAACTGGAAGAACCGCAACCACTTCTTCGGTGCGGCCGCCGAGGCCATGCGCCGCATCCTTATCGACCACGCGCGCAAGAAGAAGAGCCAGAAACGGGGATCCGGCACGCCCACGGTGGAACTTGATGCCGCTGAACTCTCCATCGTGGTGAACGCTCCGTCCGAGGAGTTGATCGCGGTCCACGAGGCCCTGGGCCGCCTTGAAGCGGAAGATTCGCAGGTTGCAACATTGGTCAAACTCCGTTATTTCGTGGGGATGACAATGGCTGAGGCTGCCGAGGCCATGGATCTCAAGAAGCGCACCGCGGAGGCCCTCTGGACCTATGGCAAGACTTGGCTTCATCGGGAGATCAAGAATCCCTCCTGAGAAGCCTCAATCTGTCAATTCTCTGCGGATTCCCACCATCATCCACGCATACACATGATAACCCATCCTGAATCCTCCCCATGAACAAGTCCCTCACCCTCCATGCCATCTGGCTCGCCCTCGCGGCTGCCGCTTTCCTCTTCGGTCGCTCCAGCGTGAGCTCAGGTGAGGCTTCAGACAGAGATGCCAGTAAAAACCGATCCGGCAAGAGCAGCGCAACCCGGACCGGGAACTACTCCACGGCGCAGAGAGCGGACAAGGCTTCAGGACGTTCGTCTTCCGGCACCAACCTGACCGGCTCAGGGGTAACCGTCTCCCAGTTTCTCAATGAACGTGACCCGCTCATTGCCAACAAACTGTTCGCTGATCTCATCCTCAGCATGGACGCCTCCAGTGCACGGAGCATCTTCGACGGCCTGCGCAAGAATCGCAGCGACAGTTCAGATGCGCAAATGTCTCTCTTCCTGCGCGCCTGGGGACAACTGGACGGCGCCACCGCCATGAAGGCAGTTGAGGAACTGGATCGGGATCCCCGCCGACAGGGGCAGGCCGGAATCGCGGCCATGACAGGTTGGGCCAGCACTGATCCAGAGGGCGCCAAAGCTCACCTCAAGGGTCTCGACAATGATTTGGTGAAAGGCGTCCTCGCCCAGGGCATCGTGAATGGCCTGGCAAGCTCCGATCCCGAGGCCGCCACCGCCTTTGTCCTGGAACTCGACCAGTCCCAACGGGATGCCCTCGCCAACTCCGGCACCGAGAACGCCCAGCGCCAGTGGTGGGAGCGGAGCCGCGCCTACGCCTTTGACCGGCAACTCGACACCATCGCGAGTGCCCAGATTCAACGCGGCATGTCCAATGCAACCGCCTGGGCCGAACAACTCCCGGAAGGAACAATCAAGGCTTCCGCCTTCGACCGGGTGGCTGATCAGTTCGCCAGGGAAGATCCTGCCGCAGCGGCAGCGTGGGTGGAGAGTCACGCCGACAAGGATTACGCCGAACGGGCCGTGCGCGAGGTGGCCGAAGAGCTTGGTCGGGAGAATCCCGAGGAAGCAGTCCGCTGGCTGGCAGATCTCCCCGAAGCCAACCAGTCACGGGCGATTTACCAGTCCATGGAGCGCTGGACGCGCGAGGATCCGGTTTCGGCCGGCAACTTCCTGCGCGAAATGGATCCTTCTGCATCCCGCGATACGGCAGTGCGGAGCTATGCCAATGAGATTGACGGCTCAGACCCCCAGATGGCCGCAGAGTGGGCCGGTTCCATCGCAAATGATGAGATCCGCATGGAAACCCTGAACGGGGTCGCCCACTCCTGGATTCGAAAGGACCCGGAGGAAGCCCGCGCATGGCTCCCAAACAGCGGACTTTCCGCTGAACAGCAGGGCCGGATCATCCGTGACGCCGATCGCAGACAGCAGTTCCGCAATCGCTCCCAGGGCGGGGACTCCCCGTAACAAGGCACTGAACGAGGGGCTCTCTCCCCACGGGACATGCAATGCCCCGCGGTGGGATAGCGCGGGATTCGAACTTGATCCGGTCCGCAGGCTTTCCTCCCTACTCGACCTTGATCCCCATGTTCACGTCACAGTCCTTGGCGCTCTTCTTGAACTCCTCTACTGCGCCGGAAGTCACCTTCGTCTGCCAGAGATAGAGTTTCTTGAGATTCTTCAGGCCTGCGAGCTTCTTGAGCCCCTCGTCGGTCACCTGCGTTCCGTAAAGGTTGAGATATTCCAGTGCGCTGAGGGCCTTGATTGAATCCAGACCGGCGTCCGTGATTCCTGTCCCATTGAGCCAGAGTTTCCTTAGTTTCGGCATCTTGCTCAGGTTCGCCATCCCGGCATCAGTAATGGAAGTGGCGCCCAGGTTGATATCTACCAGTCCCCCGCTCACCGGAGCAAGCTTTGTCAGGTGCTCGTCCTTGAAATCCTTGCGCATGCTTACCGCCGTGAAGGTCAGATCGCTGTCCTGCTGGGAGACAAAGCCAATCGCGTTGGGGAACTGCCCTGACACCTCGGCAATCGCTCCTTCCAGCGCCTTGCGATCGGCCGCCAACTTGACAACGTTTTCCTCCGCTTCAGAAAACAATTTTACCAGAATCTTCTTCACTTCCTCATCGGAGGGAACCTTCTCTGCAGCCGCCAGAACATCGTCAGGAGCGCCTGCGTCCTTCATGCTCTTTCCCGCCGGAAGGCTGGCCTTGATCCACCACTCGAGCACCTTCAGTTCATGCTCATCGATCTGGGGCTTGTCCTCGGGCGGCATGTGATCGTCGTCGTCATGCGGAAGCTTGATCCGCTCGATCATGAGGCTCTCCTCCAGATCCCCCGCCACTGCCGCCGGCGCCTCGTCACCACCTTTCTTGATCAGTTCAATGGTGGTCAGCGCCAGCTTGGCTTTCATCTTCTTCTTCCCACTCGGATTATCAGCAGCATCGGCGTGGCATTGGTAACACTTGCCTCGCAGGATGGGCACGATGACCTCTTTGTAGACCTCGCGCTCGGCAGCTGGCTTGGCCGCGACCGGATGAAGAAGCAGGATGCTCCCCACCCCAACGGTAAGGATGGATGGAATTCGGGTTGTGTGATTCATGGCAGTATTGATCGGAAAAGGTCGCGCCGGGGTCGGCGTTTTTACAGCACTGCATCCCGGGGCGCAGCCAATGCCAGCACTTCCTTGGTCCCAAAACAACGGAAAACTGAAGGACCTCCATCGTCTCTTTACAGGAGCGGAAGATTCAGGTCACTCAAAGGGGCTAATCAATAGTCGGGCAATCTGACCCGGGCACAGGGGAACCGGCAAGGAATCCTTCTGCCAGAATACCTTATGCGGATTTCCTCAAAGAGCCGGCAAGGCCTTGAGGAAGGCCAGTGCTGCGAGCCCTTCATCGAGGATCAGGAAGGGACGAAGGGGCGGGCAGGTTTTTCACATTCACAGGCGAAACCCGGGCCGGCATCCTGCAATCCGTAGACTGAGAATCGCCCAGCTCATTCTTCTGCCTCCCCTTCCGGTTCCCCTCCGTGGCTCAGGATGAACTGCAGATCATCAAGGCCGAGGTTACTTGCGAAGCCCTCATCGCCAAGCACGTTGCTAACCAGGGCGGTCTTCTGGTGCTGCAGAACGCGAATCTTCTCCTCTACCGAGTCACGGGTGAGAAGCCTGTAGGCGATCACCTTGTTTTTCTGGCCAATCCGGTGAGTACGATCGATGGCCTGGCTTTCCACCGCCGGGTTCCACCACGGATCGTAGAGTATGACGTAGGAGGCGGAGGTCAGGTTCAGACCGGAGCCACCTGCCTTGAGGGACAGCAGAAAGACGGAGGGATCCTTGCAGGTCTGGAACCTTTCAATCTCCCCTTTCCGGTCCTTGGTCTGCCCGGTGAGATAGTTGAAGGTACGACTATCTACCTCTAACTGGGTCCGGATGATTTCCAGCATGGAAACGAACTGAGAGAAGACCAGAACCTTGTGCCCCTCCTCGCGCAACTGGTCGAGCAGGTAGAAGAGAGCGGTCAACTTTGAGCTCTCTTCCTTGAGATACTTCGAATCAATCAGTCCAGGATGGCAGCAGATCTGCCGTAGACGCATGAGACCCTGCAGGATGGCGAAGCTGTTCTTCTTTACCGCTTCGTCCGAGTCGAGACCAAGGAGTGCTTTCTGGATGCGCTTCAGTTCGGCCTTGTACATCGCCATCTGGATGCCGTCCATGTTGGCATACACCTCCTCCTCGGTCCTTGGCGGCAGATCCTTGGCCACCTGCCCCTTGGTCCGGCGCAGGAGGAAGGGGCGAAGCCGGGCCGCAAGGCGGTTCTGCGAGTTGGGATCCTTGCGCTTGTCGAAGCGCTTCTTGAAGTAGGCGCGGGAGCCCAGTACTCCCGGCATGGCGAAAGCCATGAGCGACCACATGTCCATCAGGCGGTTCTCGATGGGCGTTCCCGTAAGCACCAGACGGTTCTCTGCATTCAGTTCACGGGCGCACTTCGCGGCCTTCGAATCCGGGTTCTTGATCTGCTGACCCTCGTCCAGGACGACCACCAGCCACTTCACCTTGTTGAGTTCTTCACCGCCCACCCGCAACTGGGCGTAATTCAGCACGAGGATATCGAGTTCGCTCCTGAGAGCATCGAGGTCCAGCTCGTCTCGACTCCGCAGGACCTGCACCTTGAGCTCCGGAGCGAAACGTTCGGCTTCCACGGCCCAGACGTCGAGCACGGACTTGGGACACACCACCAGGGCCGGCATGTGCTTACCCTGTTCCTTGGCCAGATGGCGCAACCAGAGCATATAGGTAAGACTCTGGATTGTCTTACCGAGACCCATGTCGTCGGCCAGGATTCCGCCGAAGTGGTTGGTTGCGAGATAGGCGAGGAAGTGGAACCCATCGACCTGGTAAGGCCTCAGCTCCGCATGCAGACCCGACGGCAGCTCCGGTTCCACCTCTATCGTGATATCCCTGGCGCTATCCTTGATGCGCTTCCAGGCTTTGGGATCGAAGACTTCAGCCGCCTTCGGATCCGCCAGCTGCATGGCATGCATGCGGTGGGTCTCACCGGAGAGATCGAAGGGATCCAGTCCCAACCGGGTTACTGCATCACGCTGATCGGGATCGAGCTTGATCTCGAGACGCATCCAGGAACCGTCATCCATACGCACATAGCCGCCACGAGCCGCAACCAATTGCCGGATCTGGATCTTGGTGAGATCAACACCTTCCACGTCGATGACCACCCGCAGGTCAAACCAGTCGATCTCCTGGTTGATCACTTCGAAACGAACCGCGGCCGAGACCGGGTCGGCGAGGATCGTGCGCAGCTTGCCGTCCATCTCAATCTCGACAAAATCGGGCATCTTCTCATGCCACTCCGCGAACTTCTCGGGGAACTGCTTGGTGATGCGCGTCTTGAAGGCATCAAGTTTCTCGTCGTAAGAGAGGCCCTGTTCGGCCAGAAGACCAGGGACGGGATAGAGTTTCTCTCTCGCAAATCGAAGGAGTCGCTTCCCCCTTACCGGCTTCTGCTCCACCACTTCCCAGCCCCTCTTGACCAGCTTCTCACTACGGCGCTCTTTCTTCTCAAGAGCCGTCACGTCCATGACAAGGTGCTCGGTTTCCGCCGCAGTCAGGCCCTGCATGAGCTTCATCTCAAAACGGGGATAAAGATCCAGGTCGACCACCCTGCGGCGCATCGACTCCGGAAGTCTGGCTCCAATTTTTCTGAGGAACTCCACCCCTTCCAGGCTGTCGATAACCGTCTTGGGAATAAGATACCGGGGCATCACTTCGGTCTCCTCCAACCAACGGGGAGGACCGGGAAAGACCGTCTCATCTGACTGATAAAGCTCCTCCCGGCCAGGCAGGAGTCGGACCGAGTGGGAGACCTCCTCACCGCCCTTGGTCACCAACTGCAGGGCGAAGCAATTGGGATTGACCGGATCGTCTTGGCATACCCACTTGAGCGGCTCCCTGATCATCTTGAACTCGCGGGCGTCAAGATTGACCAGACGGCTGCTCACTGCCTCCTGACAAAACATGCGGTTCAGGAATCGGCAGGCACTCTCCTCGTCAAGATCCAGTCTGGTATCTCCGTGCTCCGTGTAGTAATTGAGAAAGTGCTCCCAGAGGATCTGACTCGCGGCATCCATCCGCAAAGCGGAGTCCTTGTAGAGCTCAAGGAGACGCTCGATCTCCTGCCTTTCGCGCAGGGCATACCACTCTCCTTCTCCTTCCCGGGCCTCTATTCGGGCTTCATTGATGGTGGCCACCAGACGAAACTCAGCTCCAATCGGCTCAAGTTGCGGAGGCCGGTCGTTGACCCGCTCGATGCGGTCGTACCATGCGGCAATATCACGCTCCTGTTCCCAGTCGCTCATCTTGCGTTGCACCGCCCCAAGGTCGGTGATCGCGTTCATGAAGTCCGGGTAGTTCAGTTTCCGCTTGTAAAAGGCATAAGCAATATAGTTCCAGAACTCGATGATGTCCCCTGGCGGAACGGGCCAGAGCTCAAGTGGTTCATAGCTGTTGATTTCCCACCGGGGACTCAGGCGCACCATATCGTGATCGTGGATCTCTCCTTCTATCACGTAGCGCCGATAACGCTTCTCCACCTTACTCACGAAGTCGGCCTCCTGGTCATCGACCTCGCGCTCAATCCTGTCCTCGATGAGATCGATAACCGGAGTGTCATCAAACTCATTAGGTGACTCGGGCAGATCCTCGCCACGGTGCATGCGCTCCAGCATGGTCGCATACATGGCAGCGCCCGCGATGGCCTCATCTTCTTCCGTGCAGTTCCCGAACCAGCGGTTGCCCTGGAGGCGGAGAGTCGTCCGGTGCGTCCCGGCCTTGTCCTCCACCCGGCCCTGAATGAAGAGGTGGTTGCCGAATATCTGCGTTACCGCACCATCCTGCTGCAGTTTCTCTCCCTTCTTACGGACCTTCTCGGGAAAGCCGTTGAGGAAGTTCAGCGTCGCGCGGTCCGGATTCAACGCGGACATCGTTGATTCTGTCATGATAAATGGGGCTGGCGCTACGGAATGGGGCTGGCGCTACGGAATGGGGCTGGCGCTACGGAATGAGCGACAATCCGCACAGCCAGCAGAAGGCCATGATAATACAGCATTTCGATTGCGTGCAACTATT
>Ga0310342_100001421_pt1 | contig 14872 bp, 9 predicted proteins | sample S15DNA20500_MG_FD_206155 | JGI IMG/M metagenome (GOLD analysis project Ga0310342, IMG submission 206155) | Marine microbial communities from station ALOHA, North Pacific Subtropical Gyre - S1503-DNA-20-500_MG | ecosystem: Environmental > Aquatic > Marine > Oceanic | place: Pacific Ocean: North... | reverse complement strand
CGAGAGCGCGCTCGAACTCTTCGAGCACAACGTAGTGCGGCACGAGCCGCTGCTGCCCATCCTCGGTGAGGAGGACCCTCTCGAAACCGTGCGCTCCGGCGGCGTGCCGGGGCTCGCGGAGCTGCGGCTCCACCAGGGGACCGTCTGGCACTGGAACCGCGCCGTCTACGATCCGGTGGACGGCGGACACTTGCGCGTCGAAATGCGCGGACTGCCCGCGGGCCCCACGGCGGCCGACATGGCGGCGAGTTCCGCGTTCTTCATCGGGCTTGCGCTCGGCATCGCCGCGGACGCCGAGGCCTGGCTCGAGGACCTCGCCTACGCGGTGGTCGAGCACAATTTCTACCGCGCGGCCCAGGACGGACTGGACGCGGAGCTGCTCTTTCCGCCGGAGCCCGGCGCGCCGGCGCTGCCGACGCGGGCGGCGGAGCTGATCGAGCGGATGGCGCCGCTGGCGCGGGCGGGCCTGCTCGACGCGGGTGTCGAGCCCGCCGAATGCGACCGCTGCATCGGGGTCGCGGTGCGCCGGGCGGCGAGCGGCCGCACCGGCTCGTGGTGGCAGAGCCGCGCGATCGAGTTGCTCGAGCCCAGGCTGGGACGACCGCGCGCGCTCGCCGAGATGCTGCAGGGCTATATCGGTCGCGCGGGCTCCGATCGACCGGTCAACGAATGGACACTCGAAGAATGGACACACGCGGAAGGGGAGGGCGAGCTTCCCGTGCGCATGGCGCTCCGGGAGGGTGAGGTCCCGGAGCGCGTCGAGGACTTCCTGCGCAGCCTCGGCGGGCCCGCGCTGCTGCGGCTTCCGGGCCGCGACCGCTCGCGGACTCGCGTGGTCACCACCCTGCTGCACGGCAACGAGCCTTCCGGAGCGCGGGCGGTCCACGGCCTGCTGCGCGCTGGTTTCGAGCCCGCGGTGGACGCGCTCTTCTTCTTCGGTGCGGTCGATGCAGCGCTCGCGCCGCCCGGATTCAGGCTCCGGCACCTCGCGAGCGCGCGCGATCTGAACCGCTGCTTCGCCGAGCCGTTTGCCGGGCTCGAGGGCTCGCTCGCGCGCGCGTTGCTGGAAGTCTTGCGGGCGGCGCGACCCGAGGCGCTCGTCGATCTGCACAACAACACCGGTCGCAGCGTGCCGTACGGGGTAGGGCCCGCTGCGGGCGCGGCCGAACTGGGCCTCGTGGGGCTCTTTGCCGACCGCTACGTGCACAGCGATCTGCGCCTCGGGGCGTTGGTCGAGGTGACCGCCGAGGATTTTCCGAGCGTCGTCATCGAATGCGGTCGCGCCGGTGATCCCGGCGCCGACGCCGTCGCACGCTCCGGGCTCGAGCGCTTGCTGGGCTCCGCCCGCATCGGGGACGCGGTGCCCTCCGAGGTGCAGGTCTTGACCGACCCGGTGCGGGTCGAGGTCGTGCCCGGTCTGAGGCTCGCCGTGGGCGATGGTCCGCAAGCGGGCGTCGACCTGACGGTCGCTGCAGAAATGGACCGCTACAACTTCGACGTCCTTCCCGAGGGCCACACGATTGGATGGGTTCGGCCCGGTGGCCCGTGGCCCTTGCGCGCCCAGCGCGCAGACGGACGCGACATGGCGAAGACGCTCTTCGCGATCGAAAACGGTGCGGTGCGGGTGCGCCACGCGGCCATTCCGATCATGATCACGAACGATCCGGGCAGCGCGGTAGAGGATTGCCTCTTCTACTTCGTGCGTGGACGAACCTCCCGAACGGCAGCGGGCGAAAGCCGCGGCCCGCGCGAGGCGTGACGGGTCCACGAAAGACCGCGCGAACGCACAACTTCATCAGTTCGTCACGTTCGGCTCACCTTCCCTCCACGCATTCTCCCTAGGCTGCCGCCAGCTGGACTTGGGGATCCGGGTTTCGAAGGGAGGTCGTGGGTGGGAATGCGTTGCTCGACATGGAGGGCCGGGCTTGCGTTGGCCTGTGCGGTCTCTGCCGCAACGGCGGCCGGGGCCGATGAGGCGGGCCAGTCCGGCGCAGCTTGCGGTACATCGGTCACCGCGGAGATCCTCGGCGTGCTGCGGGATGCCGGGAACATCGACCAGGCCCGCTACGAGGCGCTCTGCGCCAGGGCGCGGGGGGACAGCGAGGCGCCAGCCGTCGCGGCCTCCGAGGCTGAGGAGAAGCCCACCTGGAACTTCAAGTGGTCCAACTTCTTCAGGCTCACGCGCAGCGACGGCGCGTTCGATCTGAAGTTCGGGGGCCGGATCATGCTCGATGGGGCCTTCATCTGGGAAGGGGACGGGCTGCGCAACCGATTCTCGGCTATTGGCGTCGACCCCCGGGACGGAAGCGGTGTCGAATTCCGTCGCGTGCGGATCTTCTTCTCGGGGACGATCTATGACCGTGCCTTTTTCAAGATGCAGTACGACTTCGCAGACGACGGCGTCGCGGAGTTCAAGGACATCTACGTGGGGCTGCAGAATCTCGGTCCCCTCCGCCAGGTGCGGGTCGGCAACTTCAAAGAGCCCTTCATGCTGCAGGACTGGACCAGTTCGAAGTACATCACCTTCATGGAGCGAGGACTGAACCAGACGTTCTTCCCGGGTCGCAACATGGGTGTCATGGGGATGGGCTACGGCTTCGACGAGGAAGTCTTCTGGCAGCTGGGTCTGTTCCGGGTGACCGATGACCAGGGCCAGGTGTTCAACGATTGGGGAGACGCGGCGTACGACCTGGCCGCCCGCGTGAGCGCCGCGCCGATCTACAGCGACGACGGCGCCCGGGTGCTGCATCTGGGCGTGGACTACATCCACCGCTTCAACCAGGATGCAGCAGGGGCCGCGATCGGTTCGGTCCGCCTTGAGCAGCGGCCCGAGGCACGCCTGGCCCAGCTATTCGCCGACACGGGCGACTTCATCGGATCCGACTCGGACATCCTGAACCTGGAGGCCGCGGTCATCTATGGCCCGTTCTCGGCGCAGGCCGAGTGGACCTTCGACTGGGTGCAGGGCAACCGCACTCAGAAGGACGTCGGTTTCTGGGGCGGCTACGTGTACGCGAGCTACTTCCTCACGGGCGAGCATCGCAACTACGAAAAGGGAAACGCCCGTTTCGGCCGGGTCAACCCGAAGCACAACTTCAACCCCATCGAGGGCGACTGGGGCGCCTGGGAGATCGCGGCGCGTTACTCGATTCTCGACCTCAACGACCGAAACGTGACGGGCGGCAAGCTCTGGGACGTCACAGCCGGGCTCAACTGGTACCTCTTCCCGAACATGCGCTGGATGTTGAACTACGTCTACGGAAACGTTCGTCAACGCGGGTTGAACGCGGATGCGATTCGCGGCGCGGCGAACATCTTGGAGACCCGCTTCCAGTTCGATTTCTGACCCGAGCCCGACCGAACGGACCACGGCCGGAGCCGTGGTTCTGGAGATCAACTGTTCCACTGTTTCAGAAGATCGAAAATCTTCACGGTTCCGTCACACAACGGTGCGGGGTCGGCCACATCGCGCTTGTAGATTGCGAACACGTAACTCAGCTGGAGGAACGCAGTTTGAACCAGAAAGGTCCGGTCGAGGTGTTCGCCGTTGCGACACTGGTGGTGGGCTTCGCATCCGGCGCACTGGCGCGTGACCAGATTCGCGTCGTCGGATCGTCCACGGTCTATCCCTTCGCGACCGTCGTCGCCGAAGAATTCGGGAGCGGCAGCGGTTTCAAGACCCCCGTCGTAGAGAGCACCGGGAGCGGCGGCGGACTCAAGCTCTTCTGCGGCGGTGTCGGCGTCGAGCATCCGGACATCACCAGCGCTTCGCGTCGGATCAAGCAGTCCGAGATCGACCGCTGCACGGAGAATGGGGTGACCGACATCACCGAGATCAAGATCGGTTACGACGGCATCGTGCTCGCCAACTCGAAGCAGGCGTTGCCCATGTCGTTCACGCTCGAGCAGGTGTTCCTGGCTCTGGCCAAGGAAGTTCCGACGCCGAGCGGCGACATGGTTGCGAATCCCTACCGGACCTGGAAGGACGTGGACCCCTCCCTTCCGAATCAGAAGATCGAGGTCCTCGGCCCGCCACCGACATCCGGCACGCGCGACGCGTTCAACGAACGCGCGCTCGAAGGCGGTTGCAGGGCCTTTCCCGAGATCAGGGCGCTCGAGAAGACCGACAAGTCGCGGTACAAGAGGATCTGTCATTCGATCCGCGAAGACGGCGTCTACGTCGAGGCGGGGGAGAACGACAACCTGATCGTCCAGAAGCTCGTGGCGAATCCCGATGCCCTCGGCATCTTCGGCTACAGCTTCCTCGATCAGAACGGCGACGTGATCCAGGGCAGCCAGATCCACGGAGTTTCGCCCACGTTCGAAGACATTTCTTCCGGGGAGTACCCGGTGTCGCGGTCTCTCTACTTCTACGTGAAGGACGCCCACGTGGGCTCGATCCCCGGCATCAAGGAGTACGTGCTCGAGTTCACGAGCGAGAACGCAACAGGTGATTTCGGCTACCTGACCGAGAAGGGCCTGATCCCGGCTCCCCAGGCAGAGCGCGAGCAGTTTCGCGCCGTCGCGCAGGACCTCGGCACACCGACTGTGGGGGCTCGCGGGTGAGCCTGGGCCCGGCCCTTGGGCTCGTCGCGCTTCTCTGCGGAGCAAGTTTCATCATCGCCCGTCGCCGCGCGCTTGTCACAGCGGGGGGCGACGCCGGTAGGCTGCACTCGCTTCCGGGCTACTACGGCTGGTACGCCGTGCTCTGGTGCGGGATTCCGGGAATTCTGGTGGTGCTCCTCTGGCTCGCACTCGGTTCCTGGAGTCTCGAACAGCTGGCGCTGGCGGGAGTGCCAGCGGAATCGCTGGGCGGGAACCAGGGCAAGGCGGCTCTGGCTCTGAACGACATCAGGAACCTGGCCAACGGAAACATCACAGCCGCGGGCTCCGACTCCGCGTTCGCCGCGGCCGCCGACCGCTACGCGAGCATGCGGCGCACCGGCCTGGCGTTGGTGACATTCTTGTCCGCGGTTCTCTCTGTCGCGGGGGCAGCGGTTGCGCTGCGCGCAGTGCGGCCCGACCTGGCGGCCCGCTTGGCGGTCGAACGCGCCATCCGGTTGCTGCTGATGGCCTGTTCGACCCTCGCGATCCTGGTCACGATAGGGATCGTCCTCTCGCTCGTCTTCGAGACCGCGCGTTTCTTCCAGCAGGTGAGTGTCTCCGAGTTCCTCTTCGGCCTGCACTGGAGCCCACAGACCGCTCTGCGCGCGGACCAGATCGGGAGCTCAGGTTCCTTCGGGGCCGTGCCGGTCTTCCTGGGCACGCTGCTCATCGTGATGGTGGCGATGATCGTCTCCGTGCCGCTGGGCCTGATGTCGGCGATCTACATGACCTTCTACGCGACCCGAGGGGTCCGCGCGTTCGCCAAGCCGCTGCTCGAGATCCTCGCGGGCGTTCCAACCGTCGTCTACGGCTTTTTCGCCGCCCTGGTGGTGGCTCCCGCGGTCCGCGGCTGGGGGACGGCATTGGGACTCGACGTGGCGTCGGAGAGCGCGCTGGCTGCGGGTCTCGTGATGGGGGTGATGATCATTCCCGTCGTTTCTTCGCTCTCGGACGATGCAATTACCGCGGTGCCCGAGGCGTTGCGGGACGGCTCCTTCGGCCTGGGCGCAACCCACTCCGAGACGATCCGTCACGTGATCATTCCGGCGGCGTTGCCCGGCATTGTGAGCGCTTTCATGTTGGCAGTGTCCCGGGCCATCGGCGAGACCATGATCGTGGTGATGGCCGCAGGTCTCGCCGCGAACCTCACGGTGAATCCCTTGGCCGCAGTCACCACGGTCACGGTGCAGATCGTGACGCTCCTGACCGGTGACCAGGAATTCGACAGCGCGAAGACCCTCTCCGCCTTTGCGCTGGGTCTCGCACTCTTTCTGGTGACCTTGGGGCTCAATCTCGTGGCTCTGCGCGTCGTGCACAAGTACCGGGAACGCTATGACTGAGGACGGGCCCGATCCCCGCGAGAGCTGGCAAGCGCCCGAGAGGCAGAGGCGACTGCGCCGCCGACACGCTTCGGAGCGGCGTTTTCGCTACTGCGGGATGGCGGCAATCGGCAGCGCCGGTTTGGCGCTCCTGGTGCTCCTTGCGAGCATCGCGAGCAATGGCTACGGGGCCTTTCTGCAGACGCAGATCCGGCTCGACATCGATTTCGCAGAAGCGGACATTGGCGACTTGCGCGGACTCCACGGGCGCAAGCTGGACGCGGCGGCAGCCCGCGGTGATTACGGCGCCTTGGTGCGGAATGCGCTGCGCGAGATGTTTCCCGACGTCTCTTCCCGAAGGGAAGTTCGCAAGCTCCAGGGCCTCGTGAGCAGCGGGGCGCGCAGCATCCTGCGTCGAAAGATGTTGGAGGATCCGACGCTGGTGGGCCAGACCGAGTCCTTCTGGCTACCGGCAGGCGACGAGATCGACATGTACGAGAAGGGTCACATTCGCCGTGACGTGCCGGAGAGCGACCGGCGTCTCGACGATCGAGAGATCTCCTGGATCGATGCGCTAGAGAACAGCGACCGCATCCGCACCACCTTCAATTCGGGCTTCTTCACCCACGGCGATTCCCGGGAGCCGGAAATGGCCGGGATCTGGGGGGCCCTCGTGGGTTCGTTCCTGACGCTGCTGGTAACGCTGGCGATCGCCTTCCCGTTGGGTGTTGCCGCGGCGGTCTACCTCGAGGAGTTCGCCCGGAAAAACCGCTGGACGGACCTGATCGAGGTGAACATCAACAACCTGGCGGCAGTGCCGTCGATCGTGTTCGGGCTTCTCGGCCTGGCGGTCTTTCTGAACTTTCTGCTGCTGCCGCGCTCCGCACCGGTAGTGGGCGGCCTCACCCTGGCACTGATGACGCTCCCCACGATCATCATCGCCGGCCGCTCGGCCATCAAGGCGGTGCCGCCTTCGATCCGGGAGGCGGCGCGGGCGCTCGGGGCCTCTCCGCTCCAGGTGATGGCGCACCACGTCCTGCCGTTGGCGATGCCGGGCATCCTGACCGGGACGATCATCGGCATGGCACGCGCGCTGGGCGAAACCGCGCCCTTGCTGATGATCGGAATGGTGGCGTTCATCGTGGACATTCCCCAAGGCTTCACCGATGCGGCGACCGTGTTGCCGGTGCAGATCTATCTCTGGGCCGATAGCCCGGAGCGGGCCTTCGTGGAGAAGGTCTCCGGCGCCATCCTGGTCCTGCTCGCGTTTCTGGTCGCCATGAACGGAACTGCGATCTGGATGCGCCAGCGATTCGAGAAGCGGTGGTAGCATCGTGTCGATGCCCGACCTCGTTACGAACCTCGGTGTGGAGCATGCTGCCGGCAGCCTGCCGTTGAGCGAGCTGCCCAAGATGACGGCGAGGGGCGTGGATGTCTTCTACGGCGAAAACCACGCCATTCGCACCGGGGCCCTCGAAATCCGCAAGGACGAGGTGACCGCCATGATCGGTCCCTCTGGATGCGGCAAGTCGACCTTCCTGCGCTGCTTCAACCGGATGAACGACGACATCCCCGGCTGTCGCGTTACCGGTGAAATTTGTCTCGATGGTGAGCCGATCTACGGCGCCGCGCTGGACGTGGTCCAGCTCCGGGCACGGGTGGGAATGGTCTTCCAGAAACCCAACCCGTTTCCGAAGTCGGTCTACGAGAACGTTGCGTACGGTCCGCGCATTCACGGCATTGCGACGCGCCCCGAAGAATTCGAGGAGATCGTGGAGAGGAGCCTGCGCCGTGCGGGGCTGTGGGACGAGGTGAAGGATCGGCTCGATGGTGCGGGCACGGCGCTCTCGGGCGGCCAGCAGCAGCGGCTCTGCATTGCGCGTGCGATGGCAGTGGATCCGGAAGTCATCTTGATGGACGAGCCGTGCTCGGCGCTCGACCCCATCGCAACGGCGAAGATCGAAGAGCTGATTTCCGAATTGCGTGGCCGCTATGCCATCGCGATCGTGACGCACAACATGCAGCAGGCCGCCCGTGTATCCCAGCGGACCGCTTTCTTCCACCTCGGGGAGCTGGTGGAGGAAGGGCCGACGGCCGACATCTTCACGAACCCCCGCAAGCAGCGGACCAGCGACTACATCACGGGTCGCTACGGCTGATCGGAGGCAGAGATGGCGAGGGCGTTGGATCCGGTCCTCAAGGAACTCCGGGAGCTGATCCTCCTGATGGGGGGTCGTGCCGAAGCGATCCTGGAGAAGTCGGTCCGCGCGTTGGTCGACCGCAATGCGCAGCTCGCAGATGAGGTCGAACGCGACGATCTCGAGATCGACCGGATCGACGTGCAGGTGGACGAGGAAGTATTGCGCGTGCTCGCGCTCCAGGCGCCGGTGGCCTCCGACCTGCGGGAGGTCGTCGCGATCAAGATGATCGCCACGGATCTCGAGCGCGTGGGTGACCTCGCCCGCAACATCGCGAAGAGCGCCGCGCGGCTGGCCCGTCACTCCGAGATTCCGTTGCCGACCTCGCTGGTGCACCTCGCCGATGGGGCGTGCGGCGTGTTGCGCAAGGCGCTGAACGCATTCAGCGAGTGCAATGTCGAGGTGGCCCGGGCCGTGCTCGGGGCGGACGATGCGATCGACGCCGCACAGGACGATGTGGTGCGCGATGAACTCGAGCGAATCGCCGAAAATCCGAGCCAGGTGAGTCTGGGCGTCGACGTGATCCTGGTGGCGAAGAACCTCGAGCGGGTGGGCGACCACGCCACCAATATCGCCGAGGACGTGATTTTGATGGTCGAGGCGCGAAACGTGAAGCACGCCTCTAAACTCGCTCTGTAGCATTCACTGGGGGGAGGGATCGGCCGATACCATGGGTATGGAAACCGGGGACCCGCGGGAGACGGCGCGAACCGGCGCGTGGGAGGAAGCGCCGAGCGTCGTGCCGGCTCGCTCGGACGGGCCCTACCTGAACCGCGAACTCTCCTGGCTCGACTTCAACTTCCGCGTTCTCGCCCAGGCCGAAGACCCCGACCGGCCCCTGCTCGAACGCATCCGCTTCCTGGCCATCTCGAGTCGGAACCTCGACGAATTCTTTCAGGTCCGGGTGGCCGGTCTCCAGGCGCAGCTCGAAGCCGGGGTCGGGGTCGCGACGATCGACGGCACCACGCCGGCCGAGCAGTTGTTGGCCATCCGCGAGAAGGTGCTGCGGCTCAACGACCGTCAGTTCGAGGTCTATGCCAAGGAACTCGCACCGGCGCTGGCGCGTGCCGGCGTGGAGATCTGCGACTGGGAGATGCTCGACGACCAGGAGGCGGCGCACCTCTCCCGGGTGTTCGACGAGCAGATCTTCGCAGTGTTGACCCCGCTTTCTGTCGATCCCGCGCATCCCTTCCCGTACGTCTCGGACCTCTCGCTCAACCTGGCCACGGTTGTGCGCGATCCTCGGAACGGGGACCACGGCTTTGCGCGGGTCAAGGTGCCGCCGCTCTTCCCGCGCTTTCTCCAGCTTCCGGGCGCGATGCGGTTCGTTCCCATCGAACAGGTGATCGCCGTCCACCTTTCGGCGCTCTTTCCCGGCGTGGAGGTCGTGTCCCACGCGGCCTTCCGCGTGACACGGGATGCCTCGATCGACATCGAGGAAGGCGGGGCAGACGATCTGCTTCGGGCCATCGAGTCCGGACTCAGGCGGCGCCAGCGCGACAGCGATGGGGTGCGTCTCGAGGTGACGTCGGATACCTCGGTGCAGGTGAGGAGCCTGCTGACCGCCGAACTCGAACTCGATGCGGATGATCTCTATGTCTCGAAGGGACTCCTCGATTTCGGCGCGCTCCTTCAGTTGGCCGATCTCGATCGGCCGGACCTGAGGGACACGCCGGCGCCGACGATCACCCCGGTGCGTCTCCGCGAGGATGCGGTTTCCGACTTCTTTGGAACGCTCCGCGAGGGTGCGATCCTCGTCCATCACCCCTACGACTCGTTCGAGACCTCGGTCGGAGCGTTCCTGAAGCGCGCGGCCGCCGACCCGAACGTGCTCGCGATCAAGCACACGATCTACCGCACTTCCGGCGCCCGCAGCTCGATCCTGCGCCACCTGATGGCTGCCGCCGAATCCGGCAAACAGGTCGTGACCCTGGTGGAGCTCAAGGCCCGCTTCGATGAACAGGCGAACATCGAATGGGCGCGGCGTCTCGAGGAGGCGGGTGTTCACGTCGTCTATGGCAAGGTGGGTCTCAAGACGCACGGCAAGATCGCGTTGGTCGTGCGCCAGGAGGCCAGCGGGGTCCGGCGCTATTGCCACGTCGGAACGGGGAACTACAACCCGGTGACCGCGCGGCTCTACGAGGACGTCGGCATCCTCTCGGCGGATCCGGACCTGGGGCGTGACCTCACCCGGCTCTTCAACCACCTCACCGGTCTCGGGCGCGAGCACAAATACGAGCACCTCCTGGTGGCGCCGGTGGGGCTGCGCCAGGCACTCCTGAACCTGATCCGGAACGAGATGGCGTTCGAGGACGGCCGGATCGTGCTCAAGGTGAACAGCCTGGCCGATGCGGAGCTCATCGATGCGCTCTACGCAGCCTCGGGAGCCGGGGTCCAGGTCGATCTCATCGTGCGCGGGATCTGCTGCCTGCGGCCCGAGGTGCCGGGTCTCTCGGACAACATCCGTGTTCGTTCGATCGTGGGTCGGTTCCTGGAGCACTCCCGCATCTTCCGCTTCGGAAGCGAGGCGCGCGGCACCCGGCACTTCATCGGCTCGGCCGACGCGATGACGCGCAACCTGGACGGGCGTATCGAGGTCGTGCTCCAGGTATTGGAGAGCGAACTCAAGGAGCGTCTGGACGAAATCCTCGATGTGAACCTGGCCGACGACGGACTCGCCTGGTCGCTCGGCGCGGCTGGAACCTGGTCGCGGGTTCCGAGGATCCATGGCATCGAGACCCACACCCGGCTGCTCGAGTTGGCGTGCTTGCGCGCCGAGGACGTGCGAGTGGGCCCCGACGACGACCTCTCCGGGGAGTGAGTCCCTCCGGAGCGCGCTAGCGCGCGGCTCACTCCCGCGGCAGGGTGAAGGTGAAGCGCGAGCCCTCGCCCAGCCGGCTCTCGGCCGAGATCTCGCCGTCCATGTTCTGAAGCAAGTGCTTCACGATCGCGAGCCCGAGCCCCGTGCCGCCCAGAGCGCGCGACCGCGCCTTGTCGACCCGATAGAAGCGTTCGAAGATCCGCGCCAGGTCGGTCTTGGGAATGCCAATCCCCGTGTCCTGCACCACGACTCGCACCCGCGCGTCATCCCCGGCGATCGAGACGCGAATCTCGCCCCCCGGCTCCGTGTACTGGATCGCGTTGTCGAGCAGGTTGGTGAGCACCTGTTCCACGGCCGAAGCGTCCGCCCACGCCACCGTATCGCCCGCGACCGTGTGTGACATGTCGACGCGTCGTTCTTCGAGGCGGGTCCGATTCTCGCGCAGCAACGATTCCGTGAGGGCTGCGAGGTCGACCGGGCCGGATGAGACCTCGGTCTTGCCGCTCTCGATCTTCGAGAGCGCGAGCAGGTCGGCCACCAGGTTGGCGAGGCGTTCTGCATTCCGGTCGATCACCTCGAGGTAGTTGTTTCGGTCGCGGTCCGAGATCTCGGACGATTTGAGCAGCGTCTCCGCGAAGCCCCGGATTGCGGCCAGGGGCGTGCGCAGCTCGTGCGAGGCGTTAGCGACGAACTCGCGCCGCATCGTCTCGAGCTGGGTGAGTTCCGTAACGTCGTGGAAGACGGCGACCGTGCCCACGGGCGTGGCTGCTCCGGCTGGGAAGCGGACCGCGTGCACGCGGAACGTGCGCTGTTCCGGGTGGGACACTTCGATCTCGCGGGCCAAGGCTTCGGTGCTTCGGGAAGCCGTGGCCAGCAGCTCGGACAGGTCGGCGTTTCGGATTCCGGCGAGCACGGTTCCGCCTTCCAGTGCGCCGCTGACGCCGAAAAAACTTCGGACACGGTCGTTGGCCAGGACGATTTCGCCCTTCGGGTCGATCACGAGCACGCCCTCGCTCATGCCGTCGAGCACGGCCCGGAGACGTTCCTTCTCCTCGGTGACCTCGCCGAGGCGTTCTCGCAGCTGCTCCGCGAGGCGTTGAATCGACGCCGCGATGCCGCCCAGTTCGGCGTCGAGCCGGCCGGGCAGTCGGTGATCCAGATCGCCATCGGCGATCGCCTCGGTCAGGCGTTGCAGCTCGTGAAGCGGACCCCGCGTGCTGCGTGCCAGCACCAGCCGCCCCCCCACCGCGAGCAGCAGCCCCAGCGCGGCTGCCACGGCGAGGTCGCGCCACAGCCCGTTGGAGGCCACGAGTCCGCTCGACGCCTCGGTGGCGACGCGCACCACGCCGCCGGCTCCTCCGTGCAGCCGCAGGGCGACGTAGCGCAGGGGTCGTCCCACCGTGCGGCTGCGCCGCGTGGCGTATCCGGTTCGCCCGGCCAGTGCCTTCCGGATTTCGGGACGGTCCGCGTGGTTCTCCACGAAGTCCATGCGCGCCAGCGGAACCTCCGAGTCCCCGACAACGGCGCCGTCGGGGGAGATCAACGTCACGCGAGCGCCCGCGGCGGTTCCGGCGCGGTCGGCGAGGGCGTCGAGTTCGGCGCGGGGCGTCTGTGCCAGCGACACGTCGCCGATGATCTCCCGCGCCAGGGCGGCCTGAGCCGCAAGCGAGCGGAGCGCCTGCTCGCTTTCGGCTTGGCGGATGCGGCCCGTCACGAGCGCGCCAGTCACCGCCACCACCGTTACCACGAGGACGGTGAGTAGAATCAGCGGGCGTTGCAGGTCGCGGGCCATGGGGGCCTCTGCGCGGCGGATCCGCGGCCCGGGGGCGATCCGCTACTCCGCGAAGCGATAACCGAGTCCTCGCACCGTCTCGATCAGCTGTCCGGCGCCGCCGAGCTTTTCGCGCAGCCGCTTCAGGTGCGTGTCGATGGTGCGGCTCGTGACGGCGACGTCCGTGCCCCACACACGCTCCAGCAGGGCGTTTCGGGTCATGACGCGGCCCGGGCGGGACATCAAGCAGTGCAGTAGGTCGAATTCCTTCGCCGTGAGGATCACTTCACGGTCGTCGACATAGCAGCGGTGCCGATCCGGCTCCAGGCGGAGGGCAGAGTGCTCCAGTCGCCCGACTGCCGAGCCGCTTTCCACCTTGCGCCGCAGCACCGCGGCGACGCGTAGCGTCAGCTCGCGGGGGCTGAAGGGCTTTGTCACGTAGTCGTCGGCGCCGAGTTCGAAGCCCACGACCCGGTCCAGTTCCTCGCTCTTGGCGGTGAGCATGATGATCGGCAACTCCGCGGTGTTCGGATCGTAGCGGAGTCGGCGGCACAGATCGGTTCCCGAGATGTCGGGAAGCATCAGGTCGAGAACCACCAGGTCCGGAAGAGAGCGCCGCAGCGCTGCCAGCGCATCGCGGCCGTTCTCGGCGGTCTCTACCCGGTGTCCGGCCTGTTCCAGGTTCACCCGGACCAGCGCACGCAGGTCCGGCTCGTCGTCGATCACGAGGATGGTGGGGGACATGCCGCCGCGCAGGATAACTCTGACTGGCAGCGGCAACAGGCGCGCCGCCGCGGGGGGCGCTCGAGGAGAGGGTCGCTTGCCAGGAAGTTGACGTTCATCGGCCCCGCGTCGGTCTACTCGGCCGCAGGTCGCGTGCCGCCGCGGCGTCCGCGGCGCCTGCGGCCGCCGCGGGTGCGGCGTCTTCCCCCGCGTCCGCTGCGTTTCTTGCGCTGCGGGACCTTCGGCGCAGCGAGTGGCGAGAAGAAGCCCGAGGGCCTTCGGGGCTTGCCACGGCAGATGTCGCACAACCCGCAGGGCTCGTCGGCTTCCTCGCCGAAGTAGGCCCGCAGGAAGGTCGCGCGACAGTCGGGCTCCACGGCGTAGTCGCCGATCAGGTCGAGCCGGCGCGAGTCCTCGCGACGCAGCCTCTCGAACTGGCCGGCGAGGCTGCGGGAGTCCGTTTCGATCGAGCGGCTCGGGTCGATCACCCGGATTTCCTGATCGTCGCAGGTCACGAAGCCGGCCTCCTCCACCTTGGAGAGGAGGGCCTGGGTGACGCGCGAGCCGAGTTCGGCGGAGAGCGCCAGGGCTTCGAGCGAAGGGCTCCGCTCCTCGTCCGTCCAGGCTTCGAGGGCCGCTCCGAGCTTGAAGAGCTGATCGGGCCGGATGCGGCTCCGGTTGAGCAGCGCCTGATGGATCTGGCGGTCGGAGGGATCGTAGAGGAGGATGCAGTTTGCCTTCTTCCCGTCGCGCCCGCCCCGGCCCGCTTCCTGAACATACTGCTCGAGCGAGGCGGGGGACTGGTAGTGGAGGATGTAGCGAATGTCCGGTTTGTCGATGCCGAGACCGAAGGCGTTGGTCGCGACCATGACCGTGCGTTGGCCGCGCCGCATGTAGCGCCGCTGCTCGGTGGCGCGCTCGGTTGCGGTCATACCGCCGTGGTAGCGGTGGACCGGGATGCGGAAGCGCTTGAGCAGGGCCCACAGCATGTCCACTTCGCGCCGGGTGGAACAGTAGATGATGCCGGGGCGGCGCAACCGCTTCACGAGCCGCACGAGGACTCGCGCCCGCACGTCTCCCTCCGCCGGCAGTACCTCGAAGGCGAGGTTCGAACGGTGGGGAGAAACAGCAATCAGCGTGGGGTCGCGCATGCGCAGCGACTGGACGATTGCCTCGCGCACGTGCTCGGTGGCGGTGGCGGTGAGTGCAAGGATCGGCGGTTGGCCCAGGGCCTCGATCTGTCCTCCGAGCCTGCGGTACGCCGGGCGGAAGTCGTAGCCCCATTCCGAGATGCAGTGGGCCTCGTCGATCGCGACCAGGCTCACGCTGCTCTTTTGGAGCGCCTCGGAGAGCGGTGCCGACAGGAGGGTCTCGGGCGTGGTCATGACCAGGAGCGAGCCGCCCTCTTCGATGCGCTCGAAGGCTTCGCGGCGGG
>Ga0310342_100001419_pt1 | contig 14874 bp, 10 predicted proteins | sample S15DNA20500_MG_FD_206155 | JGI IMG/M metagenome (GOLD analysis project Ga0310342, IMG submission 206155) | Marine microbial communities from station ALOHA, North Pacific Subtropical Gyre - S1503-DNA-20-500_MG | ecosystem: Environmental > Aquatic > Marine > Oceanic | place: Pacific Ocean: North... | reverse complement strand
CGAAAGAGCGTACCCTGATAGGCTGCTGGCAAAAATCCATTGCCCCACTGGGCCGCTCCACCAATCGCCGGAGCTCCCTGACCCACCACGACAAATCCGGGCAGATTCTGGTTCTCAGTTCCCAAACCATAGGTGATCCACGAACCAACCGAAGGGTTACCGGGCTGCATATGACCGGTCAACGCATGGTACACAGCAGGCGCGTGATTGCTGCTGCCCAGCTCAATCCCGTGGATCCAGGCCAACTCGTCAACCCGTTTGGATAAGTGGGGAAAAAGTTCGGACATCCAGTGGCCGGACTCACCGTACCTGGCAAACTTGTAAGGCGAGGCAATCACTCGATTTGGCCCCGAACCCAGTTGGCCCACCGCGCCGGTCGTCCCGCTATTGGTCGGCATTCGTTTACCGTCGAGCTTTTTCAGCGAAGGCACGTACTCGAACGTATCCATCTGGCTGACACCGCCTTCCATAAACAGGAAGATGCAGCGTTTGGCCTGTCCCAGCAAATGAGCCTGCTTCACCATCAACGGGTTGGCCGCAGGCGTTTCGGCCCCGCAAACGTCCCGCGACAACAGATCCATCAGTGCGATCCCACCCAGTCCCAGATAAGATTGGAATAAGAAATCCCGCCGTAACGATCTACTTTGAAATTCTCGCGAGTTCATGAGGAAATCTCTCAATCGACGTAAAGAAATTCATTGGAGGACAGCATAACACGGGCCAGTCCGACTAGCGACCCTTCAAAATCCGAAAATCGCTTCAGTTCTTCCGGTTCGGGTACCCGGGAAAGCACGAGTTCAAATAATCGCAAAACTTGTGCGTGTTTCTCCGTACCCACTTCCTGCTCAACCCGGCCGGCAAGCCCTGTGGCCGCCTGGCTGGCCAGTGGCCCATTCATCATCGACAGCGCCTGTAGCGGAGTCGTCGTTACACTGCGACGTGGACACGACTTATTGATCACCTGGGCATCAAAAGATGCCATCATCGGCGACGGAAGCGACCGCTGCTGAAACGTATAAATCGAACGACGGCTAGCATCCTCTTCCGTTTCATTGATATCCCAGGCAGCACTGTACTTGCGGACGGGATTTCGTAAATCGTCCATCCCTTTCGGCAGCGGTGGAAAAACACTCGGCCCGTAACGCAGCAGGCTCAAGCGACCACTTACCGCAAGCAGGCTGTCTCGAATCGCCTCGGCTTCAAGACGACGGCGACGGAATTTCCAGAGCAGCTCGTTTTCAGCGTCCAGCGTTTGATCAACTGCCGTATTGTCTGACACCTGACCGTAAGTATTGGAGGTTACCAGCAAACGATGAAGGGATTTGAGACTCCAGCCGCGTTCAACAAAATCCACTGAAAGCCAGTCCAGTAGCTCGGGATGTGTCGGCGGAACACCGTTGACACCAAAATCGTTAGGCGTCTCAACAATGCCACGACCGAAATGATGATCCCAAACTCGGTTCACCATGACGCGAGCAGTGAGCGGATTGTTCGGACTTACAATCCATTGGGCCAGCGTCAAACGCCTTCCTCGTGTCGGATACTGGCCATAACGATCCATGACGAGCTTCGCCGGCTCCGCGTGTCCGATAAGAACGCTCGGAAAGCCTGGCTCGACGGCTTCACCCCGATTTCGTAAATCTCCCCCCACCAGCAAACGGGTGGCCGCGATATCCGGCCCCAACGGCGGACCCACCACATTCAATACCGTGGCCACACTGGGCTTCCAACGTGCAATGCGACGACGCAGCAGCGCCTGTTCGTCACCACCGAGACCTTCTTCCTGGAGTCGCTTCTCGTACGACGTGATTCGGGCCTCTGCCCGCAGGCGCACGCCTTCATTGGCATACGGCACATCAACGTACTCCGGTTGTGACGAATTCGTATTCGGCGGCAGGGGTACCTGAATTGCATTGAAGAACGCCTGAAAACGATAATAGTCCTTGGCCGGAATATCGTCGTACTTGTGATCATGACATCGCGCACACTCGAGCGTCAAACCAAGAAAAACCGACGCTGTCACGCCGGTAACCTCATCAAGGTAACCTTGTCTCAGTTCGTAGGATTGCAGATTTCCCAGATCCCATGGAGCCAGTCGCAAAAAACTAGCAGGTATGTAATCTTGAACATCCGGCTGGTACCAGGCCTTGATTGGATGGACGTCATCACCACCAGCGATTTGTAATGTGACAAAGCGATCGTAGGGCATGTCACTGTCCAATGCATCGATGACCCAGTCGCGATATCGCCAGACGTTGCCAATAATGATGTCATTCTCAAGGCCATCAGTTTCACCAAACCGTACCACGTCAAGCCAATGACGCGCCCAGCGTTCGGCATACCTTGGATCGGCCAGTAAACGGTCAACGAGCTGCTCGTAAGCGTTGGGGGCCGGGTCATCAAGAAACGCCTTTAACTCCTCGGGCGTGGGCGGAAGTCCGATCAAATCGAAATACAGGCGTCGTGCCAATACCCTGCGCGACGCGCCAGGTGCGGGCGTCAACGATCGCTCGTCGAGCTTTGCGAGAATGAAGGCATCGACCGGATTCCGTTGCCAGCCAGGAGTCGAGACCACAGGTAACTCATAGCGAACGGGCTGCTCGAAATAGCCTTTCCAGGCTGTATCAGATCCGGCTCCGTTGGCATTGGCAGAAGCTATCCAACCAGCCAGGCAGAATAAAAACGTGATTCGTTTTTCGGTCAAATTCAGCATCGTCGATCCCTGGCATTATAGCTTAAAAATGCTGTCAAAACCAGTTCACCAACGTTCAATTTCGACATTCCCTGGAAGGTCATCCCAATTGGCTACCGCACAAAACGCCCAATCGGGCCGTGATTCGGTACAAATCTGGACACGCACGGCAATATCGAAAATCGAATTTAGTTTTTGGCGACAAAACAATGAACCGCATCGTCGGTACGAATGAAGATCTTTCCGTTGCCAATAGCTGGAGTCGCCATGATCCGAGCACCAAAGTCGTGGGAAGAAACGATTTCCCATTGACCCTCCGCTTTCACAACCGTCACTTCACCCCGATCACTGGCCACGTACACCTTGCCATCACCCGCGACGAGTGACGCAAAATAATTTCCTCCCTGTCCCACGCGTCCCTGTTTGATCAAGGTACCCGTCTCCGCGTCAAGACTTGTGAGAATCCCTCCATTTTTGATCATGTAGAATACGTTCTGATAAACCAATGGACTGGGAACAACAGGTAACCCGCGTCGATAAATCCATTTCACATGGGTGTTGGTCACGTCTCCCGATCCTCCAGGCTCGACCGCCATCGCAACATTTTGCGCCAACTCAAATACGCGAGCTTGTCGTTTCCACTCTTGCTGATCAAGTTCTTGATCGCCACTGGTGTCGATGCGGAAGAAACGTCGCAGCACGGGCCCCTTCCTTAGCTCGGACTTGGCAATCCGCCCGTTCCCATCCTGATCATATTCCTTCAGCGCTTCGGTAAAGGACTTCATCGACAGTCGGTCCTCCTGATCCCCTCCCATCGACCAGGTGGCTAAATACAGATGTCCGTCGTTAACCACCGGTGTTGAATCAACAAGCCGGGATAATCCTGTCACCCACCAACTTTTCCTGCCATCGATTATGTCGTAAGCAATCAGTTCCACGGCGCCAGCCACCACGATTTCATTTTTACCATCATGGCTTAAAAATGCTGGGGTCGCGTAACTACGAGTGAACTCGCTACGATCCACCTTCCATACCGTTTCGCCTGTCTGCTGATCAATGGCAATTAAAAAACTGTCCATATCATGATCTTCATTCAGAATCACCTTTCCATCTGCCAAGATAGGTGAACTCGCTGCGCCAAATTCATCCTGGAACGGCCCCATCTGCTTGGACCATATCAGTTCACCCTGCATGTCATAGCAGAGTAAACCATAGCTACCGAAAAAGGCATACACACGCTGGCCATCACAGGCTACAGAACTCGCAGCCGGACTACCATCTGTATGATACGGCTCGATCACATTCGGCTTGACAACGCGCGACCAGAGAATCTTTCCAGTATCCTGATGCAAGGCTACCGTGGCCAACTCTCGCTCTGTCTGATCAGAAGTCGTTACAAAGAGAAAATCACCGAACAGGCACGGTGTCGAATGACCCGGTAGTAAATCTTGCTTCCACAGAACCTTGTCGTTTTCGTCAAAACGCCCAGGCAGCGCTGCGGAATCATCGATAGCCACACCACCATGATGTCGAAAAAAGGATTGTGCCAATACGTTTTCGCTGGCCAAAAACAACGAAAATATTAAAACTATCAACCATGTAATGCGTGCCATCGGTCATCTTTCACTAATTTTCCAGGGGTATTGGAATGCGAATTTTCAGGCGATCAAGTTTTCAGGACAACCAACTGCCAACCCGACTGAGTCATGTCGCTGGCAGACAAAACAGAAAGGTAAACATGGGGATTTTTACGTTTCACTTCTGGACGAGCAATTGACCAACTTCATAGATCTGTTCAGCGTCAAAAATCTGGTCAGCAGCCTCAAACAATTTTACAACCACCGATTTATGAATTTCCATCTTGGTTCCACCAACACCAATTGCTCCATATCCAATGACACCGTCACGTTCACAGCCCTTATCCATCACCTCGATGCCACCAATTCCCAACGGTGGCACAGCATTTAAATCAATGGCCACCTTTAATTGGGATGCAGCGAGGCGAAGAGAATTCGGTAAAAGCTCAACGCCTGTTGTGCCGGCACAAATCACAATATCGGTTGCCTCAACAGCGGCTGCCGTGTCGTCGGTCCCTGCCGTCGACCAGGAGTCAAGCGTCGCCCCCGGGACCTGGTTAGAAATCGACTGGCAGATTGCCGCGGCTCGATCTTTACTTCGTGATCCGACACGGACGTGCGATCCGGCCCGTGCAAGCAACCGCGCTGCTCGCTGCCCCACGGGACCTGTTCCCCCCAGGACGACCGATTTTGAGCCTTCCAGCGGGACATGTTGTGCCGCTGACAACACGGCGGCCGCTGCCGTCGTGTTAGCACCATTGGAGTCTACCATGACCGAAACACGCAGCGGGCCAAAAAAAGTCGACAATACTTCCTTCATCAATTTGTCACCAGCAGACACATCTGCGCCACCTACAAAAATTGCCGTATGACGTAAATCCTTGACGCCACGCGTGAAGATGGCACCATACACGAGATTTCGCACATCTGCGGGGCGAACACCGCCATGACGAAAAAGTTGATCAACTCCCGCATCGACCGCAACAACACCATCAAACACACTGGGCTGATTATCTGAATCGAGTTGAATCAGAATCTTTGATTTCACCGTACTAAATACCCCTTGATGATTCCGAAAACGCGATTGACAAAATCGCCCACGGTAGCAAGCAACCGTGGGCGATTGAATACAGTGAATAAGATTGAACCACGCCAGCGATCACTAAAAACCGCGGAACGGATGGGCAGCTTCGTCCTTACCAGCAACCATCTCGTCGGCCGAAGGCTTGTTACCCATCGCATTGGCGATCGCATCCTTCGTGGCCTCATAGTTGTATTCGTAAATCTTTTTGTCATCTTCAGCAGCCGGGTGAATGAATACACCACAAACGATCACAAGATCTTCGCATTGATCTTTAGCAATGACACCGTCGGCTACAGAATCAGCTACCGCCTTGGCTACCGCGGCTTGAGCTGGTCCAAACATTTGGACGGCCTGTTTCATTCCCTTGATCGTCACCTTGGTCACCATCACGGTAGAGGGTTTAACCGCCAGATTGGGTGTGAGTACGGCCAGCAGATTGCTGTGCCCCTCGCTTTGTCGCGCCAACGCATTCGCAAAAGCGCTGCCCACCGGACCATCTTTGCTACCAACGAGCAAATCAATGTGGGCTATTTCGTTTCCGTCGCCAACTAAGGCCTCTCCAATAAACATCGACATGGACTCGGTCTCCGCTGCTTGTTGATGATATCTCCTAGATCAACGTGGCAGTTGGACCACCGACTGCCACCTACTTAAGCAGTTGAAGTTAGCAAAAGGCATGCGATCTGGATAGTACCCTCGCTGATGGACAAGGTCTCACACTAGAGGCCATTGCCCCTGGTTTAACAGGCACGATTTCGAGCTCAAACAACAAAATATACCCTGACCGATCCGACATTGAGCTCCAAGGACCACCGACCCGTATTCCCAAGACAGAAGAACCTATCTTACCAATTTCAGCGGACGGTGAGCAGCGATCGTCTGAAACACCTCCATCAAATCCTGCGAATACTCCTGAACCGTTTGACCACCGGGGATATTGAAGTGAACACCTTCAGTAATATCCGCCACATTCTGCATCAGTTCGCTGTCGGCTGAAGCACCCAGGCTGATTGTCAGAATCGGATAGTGTTTTTGGGCAGCTTCATCCGCTTCGTCCAAAACGTACTCGCGAGCTGCCTTGTTGCTCCAATGGCCTTGATACCAATTGGCATTGCCATCGGTCATCAGGACAATCATCTTGAACGCACCAGGTCGCGCAAAATCGTTAAGATGCTGGGTTGCCTCATGCAGCCCTGCTCCAATGTTGGTCATCTGGTGGTAATGACCTGCCTGTCGTTGCAAAACCAGATTATTGACAGCATCAAAATCATAGGTCAGGTCCAATTCCTGGTCACCATCGCCATGTGCTGAGTTGTAGATGGCCACGCCTACACGATCCAACACATTCTCTCCTTCTGTGGTGTTCACTTCTGCCAGGTAATCGAGAAACACCCTGACTGCATCCTTCACTGCCTGAATCGGCTGTTGTGATGTTTTCCAAAGATCCGGTGTCTCGTCCTTTGCTGGCTTATTCCTATTCCAGAAATTGATGAGCGTCAGTGCACCGAATTTGCATCGATAACCGGCGGCATCAACATCCTTGTCATACCAGGGCATCGAATTCGAGTGGGATCTGGCATATTCAATGTAGTCATCCCAACTCCCATCGGATGGATAAGGAACACCCTCTAACGCCAGCCCACGACGGATATGGCGGTTATCATAGAAATCGAAGGTTTCCCATTGACCATCTATCTTGATCTTCGTCTTTAAAATTCGTTTTCCACGATAAGATCCGGTTCCTTTCCACGTTCCAGAGCTGGCATTGGTGGAAAATTTCTGACGACCTCCATTAGAAAAATACAATTTCACCATTTGCATGTTGGACGTTGCAACAACGTCCACGGCACTCGAACGCCAAGTGACGTTGGCCGCAAGCTCCCTGCCCGGTATCGTTACCCAGTCAGGCCTGAACCTCATATTGCCATAGTTTTTGGCGCCTAACTGCTCCCAAATTTCTCGGATGTTAGCTTCTATGGCCGATTGGCCTAACGCATCCATTTGTCTTAATTCACTGTCGTCGTTCATGGAAGCTGACAGATCCAGCACCAACACGATATCTCGGGGCTGATACATGGCAATTGATTGGGATTTAACCGAAAAAGTGTTTCTTCCTATGATCGGTGCAAAGAAAAGTGGCAAATTCGTGTATTGCATCTTCACACCAACTGTCGACGGTATGCTTTCCGCAGGTACGATCCGCCCCAGCAGACCCGTCTCAGGATCAATCGCCTCGGCATCCCAATGACCAACGGTCACCTCCAGATCATCTGCGTGTTGTTGCATGAATTGTGAAATTTGTTCGTCCAGTTCGTCTTCTTCTAGTGTAAAACCATTTGAACCTACCGGGTTACGAATCAGGTACTCGACCAAACGTTGACCAGCCACCTCTTCTCCATCTACCAAGGAACCAGCTGCAGCCAAGGCTGCCGAATCAATCGCCCGCTGCAATTCCGTCTTCATTGTGAACATGTAGCCAGCATCAATCGAAAATGCCAACATACTCATCATGACAATCATTAAACCGGCTGACAGTACGATAATTGCACCGCGGCGGTGCCAATTCGAGTTCCGCACCCGGTTGTCATTAACGGCTCCACTGAAAAAAGTACGTAGGGTAACAAAGCGTCGTTTCGGCATTCCGTTGGACAATTGACGCTGACAAGGTGGCGTCGGAGCGCGCATGGTATACCTCCACTTACAGTCTCAAATCGGGGCAGATGATGCCCTAAAATTCAAAAAGCAGCTGGCAGCTGGTAACAGGTGACAAAGCAGAAATGGACAGCCCGGTGGGCCATCAGTAAACATACCTCATTAACTCCATGTCGTCCGTGGCATTTAGGGTACGGGTAGCCGCATGAACAAAAACATACTCATTTTTGGAGCTTCCACCCGAGCTGCAGCTCAATCGGCCCGGCGCGCTGGACTTGTTCCGTGGACTGCCGACCTGTTTGCTGATCTGGATCTTTCCCAGTTCGCAATCACAACAAAGATCGAGCACTATCCACACGATTTTCTGGAACTTGCCAAACACCGGCAAAAGGACTGTTCGTGCTGGCTCTATACCGGTGGTTTAGAAAATTGGCCACGATTGATTGATCAAATCTCCGCGCACGTTGAACTGCTAGGCAATGCCGGTTCTGTTTTACGTCGTGTCCGTGATCCCTCTTTAATTGCCGAATATTGGCGCGAAAATGGCTTCTTGGCACCCCTCGTGCGACAGTCCAGCGAAGACCTGCCCCGCGACGGCTCCTGGCTCTGTAAACCTCGACGGTCGGCTGGCGGCTGCAGTATCCATCCACTGATCAACGCCTGTGAATTGGACCGGACCAGTTCGTACCTCCAACAACGAATTAAAGGGCAAGCGATTGCAGCCAATTATGTTGCGGGCGCTACCGGTTGTCGCCTGCTGGGCGTCACCGAACAGTTAACGGGTGTTCCCTGGTCCGGGGCCCGGGAATTTCAATATGCAGGCTCCATCGGACCACTGCGACTCGAACCGTTGCGGCGGGATCTTCTCAAATGTATGGGCGAAGCGATCAGTCGGCAGTTTTCCCTGCAGGGGCTATTCGGAATAGACATGATTTTACGTGATAATGAAGTCTGGCCCATTGAGGTTAACCCACGTTATACGGCATCGCTCGAGATTCTGGAACGAGCATTAAAAATCCAGGCTGTAACGATTCACGTCGAGGCCTGTCTTAATGGCTCGGTCGCGAACGTCAATCCCTGTGAGCCAGGCAGCTCCATTCACGGAAAGGTGATCTTGTTTTCTCCAGGAACCTACCAAGTGGATGAAAATCTTGCCACCTACCTGTCAGACCAATCGACCGTTTCCCCGAAATACGCAGACATTCCAGCTAGCCAGACTTTGATCCGGCAGGGACAACCCGTTTGTACAATTTTCGCTGAAGGAAAAGATCGTCAACAGGTGATCCAACAACTGAAATGCCGGGTCAAAGAAGTGCGTACACAATTATTGTTGTGCGGATCGAAAAAATGACAGAAACATCTGTTTGCGCGAACCTGCCTGGGACCCAAGCGGAGTGTCCAATCAATCCATTTTTCTGGAGCTCGTCAATCGACGTTTTAGATGTCAACTGTGTTTTCAATGACTCCCAGACGGGTCCACCTCAACCTATGGGAGCTCCTCAGGACGTGGCTTCCAATTTCTTCCTGCCAGTTGCACATCATACTCCTGACGTCCCGACAAGCGGGCAATCTCTGACATGCAACGGACGATCAAAGTACGGACCACGTCCGGATCGTCGTGTCGATCGTAATAGGGAGACAGATCGATCGGTGTGCCAATCGTTACACGAACTTTGGCTCTCATAAAAAAAGGGCTGTAGATCGTTTTGTTGTACGGAGCGCCATCGATAAAACATGGAATCAGTGGGACACGGGCGCGTAAAGCCACCATCGCAGCTCCCGGGCGAACCGGCATGAGAAATTCATCGGTCATATTAATACGACCTTCGGGCAACATGCCAACCAATTCGCCATTGGCAGCCAGCCGGATGGCCTCGCGGGTTGCAGCCGTATCAATTCCACCGCGATTGGCTGGAATTGCGCCTGTACGCCGTAAAAACCATGAGAATGCAGGGTGCTCGACGTATTCGCGCGCCACCATCCAATGCACGACCCGATTGGCAGCAAGTTGAATAAAAAACGGGTCCACAGCGCTACGATGGTTGGCCACCAGAACAGCACCCTGACCTGCCTTAACAGGCAGCGCATTATTTACGCGAGTATGCCATAGCCGTTTGGCAAACAGCATGGAGCCCCATAACATGATCCACTGTAACGGCGAGAAGGGCGGCCGGCGTAACAAATAAACCAACCAGACAACAGCAACGACAAAAACCGAACCTCCAACCAAGTAAATGGTATTACTATGCGGCATGGTCATTGTTGGATCGAAATGATCATCCGGCTTGTCGCGCGATGCGATTAACCGATTGGTACTGTTCCTTAGCCGGAACCCGATAATTGTATACCATCATGTAGGCGTCTTCAGTAGTATCTTCATAATAATCACGAAGTACTGATATAGCACGAAATCCAGCATCGCGAAAGAACAACTGCGCCGCAAGGTTCGTTTCACGAACCTCCAACATGATTTTCGTACGTCGTTGCAGTGACAATTTTCCGATCAGCTTGCCGACCATCTGCTTGCCTATGCCCATGCGAAGGTGAGCCGGATGAACAGAAAAGTTTAGAATGTGCAACCGTGATCGGTGTAATTCATAAATCATGAATCCAACCACCGAGCCCTCTTGCTCGGCCACCATTCCGATACAGTTTCGCTGCCTTAAACACCGGATAAAATCCTCCTCCGACCAGGCAAATTCGAAACTACTATTCTCAATTCCCAGAACCTCAGACATATCACGACGGATCATCCAACGAATATGCACGCGCACATCATGTTGTTTTTGTTGTGACCTCATGACGGCCTCCTTCCTTGTCGGCCCTAAACGACGAGCTGCAGTAAACTAACAAATACCGTTGTCGATGCCAAGGCGAACCAAACACATGCCTACGAAACGACCTTACGCTAGCAATCACCCGTGTCGATGCTGACGGTAGCCATCAAAATTTTATCGGCACACAAACTGACATTTGTAATGCAGAATTTTACTTCCAACAGCGGTTCTTTAAGAGGGCATTTCCAAAATGCTCTTTTCTCAATGCTGGCTTTTTGGTAGTTACCCGGCTCCTGCATGTGTATTGCCAAGGCACATGTGCATACAAGTCGTTCGCTGGCGAGCGACTTGCCGTACGGTTCAAACCTCCTCCGCTTTATCCTCTCTTATATTTGGAAACGATCCGATGAAGCGTATCCTCAGTCGTCTGTTGGCGGTTAGCGTTATTCTAGTCATGGGAACAATCGCCATCGTACAAGCACTTCGTGATAAGAACGCAAAGGAAATCGAGCAACCCACCCATGGCCTCGCTTCCGCATCATCCACTGTTGAAACTGGCGAACCCGACCCGATTCCAGTTTTACCCGACAACGGAAACGTCGTTGGTACAAGCGGGGCCTTGCCTAATAGATTTCAGGACAGCACGTCTCTGCTGCCGTCCTATGGAACGTCGTCGGTTACCGAAGCCGAGTATCACGAAAGGGCAACCTCAGAATACGAATCGAAAACTATACAGCCAGCCCAAATACAAGCTCAGAACACAACAACCATTCGGGATCCGCTCGGACTCAATTCCACTCCACACCCTGTTGAAGCAAGGAACAATCAACGTTACGCGGCACAGCCAGATTTGAACAATCCGACCCCCGCGTTGCCCCAAGACGGAACATTGCGAGAAAACACTGCGATCGTTTCTAACACGTCCGATCATAACGCCTCGGATCCGAACCAACTGGCAAGTTCCAATTCTGTTGATTTTGTGGATAACGAATCGCCTAACTTGAATCTACCCAATTCGGATTCTACGTTCGATAACAACGACGAGTTATTTGAAAACCAACCCGACGCAACTGAAAACAACACCAACAACCCAGAGATCTCCAATACCCTGCGTGACGGTGCCGAAGATAACAATCTCGACCAGTTCAACAGTCCGACCAACGATCCATCCACCATTTCGGTAATCACATCATCTGAACCTGGTAATCGAACAACTGGTCCAGTGACTACTGCAGTTGAATCCGAGCAATACATTACCCCAACGGACGAATTTTCAGAAACTGAGTTTCCAGAAGCATTGTCCAATTCGACTAACGAAGAAACCAACCTTCCGACATTACCAGCCAACGTTGTACCAATTCCCGAAAGTGTGGGAGCCACGCCACAAGCCCTAACAAGTGGAACGCCACTTGAAGGAAATGGCAAACCGGGAGAAGCCAAACTGGAAGGCCAGCAAACTCCAACTCTCGTGGTAGAAAAAATCGCTCCCACAGAAATCCAGGTCGGCAAGCCAGTGGAGTTCACAGTTCACGTACGGAACACGGGCCAGGTGGACGCTCATGATGTTGTTATTTACGACACAATACCGCAGGGTACGCGCCTCATCGAAACCAAGCCTGCAGCCACCCGGGCAACTGACGGATCCCTCAAATTCCAGCTGGGAACGATCCAACCTGGCCAGGAGGCCATCGCCACCATTGAATTGATGCCATTGGTGGAAGGTGAAATTGGCAGCGTCGCGTCCGTAACATTTCAAGCTGAAGTGTCCGTGCGAACGGTTGCCACCAAACCGGTTTTGGTGATTGAGCACAACGGCCCCAAAAAGGCGTTGGTTGGAGAGGAAATACCACTGACGATCACAATTTCTAACCCCGGTACGGGTACAGCAACGGGTGTCATCCTTGAAGAGGATGTTCCCGAAGGTGTTGAGCATCCGGCCGGTTCGTCATTGGAATTCGAGATAGGTGACCTGAAGCCAGGAGAATCTCGAGAATTGGATCTCATTCTCACCGCCACCAAAGCAGGCTCGGTAGAAAACATCATTCGGGCTCGAGCTGATGCAAATATTCTTGTCGAAGACCGTCAACAATTTGAAGTTGTGGCTCCCCAGTTACAAGTATCCATGCGAGGACCAACTCGTCGGTATCTAGAACGGCAGGCAACTTATACCATTGCCGTTGCTAATCCAGGTACGGCCGCAGCTCGCCAGATCGAGTTAGTAGCACATCTCCCCAAGGGAATGAAATTTGTCGAAACAAACAATCAGGGCGAATATGATCCCGCTCAGCATGCGATTTACTGGAGTCTCGAGGAACTACCGCCTGCACAAATGGGATCCGTACAGCTGACAACCGTACCCATCGAAATCGGTGAACAAAGAATGAGAATTGAAAGCCGGGCAGACATGGGGCTCACCGATGCACATGAGCATTCCGTTTCCGTAGCTGGCGTGTCATCGCTCTTTTTTGAAGTCGCTGATTCAGCCGATCCAATTGAAGTCGGTAAAGAAACGATCTATGAAATCCGCCTGGTTAATGAAGGTTCGAAAGTAGCCACCAATGTCAGTCTCGTCGCTTCAGTGCCTAATCAAATGCAGGTACTCAATGGCGATGGTCCCACCCGAGGCACCGTCGAAGGCCAGCACATACAGTTTCAACCACTGACTCAATTAGAACCTGGTGGAGAACAGCTGTACCGAATTCAAGTTCAAGGCAAGGGCCCCGGTGACCATCGAATTCGGGTTCAAGTTGCCAGTGATGATATGGCGACCCCGGTAACACGGGAAGAAAGTACGCGGGTTTACGCGGACGAGTGACCGACCTGATCACGGTGGCGATTCAGAAAACTTGATTTTACGATTGGCTTTGATTCCGCCTTCCTAAACTCTTGGTTGAAATCTGATCGTTCATTGATAGGCAATTTGCGGTCTGACCTTGCTTCATGTTCGAAGTTCATCAACGATGTTGGTCATTCTCAAGTCTCTGACATCCTGCCGCATTATAATACGAACTCCAACCCACAGTCCCAGCCGGACAACCAGAATCCTCTATGGGCTGGTCGAAGTCCAATAAGAATTCATCTCATAGAGGCAACCTGAGGATCATTGCAAGGTCCTTTTTGATTCACATCTGCACCCTCCTCTGTGGCTGTGGCAGCTGAACCCCGATTGGTACGACCATGCCCATCCATGTTATCATGACTTTCTCGTGAGAAAACCACGTGCTTGAGCAAGAGGACAATCCAAATGGGTCAAGTAAGATCCGCAAAACATCAAAAACGGCAACTTGTTTTTCAATTGGGGATGGTCGTCATCGGTGTGGCCCTATTCGGCATCTGGCCCGCCGGGCAACAGGTGGTCGATTATCTTTCCGAAACAGATCCGCTGCCTGTCGATGTCTGGACAATCCTGGTGCTCTGGTGGGGAATCCTACAGATCAGTTATGTCGTCTATATGCTGTTAGTACCCGATTTAAGCTCTTTGTGGGTCGTTACCCTGGCAACCGCGATCAGTGCGTTTAGTCATGCAATGGCACTCGGGTTCTTTGCCGCACAGCGACTGGAATGGTCACTGATACCGGGAGACGAAAAAAGTCTGGCCATCTCCCTGGGTCTGGCTGACGAAATGATGAAAGGCCGGGCAACACTTTGGATCTCAACCGTACTGATCCTGTTGGTACTCGCAACTTATCTGCTGGGCAGATCCTGTCTGAGATGGCAAAGGTCCGAGCAGCTCCAAGCACGTATCGAACCCCCCTTCGTTTCATCTACTCTTGACTCGTCATCAAAATTGTATTCATGAAAAAACCTCACTCGTCAATTAGCAAACTTTAATACCTCAACCATACGATTCTCAATTCTAACTTGAAATGTTGGGATACCGATCGAGACGCTATCCTGTTGTCCACCACGAGATGAAAATGAGTGACAACTCCTCTTTGGTAAAAAAAATACACGCATCGCCATTACAGTTGGTCATCTACATGACCGGAGGTGGGTCTCGGCTGGTGTCCGACCTTCTCAACGAACCTGGTGCCTCACGAACAGTGCTCGAAGCATCGATCCCGTATTCCGGCGCCTCTTTACGCAATCTAC
>Ga0310342_100001418_pt1 | contig 14884 bp, 10 predicted proteins | sample S15DNA20500_MG_FD_206155 | JGI IMG/M metagenome (GOLD analysis project Ga0310342, IMG submission 206155) | Marine microbial communities from station ALOHA, North Pacific Subtropical Gyre - S1503-DNA-20-500_MG | ecosystem: Environmental > Aquatic > Marine > Oceanic | place: Pacific Ocean: North... | reverse complement strand
TGTTCTCGACGGCCTTGTCTCCAGCTTCGATGGACCGGGCAAGCAAACCGCTGCAGATGTTCGACAATTCCCCTCCGGAGTGTTCCAGCATGAATGGAGCCTGTCCACGATAGGCGGCAACCAGCGCGGCCGCCGCGATTGAAAGCCGGCTTGCAACGGTTTCCAGACATCCGATTTGACCGCAACCGCACTTCACGCCGCCGGGTTGTACCGCCAGATGCCCGATCTCCATGCACGACTTCCGTTCGCCTCGAATCAACTCTCCCCGAAAGACCCCGCCGCCGCCAATCCCGGTCCCCGGGAAAATTCCGACCGCGGTCCGCGCTTCCGCCGCCGCGCCGAATCGGTATTCCCCGTATACCCCGGCATCAACATCGTTGATCACGGCCACCGGACAGCCGAACCGCGATTCCAAAACTTTGCGAACCGGGGCATTGGTCCAGCCCAGATTCGGGGCGTTCAATAGTACACCCTTCTTCAAATCGAGAGGACCCGGCGCGCCCAGGCCGACGCCCGCAACCTGTGATCTATCAATTCCGGCATCATCCAGCGCATCCTGGATCACGTCTCCCAACCGCTTGAGTCCGGCAGATCGCCCTTTCTCACCACGAGATTTCCGCTTCTTTTTCGCCGTAATTTCGAAGGATTCGTCAAAGACCACGGCCAGCATTTTCGTCCCGCCAAGGTCCAGACCGACCCAGTATCTGGCTGATTTTTTTGAAGACATAGAATCGCAAGTTTCTTGAGCTAAGGGAGAGTACCGGAGTGCGGTGTTGCTTGCAACGCATCCCGTGATCCTGGGGTTGGCTCAAGGACGGACCGGCTCAGTAGTCGTCCGCGGGACGAGTGACCGTGGCAGATTTCTGCTCGGGAAGTTGATCGAGCGATGAGCCGTAGTCGTAGAGATCCGGAAAATTTTCCCGCATGTAGGCCTCCACGGTCTGGATCGTAGGACCGTACCCGTCCCTGTAAATATATTCCTCGAGGGCCCTGGCTGCGTCATTTGCGTCGTCGAATCGTTTAATCGGGTTCGGGTCCAGCATCTGCCGAAGAATGGCAACAAGGTCCTCGCCCGCCTGATCCTCCACGTATTTCCACGGAACGGGCTGACTGGAAATATCCTCCGGACTGCCTTCCTTTTCCACATTTCGCATGGGCCGTCCCGCCAGCAATTCGAACAGGACGACACCCAGCGCATAGATGTCGGTGCGGGAGTCAACGGGCTTCCGGTTCGCTTGTTCTGGCGACATATATGCAATCTTGCCGGTCTGCCAGTTGTCCCCAATGATCGTCATCGTAGCCGCTTTCGCGATGCCGAAATCGATCAACTTCGCCAGGCCCTCAGTCGTGATCAGGATATTGCTTGGACAAACATCGCGATGCACAATCCCCAATCGCTCTCCGGTGCGGTCGCAATAGTTGTGCGCGTATCCAAGACCGCGAGCGATTCTGCTGACAATGTGAACGGAAAGAGGTTCCGGCAGCAGTTTCATTTTATGCCAAAGCCGGATCATCATCTGCATCAGCGACATGCCCTGAACATACTCCATGACCACGTACCGGCGCCCGTCCTCCAGCGCCCCCAACAGGTACATCTGAGCAATATTCTCGTGGACCAGTCCGGCGACTAATTTCGCCTCGGCATTCAGCAGATCAACAAACTCGCGGTTCTCGCTCCACTTCGTGCGAAGTGTTTTGACAGCAACGCGCTTGCTGAAGCCCTCACACCCCAGCATGTCGGCTTCGTACACGACGCCCATCCCGCCCCGGCCGATCATGGATACAGGGCGAAGCGTGAATCGGTCGTCAATGATCTCAATCGGCGATTCGTCGTCGTAGGAATCCATGAGTACCTTTCCAGGCAATTATGGTGAATTTGCTGAGGATTTCAAGCCTTTCTGATCTCCGCGTACCGGAAGCAGTCCGTAACGTGATCATTGACCACGCCCGCAGCCTGAAGGAATGCGTAGCAAATCGTGCTCCCTACGAAGGTGAGTCCGGCAGCCTTCAATGCTTTGCAGACATCGTCGGATAACTTCGTTGTAGCAGGAATCTTCTTCCGAGATTTCCACCTGTTGTGGATAACTTTGCCGTCGGTAAACGACCAGATGAAGCGATCGAACGATCCGTGTTCCTGCTGGAGCGCCAAGAATGCTTTGGCATTTTTCACCGAGGCCTCGATCTTCAGGCGGTTCCGGATAATGCCGGCGTTCTTCCGTGCCCGTTCCCGATCCCGCGCCGTCATCCGGGACACCTGTTCAGGGTCGAATCCATGGAATACTTCGCGGAAAGCCTCGCGTTTATGAAGAACGGTTTTCCAGGACAACCCGGCCTGGAAAGCGTCCAGGAGAAGGAACTCGAACCACTTCCGGTCGTCGTGAACCGGAACACCCCACTCCTCGTCGTGGTATTGCCGCATCAAGTCGTCGTCGGCAATCCACTCACATCGCTTTTTCCTGTCGGTGTGCACCGTCGCCCCAGTCAGGATGAGTTATCGGAAAGCATATCGATTAACTGTTGCAGCTTTTCATGCTCCTCCAGCAGGCCTTTCTTTCGCTCTTTTTCGTGCTCCACCACGGTGGCCGGAGCGCGATTCACGAAGTCCATGTTGTCGAGTTTCCGGGTCACCTTGTCCAGTTGCTCACCGACTTTAGCGATCTGCCTATTGAGACGACCCAGCTCTTTTTCAATGTCGATGAGACTCTCAAGAGGCATGTAAACGTGGCCCAGACGGCTTAGGCCGCCCGGCGTGGCCCTGTCCGGTTCATACTCACTGTCGACCGTAATGGATTCTGCCTTCAATAGCGTGGCGACGGAGTGCTGGTCGGACATCAGCCGCTGCGCCAACTCATCGCTAGCCGGCTTTACGATGTAGTTCACCTTTTGTGAGGGAGTCAGATTGTAGTTTGCACGCAGGATGCGGGCTTCACGAATGAGATCGTGCTTGGCGTCGACATAGCTTTCCGCCGCGGCGTGGACACCCCCCGACTTGAGTTGCGATGCCTTCAGCGCAACCGGAAACGGCGCAATCATGATGCTCTCATGGACCGTGTTGTATCCCATCGAATGCCATAACTCCTCAGTGAGGAACGGCATGAACGGGTGGAGCAAACGCAGAGCGCTCGAAAATACGTGGTGCATGATCAACAGCGTATTTTCCTTACGCGCTTCGTCGTCGCCGTAGAGAATCTCCTTCGAGTACTCGACGTACCAGTCGCAGTATTGATGCCAGAAAAATTCGTACAAAGATTTCGCTGCGTCATTCAGCCGGAACTTCACCAGGTTCTCTTCACATTCTTCGGCAGTCTTGTGCAACTTGATGAGAATGTGCTGGTCGTCCGGGCTCAGCAAATCAATGTCGAATTTCGGCTCGTGTACGCTGCCGGAAAATTCGTTCGTGTGCATGTTCATGAAACGGGCCGCGTTCCAGATTTTGGTTCCGAAATTTCGTCCGGTCTTGAATTTTTCATCCGAAACGTAGACGTCCTGCCCCGTCGCCGTGAGCATCATCAAGCTGAACCGAAGCGAATCCGCGCTGTACTTCTCGATGATTTCCAGCGGATCAATCGAATTGCCCAGACTCTTACTCATCTTCAGCCCGTCGTCATCACGGACTGTTCCGTGGATATAGACTTCTGAAAACGGGATGTCCCCCATGAATTCAAGGCCGGACATAATCATCCGCGCAACCCAGAAGAAGATGATTTCCGATGCAGTGGTCAAGGTCTGGGTTGGATAATATAATTTCAGCGACTCGTTGTCTCTGGGCCAGTCGAAAACGCTGAAAGGCCAAAGCCAGGACGAGAACCAGGTGTCGAGAACGTCCGGATCCTGCTGAATTTCCGATCCTCCACACGAGGGACACGTCGGCGGCGAACCCTTGGCGGCCCACGAATGGTTGCAGTCCTGACAGCTGAAAACCGGAATCCGATGTCCCCACCAAATCTGTCTTGAGATGCACCAGTCCCTGATGTTCTCCAACCAGTCCAGGTACACCTTGGTCCAGCGTTCCGGGACAAACTTAATTCGACCGTCCTTCACCGCATCAATGGCCGGCCGTGCCAGAGGCTTCATCTTGACGAACCATTGCGGCGAAAGCCTCGGCTCAACAACGGTGTCGCACCGATAGCAATGCCCGACCGCGTGCCGGTGATCCTCGGTCCTGTCGAGCAGTCCAAGCCGCTCGAGGTCGGCCACCAGGTTCTCACGGCAGGTTTCGCGACTCTGTCCCTCGTACTGCCCGGCCGCACTATTCATCGTGGCGTCTTCGTTCATGACATTGAGCGGAGACAAGTCGTGCCGTTGCCCCAGTTCAAAGTCGTTGGGATCATGCGCAGGGGTAACCTTGACCACGCCGGTCCCGAATTCCGGGTCCACGAAATCATCTTCAATCACCGCCAGTTCCCGTTCTATGACCGGCAGGATCACGGTCTTTCCGATCAATCCTCGGTATCGCTCGTCGCGCGGATTCACCGCGACGGCAACGTCGCCGAGCATGGTTTCCGGCCGGGTGGTGGCCACCGTCACGTAATCCTTCGAAGTCCCTCCCTGGATGGGGTACCGGATGTACCACAAATGACCATTCGTATCCTGGTGCTCGCTCTCTTCGTCAGATAACGCGGTGCGGCATCGGGGACACCAGTTGATGATGTAATTGCCTTTATAAATGAGCCCCTTGTCGTACAGCCTCACGAAGACTTCCAGCACGGCGTCGCTGAGCCCCTCGTCCATCGTAAACCGGGTCCGCCCCCAGTCACAGGAAGCACCCAGCATTTTCAGTTGGTTGACGATGGTGGAACCATATTGCTCCCGCCACGCCCAAACCCTCTCCACAAAGGCCTCTCGTCCCAGGTCGTCTCGCGTAATCCCCTCTTTCGCCAGAGCCTTCTCAACCACGTTCTGGGTCGCAATTCCCGCATGGTCCGTACCGGGAACCCAGAGTGCGTTTCGGCCCTTCATTCGCTGCCACCGAATGAGAACATCCTGGATCGTGTTGTTCAGGGCGTGCCCCATGTGAAGGATGCCGGTGACATTCGGGGGAGGGATCACGATGGTATAGGGATCTCCGCCGGCAGTCTCATCCCCCTCGAACAGGCCTTTTTCCATCCACCAGCTGTACCAGCGTCGTTCCAATTCAGCAGGATCGGGATGTTTTTCCAGTTCCCGGTTCATGACGGGTCCTCACTTTTCGCTTCCTGGAGAAGCATTTTATACTCGACGCTATCCACCAGCGCCTCCCAGGAGGCCTCGATAATATTTTCAGACACACCGACCGTGCCCCACGTGCTCTTGCCGTCGGTTGATTCAATCAGTACGCGCGTTCTGGCGGCGGTGTGCTCTTCCGGGTCGAGAATGCGGACTCGATAGTCGGTCAGCACCACATCCTCTATCACGGGGAAAAACGGAGTCAGCGCCTTGCGCAACGCATCGTTTAGAGCGTCAACCGGTCCGTCGCCCTCCCCCGCCGTGTGCCCGATTTCGCCATCCACGTTGAGTTTGATCGTCGCCTCGGAGAGGCACGGTTCATCGTGTTTCCGCTTTTCCACGATCACCCGAAATCCCTCCAGCGAGAAGAACGGTTTGTGCTCTTTCAGTACTTTCTGGATGAGCAATTTGAAAGAGGCCTCTGCGGCCTCAAACGCATACCCGTTCTTTTCCTGCGATTCGAGCGCGGCGCGAATGTCCCTGATCTCGGGTGAATCTTTCCGGAGATCAAGGCCCATTTCCACCGCTTTTAAAAACACATTACTGCCGCCGGACAACTCCGAGATGAGAATCCGCCGCTGGTTTCCGACCTCCACGGGGTCGACGTGCTCAAAGCTTTCCGGGTTCTTCCGAACCGCGTCCACGTGCATACCGGCCTTATGGGCAAATGCACTGGCCCCGGTATACGGGGCCTTTAAATTGGGTCTGGCATTTGCAAGTTCATAGATTAGATCGGAAACTACTCTCAGCTCGGAGACACGCCTTTCCTTGAGCACATCGTAGCCCAACTTAAGCGCCAGATTGGGAACAACGGAGCAGAGGTTGGCGTTTCCGCAGCGCTCGCCGAATCCGTTCATGGTACCCTGAACGTGCTCGGCTCCGGCGCGAATCGCCTCCAGGGAATTCGCAACGCCGCACTCCGCATCATTGTGCGCATGAATGCCGATCGGTGCGCCCGTCGACTTCTTCACCGCCTCACAAATTTCGTGGACTTCGTGCGGCATGGCGCCTCCGTTGGTATCGCAGAGAACAAGGATACTGGCGCCGCCTTCCAACGCGGCACGAAGCGTTGCCAGCGCGTGTTCCGCGCAGTCTTTGTATCCATCGAAAAAGTGCTCGGCATCATAGATGACTTCCCGGCCATGCTCCCTGAGATGCCGGACCGTATCCCTGATCATGGCCTGGTTTTCTTCCTCGGTGCAGCGGAGGACATCGCGGACGTGCAGCCGCCAGCTTTTCCCAAAGATGGTACAGACCTCGGTGTCCGCATCCAAAAGCGCGGTAGTTCCGGCGTCCTCAGCAGCCGACGCATTTGCGCGCCGGGTGCTCCCGAACGCGCAAATTCGAGCGTGATCCAATGCAACGTTCCGGATATCCTTGAAGAAAGCCATATCCTTGGGATTGGACGCTGCGTACCCGCCTTCGATGTAATCCACCCCGAACCGGTCCAAGCATTTCGCTACCTTGATCTTACCGGCAGGCGAGAAGGATATCCCTTCGCCCTGGGCGCCGTCACGGAGCGTTGTGTCATATATTGCAATTCGTCGCATGGTTCTATTGTGTTTCCAACGTACGGCGGGCCGAGCGCGCAAGATGTATCGCCCTTCCGCGATTGGCTAGGAAGCCGAGAGTTCGAGCTCGAAGGCACCGTGAAGTACATCCATCGCCCGATCCGCCTGGTCCCTTCGAATCGATACGGAAATCTTGATTTCGGAAGTCGCAATCATGTCGATATTGATGTCTTCGGCAGCCAGTGCTTCAAACATTCGCGCGGCAACGCCCGTATGACCGCGCATTCCGACACCCACGATGCTGACCTTGGCAATATTGTCGTCAACCGCGACGGTGGTAGCGCCCACTTCCTCCATAATTCCTTCAACGACCCTCTTCGATTTGGGAAGATCATCGGCAGGGACCGTAAAGGAAACGTCCGTATGTCCTTCGGCGCTCACGTTTTGAACAATCATATCTACATTGATATTGGCGGCCGAAAGTTCGCGAAAAATGGCCGCGGCCGCGCCGGGCCGGTCCGACACCGCCCGAATCGTTAATTTCGCCTGATTCTTATCTACTGCCACTCCCCGGACTACGATATCTTCCATGTTTGCCACCTCGCTTCGCAGCACCGTTCCCGGCGCGCCGGTGAAACTGGACAAGACTTCCAACTCCACGTCATATTTCTTCGCGAATTCCACTGCTCTCGACTGGAGAACCCTGGCGCCAAGACTTGCCAACTCCAGCATTTCATCATACGAAATCTCATCCAGTTTGACCGCCTTTTTGACGACCCGGGGGTCGGCAGTGAAAACCCCATCGACATCGGTATAGATCTGACACCGATCTGCCTGCAACACTGCCGCAAGAGCGACGGCTGTCGTATCCGAACCGCCCCGGCCCAGGGTTGCAACATCCATCTCCGGTGTCAGCCCCTGGAATCCGGCCACGATGACGATCCGGCCTTCCCTTACATGCGCATGTATATTTTCCGGCTCGATTCGCTGGATTTTCGCCTTGGTGTGAACGTGATCGGTATGGATTCCCGCCTGTCCTCCGGTAAGCGAAACCGCCTCGTGACCTAGCGCGTGCAGGGCCATAGTAAGAATCGCCGACGAAATCTGTTCGCCCGTCGACATCAGCATATCCATTTCGCGGTCACTGGGCTGCGGGTTCACATCCTTCGCCAGATTAATCAATTGATCCGTGGTTTTGCCCATGGCGCTTACCACGACCACGACGCTGTCGCCGGCAGCCTGCGCCTCCCCGATCCGCCGGGCAACGCGACGCATGCACTCAGCGTCAGCAACGGACGTACCGCCGAATTTTTTAACGATCAAGGCCACGAGTCACTCCACAAGTCGTTTGCAAAAGAACTCAGAGTCATACTTCCCAGGCCCCCTTTGGCGCAAGCACGTTCCTCCCAACGCTTTGCCTCATCCGGCGTAATCCCGTCTCCCGCAACGACCGCCGGAAGCGGCGCAGCAAAGCGGCGACCGGTCTCGGCACACGCCCCACCCTCCGCGATCAGCAAAATTCGATAGGGGCGGAATCCGTCGTCGAGCACCTGGACCAGGGGGCCAAGAACCATCTGATCGAGCACATCGAGGGCCCGAACCTTTTCTACTGGCGAGCCGTATTGGCCGGCTTCCCTCGGAGCTTCCAGATACACCATCAAGGTTTCGCAACGGCGCAGCAACTCGACCAACTCGGGCAGGGACCACACCGGGTCCTCTTCTTCCGCCGACCATGGGATTGTCAAACCCACCGCAGTGGCTCCACAAAGTGCGGCGATGCCCCTACCCAATTGAGAGTTCGTCACGACTCCGAATGGCGTCGCCCGGGGTACCAGAGGCCCGGATCGCACGGGCGGCCCGCCCGCCCAAAGCCACAACCCATTCGCCGGATTTTCATGCAGGTCGAGGCGAACTTCATTGACCGGATGTTGTCCCAGTACATCGGCCGCCCGCTCAAGAAGAGAACGAACATGCTGTCCCGATTTTCCGGACGGCCAGCGCTCGCGCGCGACCCGTCCCCGGACGTCATAAGGAGGTTCCGGATCAAGATCATGGACATGCGCCACCGGAAATCCCACAGCTACCGTTCCCGGACCGGTCGCGGCAACGCGAACCGACTCGGCGTCAGCTCCCTGGTTCAGGGCGGAGGCCAACTCCTGGGTTTCCTCCCACCCAAGACCGGCGACCCGGCTCGATTCGATGATCCCCTCGTCGAGGGTGACGAAATCCCCGCGAAAAACACTGACCGCCGAAGGAAGAGCGTCCTCCACCGTTACAGCCTCCACTGGTCCTCTTCGTAGCCCCAAGGAAACGTCCAACGCGATGCCCGAGAGCGCCCCGAGAAGCGCAGCCTGAGGCCACGCGCGCTGTCCCGACATCGGCTCGATGACCCCGCACCGGCCCCGCGCCGCGATCCGGGCTGCATGATGACATCGCGCCGCCTCCAGCGGTGTGCGATCGTCAAGATCGGCAAGCGGACGGCCGCAAACGCCTTCGTAAACTACGGTCACTGTTTTCATTCTCTACTCGCACAAATTCAAGCGCCCCGGTAGTCGGGACCAGGATGAGTTTCCGCCGCTTCAGGCGTCAACGGCGCCCGATTTATTAAAATCCTCGATGCGATATCGCACGGTTGGGCCACCTACTTCGTTCATGCGGTCAATCTCGTCCAGGGCCTGTGCAAATTCCCTTTCGAGGGAATGATGCGTCACCAGAACAACGGTTGCGTGGCCATCGCGGGACTCGATGGACTGGTGAACGGAGGCGATGCTGATTCCGTGATCTCCCAGCACGTGCGCCAATCGGGCCAGCATGCCCGGCTGGTCTTGAAGAAGAATCCGAAGGTAGTACCGCGCAACCATATCGTCGGCACTTCGGGTTCCGCCGTACTGGTTGTGCCGGGCCAGCGCCGGGACCCTGCGTTCAGATCCAGAAATCAGATTTCGTCCCACATCGACGAGATCGCTGAGAACTGCGCTGGCCGTGGGATCCGTGCCGGCGCCTTTGCCGTAGTACATGGTTTCTCCCACGTCCCGGCTGTCGACGAGGACGGCATTAAACACTCCGTGTACAGATGCGAGAAGATTGTCCTGGGGAACAAGCGTAGGCTGTACTCGGATCGAAATGCCGTCATCCAGGTGCCGAATGCATGCCAGAAGCTTCATCGCGTAACCCAGGCGCCGCGCCTCCTTAATATCCTCCAGGCTCACGTCCCGGATCCCATGGACCTCCACGTCTTCCATCGACGGCGTGAACCCGTAGGCGAGAGCCGCAAGAATCACGGCCTTGTGCGCCGTGTCCCATCCATCGATGTCCAGGCTCGGTTCCGCCTCTGCAAAGCCCGAGTCCTGCGCCTCCTCCAGCGCCGGCAACAAGGCAAGGCCTTCCCGTTCCATGCGCGTAAGGATGTAATTGCAGGTGCCATTCAAAATGCCGTAGATCGCGTCGATGTGCGTTCCTATTAAACCTTCCCGCAGGGAACGAATGATCGGGATTCCTCCGCCTACGCTGGATTCGAAATAGAGATCGACGTTCTCCGCTTCAGCACGGCCGAAGATTTCCCCCCCGAATTCCGCCAGGAGCGCCTTGTTTGCAGTGACGACCGGCTTTTTCAACTCCAGGGCACGCAAGGTAAGTTCACGTGCGATGGTTGTACCACCGATCATTTCCACCACAACTTCAACCGCGTCATCCTCAATCACCGAAATCGGATCCGTGGTGAAAAGCGAGGGATCCACAGGGAAAGCCCGCTCCTTCGCTGGATCCTGGACCGCGATGCGCCGGATCGCCAACCGAAAACCGGTACGGCCGGCAATCAGCTCTCCATTCGCGGCCAGACCTTTGGCTACGCCGATACCGACGTTACCCAATCCCAATAATCCTACTCCGATCTCGCGCATGTGGAATTCGCCTTTTAGGGGCCGGACCCAAAGTTCGAGTCTCCCGGCCTGCATTGGTGTTGGGGTAGATCGTATCCAATCACATTCGGTCTACAAGCCGAATCAGGGTTGGATAAGACTTCTCCGCGGAAAACTCAACGGGGAGGAAAATCAGATCACGGGATTCGGGAAAGCAGTTTCCGGCCTGCATCTGCAATCGCTTTCTGAAGTGTAGGCATAGTAAAGGGCTTTTCAATGATCGTTACGACCATGGCCATTTCCGAGGCCTCAGGGGGAATATCCACCGTGAAGCCGGTGATGATGATAATCGCGACATCCGGCCTCAGCGCGGTGATTTCCTGAAGCGTTTCCGACCCATGCTGGCCGGGCATCCGGAGATCGAGAATAACAATGTCGATCTGGGTGTGAATCGTGAGTAAATGAAGAGCCTCGTAACCCGTCTCCGCCTGAAATGCTTGACAATTTCCATGAATCGCCCGTACCGCCAGGCTACGAGTGATCGGATCATCGTCGGCAACCAGCACCGTGTGATCGTGCCCGTGTCCCTCCATCGCCTTGGGCGGTGCGCTGCTCTGCTTATCGTCTACACGAGCGACTTCCACCAGGCTCGAAGGAACGAACATGCCGTTCTGGTGCATGAACTTGACGAGGTCGGACGGCCGAATCAGGTTGGTCCGGCCAGGTGTCTGGTATGCGCCCAGTTTTCCCTGGCGCACCCAGGCGTAGACCGTGTTGCGGGACACGCCGCATATCTTCGCGGCCTCCGGAACCGAAAGAAACCTCGGCTGCGAGATGTCGGATCGTCCCATTCGACGCGGTTGCGCAGAACCGTCTTCGCTTTGTGCCTCTACGGGCTTGCCGTCGATATCACTCATGAACGTATCCTCAACCTGCTTTACTCGGTTCCTCCGGCTTGTTCCGTTACTGGTTGTTCAGGAAATCCTGCATCTCCATGGATCTCGCCTTCGTTTCCTGTGCCTTGCTTGATCCCGAGCTGACCGCTTCGATTCCAGTCCTCGCGATGAGTACGACACTCATCGCCGCGGCGACGCTCACGCCCCAGGAAAGAACCGAACTGACGGAACCTGCCCGATGGATCAGCATCATCAGTGGCACGACAACCAGCATCGACACCACGACAGATGCACTCAGCACCACAAAGTACAGGTATGATTCCTCGACGAACGACCCGATCAGCGGTCTCAGAAACATGAACTTTCCCATTGATTGCACTTCAGTCGAAAAATGTCCGCCCTGCTCAGAATGTAGCCCAATTCCCCGAAAATGTTAACTGTGGGCAAGCAAATCCCCCGCCAATCAGTACAAATCGGACAATTTGAAGGTTTTACTTACTGATTCCTTCCAGATTTATGTCCAGTTTGACATCTTTTCCGATCAGCTTGTCGGTGGCCCCGCCATCTCCTATCCCGAAATCGTGCCGTTTAAGGATTCCCGATAGCTCGAGCCCTATTCTCTTGTTTCCATAGGGATCGTCGATTGGCCCGGAAATGACTACCGGAAGGGAGACTTCCTTGGTCACACCATGCATGGAAAGTTTCCCCTGGAGAAGGTAGTCATCCTTGCTCTTTTTTATACCCGAGCTGGAAAAGGTAATTTTGGCAAATTTCGCACTGTCAAAAAAATCCAAGCCCCTCAAGTGTTCGTCCCGCTTCTTGTTTCCGGTGTCGATGCTCACAACTTCTATTTCGGCATCGGCTTTCAATCCGGTAATATCGCTTCCGTCATAAGTGATGGATCCACTGAAGGTCTTGAAGCTGCCGCGCACATTGCTGATTCCCATGTGACGAATAGAGAAACCAACTTCCGCATGAGAGGTATCGATGGCATACGTTTTCGCTGAGGCGGCTGTGGAGCCAGCCATGATGGCAACCAGGATCATTCCGTTTCGAATCGAGTTCCGCATTCTTCTTCTCCAGTTTTTGTCAGTTCACGCCTTCGAGTCACGAAGTGGATTAGTCCACCACCGTCAATTCCGCGGAGGAGCCGTCTGCGACCAGTGTCTCAATCAGATGGTCCGCTTTACCACAGTAGCTTCCCTTCCCCGTTTCCTTACAAAGATCTTTGACCTTGTGCAACAGGAGAAGAGCCTCCCGCGTTCGTCCTATTTCTAAAAGAACCTCCGAAGTTTTCCAGTAGTGCTCCTCCCGAACAAGAGTACGCAGTGTGTCTCCCAGTTCTCGATTCTCTTCCTCGGCGGGCCACGGATCCCTCAGGAGAATTTCTACGGCTTTGGCAACATCCCCGTCGGACTGCCAGGTCTCAGCCAGCAACAAAGTCAGCGTCGTGATCCTGGGCGAGGACTCGCCGGTGCCTGCCATGGCTTCCTCGAAACAGGCAGCCCCCTCCGCCACCCGGCCTCGATCCAGCAACTCTTGACCCAGAAGCGCGAGAAGGTATTCGCGATCCTCCGGCGGCTGACGGGAGAGTGAGGTTCGCGCCAGCAGAACCATGTCTTCGCGACACTCCATTTGTAGTCGTAGCCGCGAAATTGTAATCAGCCATTGCTCGAACGTGCGGGATTCCTCGGGCACCGATTCGCACATCTCAAGATAATCCGGGAGCCTGGACTGCTCCAAAGACAATTCGAGAAACCGGGTGAATATGCCGGAAACGCCACTTATCTCCCACTTCTGCCCGGCCACGATCCCGTTAAGCCACGCTCCCGAGGGCACTTCCGGATTAGCGCCCTGCATTGCCGGGGTCGCCATCGAATCCAAGTAGAGTTCGTAGGTTCTGCCGCTCACCGGCAGATGATGGAGAGCGGCGAATGCCGCTTCCGCCGCTTCCGCCAGAATCTCTCCGGCCTGTGGAAAAGCCGCCGGGGCCACGTAGCCGACGCTGCCGCACATCTGGAAAAGATCCTTTGCCAGCCCGTATGCAGCCTCGTGGGCATTCAGATCAGGGTACTGGAGCCGTTTGGCAAGGTAGACGACCTGGTGCAATGTTTGCCGGTCCGGTGGCTGGGTGCCATTGCCCGGCGAAACCAGAAGCGGGACAACCGTGCCGGATACCGTGGCGATGAGTTCGTCGAGCCGGCCTGCCCGAACGAAGGAGAGCCCCAGATCCCGATAGGCGCCGCTGACACCGAACAAGAACGCTGGATGGCCGGCAAGCAGATCCTCGTACAGGACCGCGGCGCGATCGAAATCTTCATTCCTCGATGCATACAACGCCAATTCATGTTGGAACCAGGGATCTCCGGACATCTCATCGATCAATTGGCGCTCAATTTGTTCCGCTCCTCCCGCATCCTGTTGCGCTCGCTTGATCCAATACTGCACTTCCAGACGCTCGCCCGGATTCGCCGCTTCATCTCCTGCGCCGGTTACGCGGGCAAGGTCCGCTTCCAGCGCACCGGGATCTGCCGAGGCCATGGCAGGGAAGTCATCCTGAACGAGTTTTTTCTTCAAGTCGGAAAATTGAGACCTCAGGTGCGCCGAGGACTCGACGCTCGGGTCACGAAAACTTCGGCGGGCGACGACGAATGCATCCAGTGGACAATGGGCGGCGCGAAGCCTGGCTATTACCTTCCTGCGAAATGCGGCGCGCTGACTTGCCGATACCGAACCCGCCGAGAGTTCCCGTGCCTGCCCAAATGGATAGGACGCAAGAAACGACGCCGCATTCGTCCGATCTCCGGAAGCAACAAGACTGTCGAACAAATGAAACGCAAGTTGCTCCTCGTCCGAAGTGAACTTGTGCTCCGCCGCCAGATCCAGCGCGCTCCGAAACCAGGGAATCGCAGGGGGGAGGTTTCCGGTATCCACGTTCACTTGTCCGAGCAACGAAAATATCCGGACTTTCCTGCGCGCGTCCGGCCATGATTTTTCCACGAGTTGACAAAGGCGTTCAAACGCCATCGCCTGGGGGCTCTCGCTGCCCTCCGCTGCGGAGGCCACCGTGTGCAGGACGGCCACGGGCCCGCGTTCCTCCTTGGCAAGAGAACGGGCGCATCCGAGGACGAGGTTTGTCCGCTGCTCAACCTCTCCAGCGATGTCGATAAATTCGGTCAGTGTCCCGGCCAATCGATCGTCCTCGTTCCACGAGAGGTCCCATAGGGCCGCGCCGCCGACCTCGGGGCCGGCGGCGATCCCCAATTCGGCGGCAAGAGAGTCATCAGAGTACATGGCGGCATACGTTTCGTATGCGCGTTGCTTCATGTCGGCGGCTTCGAAAAGACGCAACAGGGATTTGCGGACTTCGAAACGATCCGCGGGTGACACCCGCGGGCCGGCGGCAAACCGGTCC
>Ga0310342_100001417_pt1 | contig 14885 bp, 26 predicted proteins | sample S15DNA20500_MG_FD_206155 | JGI IMG/M metagenome (GOLD analysis project Ga0310342, IMG submission 206155) | Marine microbial communities from station ALOHA, North Pacific Subtropical Gyre - S1503-DNA-20-500_MG | ecosystem: Environmental > Aquatic > Marine > Oceanic | place: Pacific Ocean: North... | reverse complement strand
AGTCTCTAATGGTTCAGTCCCTAAGAGGTGAGTTCGCTCGTTTTACAGAGCACCAGCACAACCCGGAGATTACGTTCTCGGACTTCGTGCGGATCTACTCAGCGTATCGCCTTCACCCAGCGCTTCAAGCGGAGGACGTCACGGATCCTCCAGCGATCGACAACGACGACGACGAGAAGGTTTGGCTGGTTGCTACAGGCGCCCAGGAGGCGTGGGACAGCGAGGATGGCAGGCTTGCGATAGCTCTTGGCTCCGGCTGGCACTTCCGTGATGTGGTCGAAGGCATGTACTACAACCTCGACACACACACTTGGCGGAAGTTCGACGGCACCACATGGAGTGACGCTGGGGTATGAGCACCACTTCGACACTTTGGGGTTTCACATTGCCGTTCGTCACTGAGCATGAAGCTGACGCCGAGGCTCAGGTCAACAAGGTCTTACGCTGGCTTGATCTTCTCGTGGACCTAAAGGCCACTGGCCACGGAGACGATGGTGCGCAGGACGAGACGGCGGACGCCGGGACACCAGCCGAGAATGATATCTACCTGCTCGCCACCTCTGGCGTCACCGGGACGAACTGGGCCGGACATGAAGGCGAGGTCGCTGCGTATTTCGACGGCGCCTGGGAGTTCCTCCCGCTGCCGCCACATGTCACGTTCTACTCGATGTCCTCTGGCGCGTGGAGACGCTACGACGGCGCGACCCCCAGTTACAAGAATCTGACGATCTAATGGCTACTGCACGATTCGACATGACGCTGCTCGACGACTCACAAATTGAGCAGGCTCATGTGATGAACGAGAACCTCATCCAGCTGATCCATTTCGGCCGCGCAACAGTGCAGAGCGCCGACACCGACGCGGAACCGGCGTCCCCAGACGAAGGCGACTGCTTCGTAATCACCAATAACGCCACGGGAACAGTCTGGTCCACGCTCGACGAAGGCGACGTTGTTTGCTGGCTCCATGGTAAGTGGCGAGTGAAGGCTCCGCAGCGCGGCATGATCATCCGAGTCCTCGACGGTGACCCCGCCGCTGACCGCGCCGAGTGGCGCAAGTACAACACGAGCTGGTCAGACGCGACGTTGTAAAAAAAGGCCGCCACCTTCAACGCGCAAAGGTGACGGCCAAGGCCTTACCAGGGCCTCACAAGTATCGCCGACGAGCATCCTCGGCTCAACGACTTTTACTCAATCAGGCCGAGTTTCCAATGTCCTCATCAGACGTGCGACGCACGCAGTCGTCTCTGGGGTGAGCCGCCGTATTCGAGCGTGGAAAGCGTCCGAGCAGGGTCGCCGAGAGCCGTCCGGGTTCGGCCCCTGCGAATCTGAGTCGCACGGCCCCCGAGAGAATCTAAATCTCGTAGTCGTGATCGGCACCACCCCAGCCGTCGACCCGACCCAGCGCGTCCAGGTCCACACCGACCCCACGGGGCCGATCCCTGTCCTGACACGCACGGTCCCCGCGAGGATCTGCAGTTGGTAGTCGTGATCGACACCACCGTCGTCGTCGCCGCTGACCCCGCCCAGCGCGTCCAGGTCCACCGCTGCCAGGTCGGTCTGGGAGGCAGTCAGCAGGCCTTCCAGCGACTCGATGCGGGCCGCGAGCTCATTGTCGTTATCCGCGGCCAGGATCTCAGGGGGTCCTGGTCCGTCCGAGAACAACCAGTGCAGGATCCTTATCGGGTCTGCGATGTCGATATCGCCGTCGCCGTTGGCGTCCGCGTTATACGTGACGCCAGGCTTCTGGTCAGTCCCCCCGTACGCCTGGGCCAGGAGAGCCACCGCCAGGATTGCCGCAAGCTTCGTCAGTCCGTTCATCTCTGGCTCGCTCTGTTGGTGTTATCCGCCGCAGGTCCCGCTCGGCCTTCCTGGCCATGCGTTTTGCTGATTCAAAAGCCACCTTGCCTTGCCGAGCCACGCCCCGCCCCGCCGAGCCGCGCCATGAATAATTGAATGCCTTCTAAAAACACCAGGAGCAGAGCGGTCGGCCGTAACCTCCGGATACTCCCGGCATCCCATCGACGGCCGAAGCCACGGCCAGAATCAATGAGGACCACCTGTCACGTCTCAACGATCTCGAGGTTGTACAGCGCCTCGACCTGCTTTTTCTTCAGCTTGTACATCGCAGTCCTCACACCCTTGACGTCCTCGACTGTCGTGCAGCCGTCTTGCCAGGCGACAATGAAGTCCGCTTTGTAGACAATCCCACCAGGCAGCATGAACGTCGGCTGTAATGAATACCACAGTACGGCCCCGGCTGCACGTAATTCTTTCAGCTCCTTGTAGCGGAGCATTTCCTTCTTGGAGTCAAACGTCCTGCCATCGCAGCGTCGATCGGCCGCCGCTGAGACGTTGTACTTGTTCTTCTTCCTGGTCTTTTTGCCGTCGCGTTGCGCTCTGAACTGTTTGGCGGTTATTTGTTTGTTGGTCATGACCTGGTCTCCTCATCCTGCCACCGCGCGAACTCTCTCCGGTCCTCAGCTCCGAGCTTCGCCCAGGCCCGCTTCGCCACCTCCAGCGGCGACGGCACCTTTACGATTTTAGCGGCGATAGCGGCAGCTCGGACGCTCGGGAATTTCCCTGCTTCGAGCTGAGCAAAGATCTCAGGCGCGTCACGCATCATCCGGCGCGCGAGGTAGGTCGGGTCGGTGCCATATCCGGTAACCCTTATATTATCAGGGTTAGCTCTGTCTCCCTCTGGGGTGTGCTGGTTGTGACCTGACGGAGCTGGATTACCCTGCTCCTTCAACGCGCCCTGCGCCTTCGCCTTCGTGACCACCGACCCGATGCATTGGCCTTTCTTCGCTTCCTTGATCGCCCGGAGGTCTCCAGCCTCGAGGTGGAACTTGTCGACGCACATCAGCTCGTAGCTGATATACCCCAGCGGCGTCCACGAGTCGGTGCTCTCAAGGACGCCAAGCCAGTGCTGCAGGTTAGAGATGTCACGGTCTGTCTGTTCCAAAAATCTTTCAGTTTGAGCGATGGCCCACTTGATCCGCGGGATCGACCCTACCGGAGCATCTGGATCGCCGATGTCATCGTCGAGGGTTACGAATCCACTCATAGTTCTTGGGCCTCACACTGTTCAATCAGCTGACGCAACTTCACCGCGGACTTTTCAAGCTCCTCCACGCACATCCCTGGAGTTCCCTTGCCGGTGTGAGACTTTAGGAGCGACTGGTAGAACCGCCGATCATCCTTCTCTTCGACGTCGATACCCAGCCGTTCAATGCGCCGTTGGTTCCCCAAGTTGCATAGACGACCGATCTCAGTGCGCAACCGCGCCTCGGACTCTCGAACAGTCTCCCCCTCCTTCTCTGGCCCACGCTCAGCCTCTACCTGCTTCCTGATGAACTCAACGACAGCTGCAGTCACTGAGGCCTCAGCAACACCCCGGTCTTCCAGCAATTCGCGCACTCCTTGGTGAAGAGGGTTTTCTTTTTTGTAGTCGGTATCCAAGGGGACTACGTTCACCGAGCCGATTGTGCTACCCAACGCCACCACAACATCAGGTGCGTCTCCTTCATCCGGTCCCTCACCTTCAATCTCGTCGGGGATTTCAATGAGCTGCTCCTCTCGGATCCTCTCAACCACAGACGCCATCCGCCGGTCAGCCGGCACGAACGCGTAACAGCGCGTCTTCTTTGGTGCGGCCCTCCAGACTCTCCCAAGCATTTGCTCAATCCATGGGACAGAACGAATGTGCGTCAGCGCGATTAAATGGGTCGCGCGAGGAACATCCAGACCTTCATAAGCCATCTGGCATGTCGCCATTGCCTGGTAATCATCGCGCTCACGGAACTTGCGGATCTCCATCGCGGCGTTCTCGTTCTCGTGGATCGCAAGCGCTGTGGTGATCCTCATCTCCTCGAGCTTCTTTTGGTATTTCGTCGCGTTGTCCTGGCTATCGGCGACTACGATCAACTTGTCCCCGTACTCTCGCCAGTGACGAACCCCAGCCTTAAACAACTCCTCGGCCACCTCGGTTCTGAGCGCCGTAAAAAGAGCCTTCTTGTCCTCCTCAATTGTTCCAGCCTTGGACATCTCGAACTGCTTGATACCATCAGCGTCCGCGTATTTAACCTCTCCGTCGTAGTACCAAAAGTCGATCGGCACCACAGCATGTTCAAGTAGCGCCTCCTTGCGTGTATAGCGGATAAAGATGTTCGCAGAGCTTTCGGGGTCGGGGACCTTGCCTCCACGGGTTTCGCTGTACTGAACATCCTCGATTAGGCACTTGTCGTTAGTCTCTAACGTCCCCGTCATGTTCAGCCGAACAGCGTACGGGAGACGCTCTAACACTGTCGCCAGAGGCCTCTTGATTCCGTCCCTTTGAATCTTTGAGTGATGCAGCTCATCTACAACGACGAGGTATTCATGGCGCTCCAGCTCGTCGATAAACATTTCGGGAGAAGAAACGAGAGCCTGGTGAGTCGCTACAAACCCTCGTGTCCCTCGGCATGGGTCGTATTCCCCCTTGGTCTCTCGAAGCCTTATATCGCATCCAGGCTTCTGGTAATCACCAGCAGCTTGTCTGGCCAGGGTCAGGCGTGGGACAAACCACGCGACCTTCAGTTTTGGGAACCGCTCAAGAACGAGCTTCGGCAGCCACGACTTTCCCCCGCCGGGGACTACGTGCATCAATATTCTTAACGGGAATCCTCCGGCCTGATCTAACGCTTCCACTAGCAACGACTGATGTTTCCTCAGTTCCATACGAAGCTCCTTTTCTCAGGTTGCAAGCCGGACATAGCGGCTGCATCTCGTGTACGTTTGTTCTCCCGGTCACACAGAACGGAATCGTGTGATCAGCATGCCAATTGTCCAGATCGAGTTCTGAATCGCAGATCGCACAGCGCCCATCGAACGCCGTCAGCAATGCGTACCGCATGTATTTGCTACGGAGTTTTCTCTTTACAGCCATCCTTCTTACACCACTTCGCTGGGATACTGGGGTTGTCTGGTCGCACTCGGAAGTTCAGGATATCCACCAACTCGTCTTCTGACTCGAGCCGCCTTTCAATGAGCTCGGACGTCTCACCGAAGCGGCAATACTTCATGCCAGCCGCGGGAAGTTCTCCCGGCAGTATCAGGATCGAGTACCCGAAGTCCCACAGGTTCAACTTCTGGCCATGTAGCCGCGTGACCTCGGTGGTGCGCAGTCGCTTGCCGCCACAGGCGGTGTTCCATAGCTGGTGTGCAATCCAGAGGTTCTCCCGTTGGGATGCGCCAGGGTAGGCGCCGTAGCACTTCACTTCGAGGTGTAGTGTCATCTGCACATCATTGGTGGCGACGCCATCGATTATCGTTCTGAATTTGTGGAAGAAGTAATCCCGATCAGTGATCGAGAGTCCTTGCACCTCGCTGTCCAACTCGGGGTTGCCGCGTGTCCATTCACTGAACGCCGTACCCGGTTCGAAGAACGCCTCTCGTGTCATTGGCTTCCTGTTGTTTGTCTTTGCCTTGATGGAATTGTCGTGCTGACAATGATCTCTTTCATCAGCTACCTTCCCCTGCGATTGACCTGGCTACTTGCTGCCAGTCCTCAGCAAACAGGCGAATGGTTTCCGCCAGCTCTTGGTTGAGTGTCTTTAACGTCTCACTCTCGTCCTGGATTCCTTGCACATGGAGCAGCAACGTCGCTATCTGCCTCTCCATGCTGTTGACCTGCTGCTCGATCGTGACTACGCGCTTCGTCGGCAACTTCACGGCACTCGTTCCTCCAGAATCTTCCGGATCATGTTCTCTTGCTTGGTCGAGAACGTCTCCTGTTTACGCTCGAGTATGTCGGCGACAAATTTAATCTCCCAGTCGGTGAGGCCTTTGCCTTTGGTGTCGATCTCCTCGAGGATCTCTTTGATTTCTTGGCTCATTTTGTAGCTCCCTTTCAAACGGCTATGTACAACTGCGAGGCTTCGCGGATATGCCTAACCTTCGTGAGAAACAGCTCGGCCTGCTCGATCAATTGGCCATCAATAGCTGACAGTTCATTTGTGAATGCGTCAGCGTACTGGTCGGCCCACAGGTCGTGCGGCAGTGCGCCCTCCATTATGAGGCTACTGATTTCAGCTCTGGAACATGAAGTGCCTGTCGCTTTTTCTGCTCGCGCCGCAGCTTCCCACTCACGAAAAAAACCCAAAAGCCAATGGCAATTGCGCGCAACGAGGTCGTCGTCCCATGGGTCGGGAGGCAGCTCGAAGCAGTCTCGGTATAGAGTGCCTTCCTTTGTGAAGAGTAAGTGGAGGTGCTCGCCGCCCAATCGTCGCTCTGATGCGTGCTCCTTGCAATCCGTCGGCTTGTGGCGGACATATCCAAGTATTTTGACGTCACTGCGCACATCCCAGTTGCCGCGTCCATCGTCAGACTGGAGACCGACCATTGGGATTTGGTTGTAAACCGCCTGCGTCATCTGTTTGTTGCCGACGCGCACAGCGGCCAACTCGACGTCAATCGTTGTGATCCGAACCTCTGATGCTGCCGGCATTATTTCACCACCTTCTTTTTCTTTTCCTTTCGGTTCTCGGTCCACTCCTCACCAAAGAATCGGCTCGGCATCTCCACGTTGCCACGCGAGGCGATCCCGGTGAGAAAAAGCGATGGGTCCTCGACGTGTAGCAACTCGTCAAGCCACCCGGTTGAACGATCGTCGGCGAACAGTCGAGGCTTCGGGATCGAGCCGTCAAGGACCCCAACCCTGTACTCACGCCATGTATTGGTTTCGAGTTCCGGTAGCTGCGGGAGTTGTCCTGGTTCGCCGATCTGGGTCCGCAGGTGATTCCGGAGCTTGTCGCGGAACCTCTCGTTGGCCTGGATCGCGTCGCCGTCCCGCCCCCCCTGATCAGTGGCCTCCGTGTGAGTCCCCGAGTAGGGGATCAGCGCCGTGGTCTCCTGCCGATCGAGGACGACCTCAGCGGCCAGTCCGGTCGGACCTACCCGGCACCACCGGCCTCGCTGGCGAAGGGTCGCTTTCCGGCCTTCAGTCCACAGGCCCGCAGAAGGCGGCAAAGGCCCCCAGGAGAGCTTGAAGACACATCCGACGTATGGGACGACCCAGGCGACGAAAGCGTCCAGGTGGCTCTCCTCGACCGTCAGAAGGGCCACCAGGCGAGATGGCGCCTTTGGCCACCCGTCCGACTGCGCCGCGAACCGTTTGGCGGCGTCCACGACCTCGAAGAGCGCGTAGTGTTTCAGGACGGCTTCCCAGACCCTCATTTTGGCCGCGGGGTCGTCTCCCCAGAACTTCGGGCCGTTGAGGGTTTCCATGACCCGCATAAACTCTTGCCGCTGCTGGATTGTCCAGGCGCTCACTGCTGCTCTCCTTCGGCTGCGTCTTCGGCTTCCATGTCCTGGAGCCACGCGTGCTTGCCGCGAGGCTGCCGGTACTTCGGGACATCTGACGGGAGCCGGTAAGCTCTCATTAGCTTTCGCCACTCGTTTTGCGCGTCCCTCAACTCCATCTTCTCCTCGAATCGCCCGACCCACTCCTCCTGGACGGCGACCCAAGACGACAGATCGTCCTCGGTGTATCGGTGCTGCCTCATGAGAGGAACCAGATCCTTGTTCGACCACGCCACGCCATAGACGTCGGCCAGCTTGGTCTTGATCGGGTTCATAGGGTCCTCAAGCGCCGCCTCGGCCTCGTCCAGGTCTTCGATCAACCTCCGGCTAACCTCGTACGCTGAGGACTGAACGCCATCCGGAATCTTCTTTTCAGACTCAAGGTCTATGGTCTTCTTAGAAGACTTACGTTCAGATGCAGAGTCAGAGACAGGGTTTTTTTCTCTTGTTCGATCCGCCTCTGCACGAATATTCACCATAGTTAAAGGACTTACGACAATCCACTGGTCAGTGAACTCGGAGAACACTCGGAGACGACTGTGGTGTATACCCCCGTGTGATCTCAGAGAGGAGTAGCCGATGGGGAGCCATCCTTGTTGCGATTCCAGGATCAAAAGATCGAGGTACAAGAGCCTCGCTTCGTGGCTTAGGGAACGGACCGTTGGGGATAGCAGCCAGTCTCTCGACCAGAACTTGAACCAGGGTTTGTTCTTCCTGAACCCAGGTCTCTCGTACGCAGGCACGTACCCATCAGGTGCTCGAGTCAAGCCGGCGACTATCGAGTCCCATTTCTCACGAGAGGTCATTCTGGCGTCTCTCCGAACTCAAACCGCGCTTGCCGCGCCTTAACCTTCGCTGCGGCGAAGGCGGTCCAATCGCCAACTACAAGAGGCAACCGGACAACCAAGCCTTCTTGCGTGTCGATCGAGTACGTGGAGCTAAAGGGTTCCAGGGTGTCGCACCAAAAGCCGCGTAGCCAAGTGTTCCCCCAAGCAGAAGTGAAGACCTTGCAGTCAACTGGGTCCCCGCTGAATACCGTCAGGTAGTCCGTGGTTATGCTGGGCGGACTCCCCCGAAGCTTCGTGAACTCCAGCCACCGCGGATCAAGCTCGGTCTCGCCTGGCGGTTTGACCTCTACCCACTGCGGGTACTTACTATCCCGACCAAAACAAAAGTCCGGCAAATATCTCCCGGACATCAGCTCGAACCCTTCCGGCTCGTATTCATACTCTTGGCCGATTGCGTCGAAGAATACGGCCCATCGAGCCTCCAGGCGTGACCTGAATCGGTAGCCGTTATACGTGGTCTCGATTGCTTGGATCTTTACCACAATCCGAGCCTCCAAAGAGAAGAAGTTAGGCGCAAGCATCCGGGCGAGAGGTTTGGCACTTCTTCAAGACCAACCCCCGCCAGGATACTGCTCGACCAGGAAGCAACCCCCGGCCGTTAAGCCACTGTAATCCATACCCATAAGAATGTCCACCGGAGTGATAAAAGGGACGACGACCCCCACAGTCGCCGCCCCACCCAGCACAGAACTCAGAAGTTCTTGTCCAGCTCGTCACCAAGGCTGGCTCGGGTGCCAAGTTTTTCCTCCGCGTCAAACGCTACGTTGTTCAGTTTCGTCGTGGTGTCCGTAAGCTCCTTCGTGGTCATGTCCTTGACCTCAAGGTCGATGTGGGTATCTGGGTCGCCCCCGGCGGTCTTGAGGCGCTTGTAGGCCGTCCTGAGCCCCGCAAGCGCCGTCTCCTTGGCTACGGCTGGCGACTCCATCTTCTTCGGCTGTGAGCGACCCTGCGGCTTCTGTGCGTACTGTCCGCGTCCAGTGGCCGTTTCCGCGTCGTCGTCAGCAGCCACGAGGTTGAACGCAGCTTGGAGTCCGTAGCGGCGAGCGTAGGTCAGTGCTGAGCCGAACTCTTGCGGTCCTGGTTTGCCAGGGACGACCGGCATGGAGCTTTCCACCCATTGTCCAGACTCATGGGTGGCGCGGGTCAACAGGACGGATGCCGCGGACATACCCTGGACGAAGGATGGCACAGGCTCGACCGACTGGGTCACGAATAGGCCATGCTCGAGGAGTGCGTCGCGGATAGCGCCGATCACCGCCTCCAGGTTGGCGTAGGTGTTTCGGAAGTGGGGGTTCTTAGCGTTTTTCGCCGGGTTGTTCATGTCGCGGGTTGCAGCCAACAACGCTGGTATCACCCCGTCGGTTTTCTCGCTGGTATTCACTAGGTGTCCTTTGATTGGTTGAATTCGATCCGTTCGATTGTTCTCGCTTGTTCTGCGAGGCACTCGGCCATGGATGCCGCTGCGTCGGAAAGTCGTTTGGTCAGGGACGCCAACCTGTCGAGCCTGTCATCGAGCGCGTCGATGTCCGCCTCGATGGCTGCCAGCCGTAGCTCTCTGCTGCCGCCCTCGTGTCCGGTCTCGTCGATCGGCGGTCCAGTCATTCGGCATCCTTCTCGGCTCTGACGATTGCAACGTAGTCGTCGCCGCGTTCGATGGCTTCTTCGATCAAGGCGTCGAAGGCCTTCTTCTGTAGTCCACTGATCTTCCGCGCACCTTCGAGCGGACACGAGCAAAGACCCATGAAGAGGTCGACGGGAGTCTCCGAGGCGCCGTTCGATGCTGCCGTCGACTGGATCTCCTTCTGCAGCAACTGGTACAGCTTTTTGACGTCCTTGACCTTCCGCTTGCCGCTCCGTGGCGCCGTGCTCCACTTCTCGGTGCAACCCGACTTGATCGCTCGTTGGACGTCAGGCTTGAGCGCCTTGAGGAACTTCTCCGCGGCGAGAATCTTGTCGTAGAGGAGGTCAACTTCGGCTGGCACCGTAGGTACCTGCGGACGTCGTTCAACGAGCTCCATGGTCTGCGCCTTGAGAGCGCCGCACGTTGGCTTGACCGGACAGTATTTGCACTGCTCCGCGCCGGGGTGGAATGGTGCGTCGGTCTCGCCTGCGGCGTCCAGTGCGTCCTCGATAACGACGGCTGTAGCCTCTGCTGCAAGCTCGTCGACCTCGAGGTGAAACGGCCGATCCGAGACTCGTGGCTGGAAGATGTAGCTGTCGACCTTGGCTAGCTCGTAACGCTGCATGGCCATGGTGGCGTAGGCGCCGACCTGGAGCGGAGCGCCACACTCAGTGTCCAGATCGCCACGACCGAACTTCCAGTCGATGACGATCCCGTAGCCTTTGTCCGGCCAAACGATCGCGACGTCCATTGTGCCGTAGTCGTGGACCTTTATGGACGGGAGCTTTATCCCCAGGGTCTGCTCGAGATAGAGACGCCTGCCGTCTTCACCGTTCTCTCCGTCCGGGGCCTTGTCGCTGTAGAACTCGAAACACTTGTCGAGCGTGTCGATCTGCTCGTCGGTGAGACCTTTGTCCCAGCCTTCCTTGTTGCTAATACGCATGGCGATGCGAGCGTGAAGCATGGTGCCTTCGTCGGCATCATCAGACTGTGGTTTTTCACAGCCGACTGAAGCCAGGTAGCTCGCTGGACACTGGGAGATACGTCCCAGTGACGACGGCCCGCCGGGGTGGTGGCTGGACGGTTCTGGCGACTCGAGCGTGACTTTCAGTTCAGGCATCGTCCTCTCTTTCTCTGTGGTGTTCGGCTGCGCGTTCTGCGCTTCGAGCGGCGAACAAAATGGATGCGATGAAAATCCCAGCGCACGCGCCGATCACCGCTCCGACGTATAGGCCGGCGGCAAAATCCGTCATGATCTCGCCTCTTCAGCCGGCTCTTTAGCCGGCCTCGACTTGGCCAATACGTTGGCTACAAACGAGTCGTTACCATCGGCCAACTGTTCGACAAGGTGGTTGCGAAATGCTTCCACGAGTTCGCCGCACTCGCTAACACCATGCTGGGAAAAGTGCGCCACGAGTTGTTCTCTACTGGCCAATCCGTCTCCCGCTCCTGATGCAAATTGAATCGCTCGTCGGAGCAAGTCGTTGGCCTCAAACGTTACGGAAACTTTCATAGGGTATCTCCTTCTGCGCGGTCTGCGAGATCGCATTCGACCGCATGGTCGTGAAGAACTGAATCGTCCCGAGCATCGTCCATCGCCTTCTGATTCTCTTCAGTCTTTGCTAAGGGAAGGGGTGGCTCGGTGACGATCAGTTCACGGGTTGTGATTTCGCCGAAGGCCTCAATACAACTGAGCTTCTCGAGGCCTCTGTAGCAGTCGTGGATAGCCACGTACGCGTTTTCGTATTGTTCGTCGAATGCGGAATCGAGAGCCTGCTTGCGCTCCCTGGAGAGCGGCGGGAGGTCGCTGTGGACCTTCCCAGTCCCGACCCGCCCGAACCATACGTCGTCAATCGTCATGACGGTCGAGTGGCTGGAGTCCGTGTCAAACTCCCATGCCGTGTATACCACGGTGATCATGCCGGCGTCTTCAGTGCCGGGTCTGGCCTTTCGCTCGACGTGGATTCCGTAGTCGGTGCATCTCAGCTCTGCCATGGCTCGTTCCTCGTGGGGTGAGTTGGTTTCCATGGTCATATTATGGCTCCTGCCTACCCAGGGTGCAAGGGGAATACTTAGGAATTACCAGGAGCACTATAACTGGATCTCGGGTAGAGTAGCAGCATGGAAACTGCCACAATAGCAAAACCTGTAGGCGGCAGGCCGGCATTGCCGCCGGGCCGCAGACGGGGCGTCAAACTGTCTTTCATGGTGCGGCCGGGGGAGCGCGACGCTGTGCACAAGCTCGCTCTCGACCAGGAGATGACCGACTCCGAATTTTTGCGTTGGCTTGTTGCGTGCCACCAACAGCGCATGACGGAAAACGCCCCAGACCCCCACCAGTAGGCCTGGGGCGCATAGTTGGTAAAGACGTCTCCCCGGCGTCGCCAGACAAACCGGGGAGACAATGCGCACGGGGTTACCGCGCACACGCCGAAAGCTTATGGACGGCGAGGCATCCCTGGCTGGTATCGGCCGCAAGACGGGACCTTCTGTAGCGCCTCCGTAGTCTAATCAAATGCGCGCAGACGATGCTCGGAAGTTGGGGCTCCTGCTCGTTACGGGCCGTGAGCCGAGGAGGGTTGGCGACCCGCCACGCGCATGGCGAAAAATCTATAGTCGGCTGGAGTTGACCAGGGCCGCGACAGCCTCGAACATCACACAGTCTGAATCGCTGCCGGGTTCGTAGTCGGCCTCGGAGAGAAGTCGCTCCAGGCATCGGAGTGACTCCAGACCTTTTTCCTTCCGCTCGATCTCTCGGCGGAGGAAGGCCTTCGTGTCGGGCCGGTAGGCCATGGCATCGACCAGTCCGCGGCCGTGCGCGGAGGCACTGGTGTCGTCTATTTCTGGCAAAGGTCGCTCCTGGTCAAAAGGCGGCTGGCAGAATCGCTGCCGGATCGTTTGGGTTGCGTTGAGGATAAGGGGTGGGGCCGGACGCGTCCGGTTCGCAGCCGCCAAAACTGGCCTATCATTCGTCTGGTTCGCTGTCACAGTATTCGTTCTCGCGGTCGTCCTCGGTTTCCGTATTGGCGCCAGATATTAGGAGGCACGCCATTACGACGCAGGACGCCACAACCATCGCCAGTCCAACCAATATCACTATCCACATGGCTCTCCCCACCGAGAGAAAAGTCGAGAGCCGAGTCACTGGAGGATCCTCGGCTCTCAACAGGAGCAGCAGTCAATTTAGTGACGGCGTCCGAAAAACAGATCGACCTCCGGGTAGGGTGCCTATTGTGATTGGACGCCGCCTGATTTCGAAAAAAGGAGCCGACCCGCGACACGGGCGTGTAGTCCGGGCCGACTCCAGAGATAGAACGCCGGGTGGAATCCAGCGCTTTTGGAGTAGACGAGGCGATCTTGTGCCTACTCGCAGAACAAACGTCAAACCCGCTCCGGCCCAGGCGACGAGCCTGTTTTGTGTTCTCGTGCGTGCGTAAGATTGGTCGGAGCGGGTAGCTCATTGCGTAGCCTCAGCCTGTTGCTGTTGCCGTTCGCGTTCGCGTTCGGCTTTGCGTTTTAGTTTGCTTACCCGGCTGTTCTCCTTCGCTCGATCGGGGTTGTCTCGGCACCACTTGATGGCTCGCTTGATTATCCTCTTGCGGTGGAGCTTGTAGTAGTCCAGGCCCTGTTTCCTGGTGCAGTCCTGGCAGATCGTCTTGCGTCCCGACGGCCGAGAGGTCTGGCGGTTGAACTGCTCCAGGGGTTTGTCCTTGCCGCAGCGATTGCAGGTTTGTGTCATCACAACTCCTGAGAAAACCACCAATTGGCACGGTTGGTGCATTTGTAGCGCCGCGCTCTCCTGTCCCACTCGGCATCGCGCCCGGCTTTGATTTCCCGGACGTGCCTACCCTGCGCCTCATCGTCATACCACTTAGGCGCCCCCCAACAACCACAGAAAATCAGGCAACAGAGACCGGCCAAGATTGCAATTACCACCGTCTGCATAGGACTCGCTCCTTGTAGGGGGTGAATCCCGTCCGAGAGGAGAGTACAGCGGTGTGTTGCTGCTGTCAACACAAGTTGACATTGCCATGCGGTTGGGGGTACAATCGCATGGTGAGTACAAAAGAGCAGGGGAGAACTGTCCCGCTACAGATACGTCTGATGCCGAGAGAAAAGCGGGTGATCAAAAAGGCCGCCAGGGATCGTGGCATGACGATCAGCGCGTATGTTCGCCTGTTGGTCTTGCACGGGCGGATCTGAGCTGCCATTGTCCGTAGTCTCCTGGAGCTATCGGGAGTGTAGCCACGCGCGGCCAGTGGTGCAATGACGAGGATCCCGTTGACCCGCCGGCAGACTGAGGTGCTCGGGGCCATCAGGGAGTTCATTGTCGCTGAGGGTGTCGCTCCGACGATCCGTGAGCTGGCTGAGGCTGTAGGCGCGGCTGCCATGACGACCTACGAGCTCCTGGTCGCACTCGAGGTCAAGGGATGGATTAGGCGCCACCGCTACACCGCGAGGGGTATCGAGCTGCTCGGTGAGGTGCCAGATATCAGCAGCCTGGACGAAATTGACCTACTGAGGTTGCGGGTAGATATCGAGCAGCGGCTGGACGCGATCCGAGGAAAGTAGATCGCCAAAAACCTCGCAAGCTCTTTCATCATCCAGCGCCCCGGTAGACCTCCATGGAAAGCTCAAAAACCTCGCAAGCGCAAAACCTCGCTACCTCGCAAAACCTCGCAGCCTCGCAAACCTCGCTACCTGGCTACCTGGCTACCTGGTAAACCTCGCAAACCTGGCAGCCTCGCTACCTCGCTGGCAGCCTCGCTACCTCGCTACCTCGCTGGCAGCCTGGCTACCTCGCTGGCTACCTCGCTACCTGGCTACCTGGCTACCTGGCTACCTCGCAAGACCTCGCTACCTCAAAAACCTCGCAAGCTCTTTTTGATGATGGCTCCCCGGTAGACCTCCCAAAAACCTCGCTACCTCGCAAAACCTCGCTACCTCGCAAAACCTCGCTACCTCGCAAAACCTCGCAAGCGCAAAACCTCGCAAGCGCAAAACCTCGCAAGCGCGAACGGGGCCCGCCCCCCCCGGCCCGCGGCGGGCGCCCGGGGGGGGCGGGGGGGGGGGGC
>Ga0310342_100001416_pt1 | contig 14888 bp, 11 predicted proteins | sample S15DNA20500_MG_FD_206155 | JGI IMG/M metagenome (GOLD analysis project Ga0310342, IMG submission 206155) | Marine microbial communities from station ALOHA, North Pacific Subtropical Gyre - S1503-DNA-20-500_MG | ecosystem: Environmental > Aquatic > Marine > Oceanic | place: Pacific Ocean: North... | reverse complement strand
GACTTCGCAAAATCCTTGTTCCAGAGCAACATCTCCCAGTACAAAGCCCAACCTTCCATCCAGAAGGGAGTGCTAAAAGCACCGCGATGAGTTCTGTGTCGACTCGTCATGAAACCCTGCAAGTGATGTCCCGGGATCAGTTCATGGTGCACGGTGGCGCGAGCAAAATGGCGATTGTTTCCCCTCATACTCATCATCTTGTCGGCATGCTCCATCTCAGCGGTAGGAAACGCGACCATGATGGTTTCCCCACCGAGAAAATAGGGACTGACCTTTTGCCGTTGTGCCGACATCATCTCCATCCGCCAGGTTTCCTTGCACAGCTCGGGAATCGTGACCAGATCCCGTTCCTCCAGAAACTCGACTGCTTCATGGGCAAGATCTCGAATCAAGTAGGGCTGCTGACCAGGCTCCACATGCAGCTCCTTGACATGATCGAGAGCTGCACGCCAGTCTTCTTTGAATCCCAGATCACCTGCAGCTCGAACCATCTCCTGGCGACACCACTTGAATTCTTTGCGAGCGATCTCCAGCAATTGTTCCGGTGAATAGGCGATCATTTCATGCTCGAGCATGCTGAGAAGTTCATCCCTACCGACAGGATCTCCGATGATGGGGGGATCATCCTCATCGGAGATTCCCACGACTTTCTTGCGGATGAAACTGGCATAGGACTTCAGTGCTGAATCCGCTTCGGTATATGGCTTCTCGACCCACCAGGTAAAGAGCGGATCGTAACCGGCATAAAAGCGGTACCAGCTGGACAGACTTCGTTGAAGTCGTCCGACCATACGAGCAGCTCGATTGGCGATGGAAGTCTCAAACGGGTGCTCCCCTTCAGCCGCTGCCTTCAGTCGCTTTTCGATGGTTTTTTGAGCTTCTTTCACCGCTTCTTCGAGGCCAGAGAGGATGAGAGCGAGCTGCTCGGCATCCACAGGTTCAACCCTTCTGCGCCGCTCCTGCAATTCGATAATGGTCGAGGAAAAAGGAACGAAATCGTCAATCTCTCGATTCTTGATCTGATCATGTTCGAGTGATCTGAGTCGATAACGAAGATCATTCTGGAACAGCAGATGGTCAATCTGTCCATCCCGTTGTAGAGCTTCAAAATCCATATCGTCCAGAGTTTTGACCCAGTGGTTCAGATGCTCGGCATTTCTCTCCGAAGCTCGTGTCGACATCGGAGCATCGTAGAACCTCTGTATGTTGCGGCGATCAGCACCGAATAGCTCGATCATACCCCTCAGGGTCGGCAAGGTATCGTCGATGAATCCACCAGGATGGTCATCAAGTTCGGTGTTATTTGATCCTGGCGAAGTCGGACTACCGGTCGTCAAATTTCCAGGTACAAGAACGCAGGAAACTAACAGCATCAAGATCAAGGCAGTAACGGATTTCATCGGTTATCCCTCCCGGATTCTCCAGTCCCGGTTCAGTCTAGAGAGGGCTGAGGCAAGCACAACGAGGGAAAGGAACAGATCTCGTCAACTGCAACGATATTGAGTCGCTATCGCGTGGAATATCTGTGACAGATGCAGCTCTGACTTCAGCGGGAGATACACGGAGATCCGGAATTGAAAAGGAAGGGGAATTACCCGCCCGAAGTGAGAATAAACTCCGGTAACGGGGAGTACCCCTTCCCCAAGTTTCTTTACCGCTCGGAAGCGCTCAGACCTCAACTTGCTGTTTTTGCCCCGAAAACATGCAAGCAAAGAAAGAGCCAAAGAAACCGGCGCAGCCAACAGCCACGTACTGATCGGGATTCTCGACGATCTGCAATACGACGAACATCGCAATCACACTGACGATGGCGCCGATGACACCGGCATAGGCAAATTTCCCGAGATTGTTGCTCATTCCCCGTCTCCCCTCTCGCTCGGAGGCCAACCCTCAGAACTTTGGAACTTTACGAAACTTGCACCCAACCTGTCAAATGTCCCTTTGAGTCCCTTCAGGGCGATTAGGGCATAGATTGTCGTTTTTACACAATACGGTCCGATCGAGTCTTTTCTTCGGATTCCATCTTCCTGGAACTCAAACGGGCAGATCGTCGCCACGGGGGTGACGAACCGGACTCCCAAAGAACGGAGGTCTACATGACCTACCAGTATTATTCGAAGAAATTTACGGGCCTTCTCTTCATTTTTTCTCTCTTCACCGTTGCCCTGATCTCCAGCGGCAACCTCTCCGCTCAGGTTCACATGACAAACCTCGGAACTCGTAGTTTCGAAATGTCCCTGGAGATGACCCCGACCAGTGACGGTAACTACGTCACCGTGGGTCCTGTCATCCGAAGGGCCGTCACCCACGCGGCAATCGGCATCGATATCTATCTGAACAAGGTGGATGGTGCTGGAGGTCTGATCTGGTCGCGTGAAATCGCCCAGTTTGGCACACAGGGGATGGGCCACAGTTTTCCGCTATCAGTTACCGAAACCGTCGATAGTGCCGGGAACGCCACTGGATTTGCAATCACCGGTATGCTGGCTGCAGTAGGCAACCAGGAGCCGGTATTCATCGTCACCACCGACAACAACGGCAACCCTACCCGATACAACAGTTACGGCGGCAACCTCAACGGCGGAACCGGACTCGGAACGATGGCCGGTTTTGGTGCCCAGATCATCCAGAATAACCAGGGGCAACTGGCGGTCTGCGGATCGATGCTCATCGACGATTATGTCGGTCAGGTGCCTTTCATCCTGGTCGTCCAGCCTGACCTGACCCTCGACTTCCTTCGCCTCTATCATGATGTTCGCTACTTGACCAATCAGTTCGGATTCGATGTCAGGAGCCACTTCGCCGATATCGAAGTGGTTCTCGAAGGTACCAGTGACCAGACCGGAGCCTCGGTGCCAGAAGGCTACGTGGTTGTCGGAACCACGGCCGAGATGAACAATCCTTTTTCCGAAATCATCGTCATGCGTACCGACCTTGCCGGCGGTCCCGTTTCCGTCGGACTGTACGGTCCGGAGAATGGAAACTCCATCGGCACCGCCATCGAAACGACCAGTAACGGTAATCTTGAGGTCGCCGGTATCATCGTAACCCCCCCACCTGCCACCGGTGGTCCTCCCTCCCCTCCCTCCACGCTGGTTCTCAAACTTGAGTCCGCGATGCTGGGGATCCTCGACCAGGATCGGTACTACGGATTCCAAACCCTCGGAGATATTCGCGAGGCCGCCAACGGCGACTTCCTTCTCAGTGGACGTGGCGTTTTCGACGCCGACGGTGCCATCCTGAGGATCAAGAATGACGGAACCCTCGTATTCGGAAACGGATACGGAGGACCGAATGTCGAACTCTTCTGGGATACACACGAGATGCCCAGCGGCGACCTCTACGCCAGCGGTGTCACCACCACCTGGTGCCTGGGTCCTGCGGATGAATATCTGACACGCGCCAAGTCGGACGGCACAGTTCCGTTCTGTAACGTGTACCCTCTCAACATCGACCCATCTACCCCCAGCGATCCTCGCCGGGAAACCTGGCTGGAGATTCAGAATCTCGACAAGGTTACCGAACAAGGCCACGAGGAAATCGGTCCGATCACCAACGTCCGACGGATCTGCCCGAACATCATCATCATCGTCCACCCATTTCCGTGGGACTGGTTCATTCGCGCTGACTTCAACCGTGATCTCAGCGTGGACATTGGAGATGTAATCGCAACCCTGAGCCACCAGTTCAGCGGAGGCGAGGCATCGATTCCAGTAGAAGCTGCCGACGCCAATAGCGACGGTGTGTCCGACATCAGCGATGCGATTTTCGTACTTGCCTACCTGTTCAATGAAGGCACGACACCATCGGCACCTTTCGGGGAGCCAGGTCCGGACCCGGCCAACGAGCAGGGCAATATCTTCGTACTGGAAGAACTGCCGCAGAGCTTCGCTGAGTTCAACTTGCTGATGCAACTGGTGGAATTGGGGCTCTAGCCACCTACGCTACCACATCACGAAAAACTGCCTCGTCGGTTCAACCGGCGAGGCAGTTTTCTTTTCCCAGACAGTCAACTCCTCAAGGACAGGCGATAAAAGAATCGCAACTTCCCACGATACCAAACTGCTGATCACAAACAGGAAATGGTTGTGCCGGTGCAGCTCCACCCAGAAAAATGAAATCCAGTTCGAAAATGACATCGGCAAGATCGATCTGACCACTGGCATTTGTATCGAGTGCGGAAGTACAGGTGGATATCCCACCACCAAAAAGGAATGACAAAATCTCGATCGCATCGGTGACATCCACCATTGCGTCCTGATTTGCATCACCCCGGACGAAAGCACTCCCCTGACAGATATCGGGAATCCCATCCACATTTGCATCAGCAGCTCCAGCCGCCAGGTCACAAGCATCGAGGGTGCCGTTTTCATCGCAGTCGCTGCCGGTCCCATCGCTGATCTGACAAACATCGAGAACACTGTTACCATCGCAATCGGCAGAGGCCAGCTGACATTCGTCAGGGATTCCGTCGAGATTACAATCGGTAGAAACTCCAGAGGACACATCATCTGAATCGGGTACTCCGTTGCCGTTGCAATCAGCAGGTGGCAAAGTCTCGTTGATCAAAAATACACTGGTGGTACCGCTGACCTCGTTACCGGTGATCAGAAGCGGTTGTCCTAACGGATTGTCTTCAGCCTTGATGAATATGATCGATTCAATTCCAAGGTCGCCAGCTGCCTGGCTTTCGACATCGACATTAAAATTCCTGTTGCTGAAATAACCGAGAAATTCGGATTGGGCTGGCGTGGTGACATCATAGATAAAGATTCCTCCCTGACGCTCCAAACCGATGAACGCAATACTGCGATCTCCGAGTTGACCGACCACTACCGCCTCTGGCTCAGCCCCCTTGTTGTCTGATCTGCCATCGGCAGAGTTGTTACTGGTACTGTTGGAGTTGAAATTGGCGGACTCGAATTGTGAGATGGTGGTCGCAAACTCATCTCCGCTGTCATAGACCAGTTCAGCCCCAGCACTCATGTTGAAAATCGAAAAGGAACGGGCCCCGTAGCTGAAGAGCTGGTCAAAATCTCCGTCGTTATCGATGTCCCCGTCAATCGTCGAAACGAACAGGCGACCCATATTGCCATTTTGCTGCAAGGGACCTGCGTTGGGGAAAGCTGCGGGATCAAGATCCAGATTGCGGGCTCGACTGTCCTCGTTTCGCGCGTCTCCCTCGTTGGCGGTGAGCAGGTAGTTCTGTCCAGCCACCTGGTAGGTCACGGAACTGTCTGGCATGTACATGCCCCGCACTGGCCATGTACTGATGTTGATACCGCCATCTGAGTCGCTGCCATCGAGTCCGTTGCCCGCGATGGAATGGTCCTTGGTTCCCAGTGGAAGGATCTCTGTCGCCGTTGCCGTTGGAATATCGATCACGACCACGGAGTTTTGTTCCTGACAGACGGCATAAGCAGTGAGGTTGTCCGGTGTGACTGCGATGTATTCAGGTTCCAGATCAACGCTCGCCAGCAAACCAGGGAAGATTCGAACACCAGCACTTCTCAGTGCCGCTTCCTGTCCGTTAAATACTGCAAAACTGACGGTCGAAACGAGTCCGGTCTGCAGATTCACGATCGAAACCGAACCAGGAGGATTATTGGCACCCGCCGGCTGACCTTCATTGGCCGTTAAAACCAGATGATTTGAAGTGACGTAGAGCATATCGGGCAGTGCGCCCACGGTATGAATCGCTTGCAGATTGCCGGCGGTATCAAACACCTGGACACTACCCGGGTTGGCTTGATTGGCAGCAGGAACGGCGGCCACAACAAAACTACTGGTACCGTCATCCCAGATGCGAACATGGCTGGCAGCCCCCACCGTGTTGACGATTCCCACCAGTGTGAGTGTCCCGGTCGGCCCCAGTTGCAGAATATCCAGATTGCCGCTGCTGGCATTGGTCACGAAAACCCGATTGCTCCGGGGATCGTGCGCCACAATCTCGGAAGCACTCCCCTCAAATACACCGGAATGGTGCGTACTCAGCGGTATCAGATCGATACTTCCTCCGGCAAGAAGTCGGTGGCCAGAAGGTAAGAACAAAGCCAATAGCGACAAAAAGATGAAAGGTCGCATCAGAGTTCCCTCGCTGAACAGGTACACCAATGAAGAAGTCGTTCTCCTGACCCGAATACCGGTAGAAATTATACACCCGATCTGGATCGCTGATATCGAACAGGATTATTTTTCGCAAACAACGACGCGACACAACTGACTATTCACTCTGATGCACTTTCAGAATCATCCCTAGCATGTCATCAGGAGTGATGGCATGGAGATTTCTGGCTGTGCTGATGGAATTTCACGCAGTGCTGATATCGGTGGAAATCAACTGCTCGCGTTCAAGATGGTGAACTCTGCTCATGAACTTCCTCTGGGATGCAGTTTTTAAACCCCCAGCAGCTCAGGAAGTACTTCGGTGAGCAATCGATCTGCCTCGTCTGCGTTCTGGCCGATTCCGATCACGTCGAACTTCCCCGACAAGGCCAGGGGACCGACGTTGTAGAGCAAGAAGTGTCCCTCACCGGTGCGAACGTCGTAGAGATGGTCTCCGATTCGAGCGCAGATCTCCAGGAAAGGAACTCCGATCAGATTCTCGTGGATGAAATCCTGCGCTCGATACGCGGGACGGTCTCCAGAGATTACTCGATCGATCAGATGCATCGGGGTACTGGTGCCTCCCCAGCGTCCGTTGCATTCGGTGATCCTCAGTACCGGGTTATCCGCGAGATCCCCCACAATCAGGTGATCGAAGGAACAGCGTCCAACGTAACCGAGTTCCTGAAGGGCCAGGACGACCGGTCGAGATTGATTGACGAGAGAGTCATTGATGGATTTCGGATGATTGGAGGGTCGGCTGCCGACAAATAGCTTTTCTTCGCCCTCGAGGATTTGCTCGTAAATGCCGTCGATCCGCGGAGCATTATGGCCCCGGGGAGGGATCCACCACTGGGTAGAGGGAGAAAGATCGGTCTCCTCCCAGACACAGGCGATCACTTCCTCTCCCTCGGGCCAGTCCATCGAGGCGAGAGAATCCGCAACCAACTTCTCCAGTTCAGAATCGCTAAGATCGACCAGATCTTCGCAATGAAACAGACGATTGCCCATGGCAGAGGCACATCGAGTTCGCTTGATGGCGACACGGAGCACTCCCGAGGAAATCTCTCGGACGTGGCGAGCCAGCGTCGAAACATCGGTGGCAGTCCGGGTGACAACAAGTGCTTCTGATCCCAGTACATCCGCAACCAGTTCCGAGAAGAGTGCCTTGTCGTTGGCAACCCAGGTCACCTCGGGAGGAGGCGAAACCACCTGAACACAACAGCCAGAATCGGATGCAAGTCGTCGTGCCAGTTCCCAGGTGTCCTCGATTCCCATGTACGGTTCGATCAGCAATCCAGAGGACTCGCGAGCTATCTCGATGAGGCGCTGGTAGGTGGCTCCAACGGTGCACCCGTTCGAAACCTCCAGGGCACCCGTTTCGGGGCACGCAAAGATATGTTCAGGCGAACCAAGGCCGAGAACATCGCGACAGTAATCCTCGTAACCGACAGCAGGTTCGGTGACGGTGGCAAATAGATCGCCGTCTCCACAGCGAACTCGCGCTCGGTGCTGATACTCGTCGACTCCCTCGACACCGCTGAGAAACGGAATGCCTGAGACGTCATCGAGATGAAGGACGGGCCAGTCACGATGGCCAGTCCAGTAGTGGGATTTCCTCTTCTCGATGGCGGCCGTCAAACCGCGCCGATCAGAATACGCCTGCGCCACCGCGGCGATCTCAGTTGCATTCTCAACTGACATTGTCATCGTCTCCTACCGTCCAAATCTTCCGGAAAAGAGCGGTACCTGGCCTGCCAATCACACTTCCCTCCTCATCGACCATTTCCCGAAACAAATTCACTAATTTCTCGATTTCTCCAATTCTTGATCGAGATGGGGGTTTGAGCACGGGATTGGGGCCAGGAATTGGGATGAAGTGAGGCATTTCCTTGATCTGGGCGAGACCACCACTACAGATCAGGATCACTACAACAAGCCCTGCGCTGCAGTCAGCGAGAGAACGTCGCATCCGAGGCTCCCCTTCCCCTGGGTCTCAATATACCCCACTCCAGTAGTCGATTCTTCCAACTAGTCAGGCCTTGATCTGGCCACGGGACCTGCGATTTTCGAGCCCGGAGGTTGAATGAATCTAAACTCTCTTGGACACCCCTGGCTTCTCCGGACTGTCGTCGCCCTGGCCCTGATCGGATGCTGCGCGTTGTCGGTGGCAGATGAGCCTCCCGTACCGGCTCAGGAAGCGCCGCCAAAACTGATCAAGCCTCAGCGAATACTGTTCGTCGGCAACAGTTTCACCTTCTGGCGCGGCGGACTCTCGACCCACATGAAACAGCTCTCCGATGCGATGACCCCTCCCCTCGGATATGAAACTTCCTCGGTGGTACGCGGCGGAGCCTCCCTCGAGGTGATGTGGAACAAAACCGATGCGGTGAAGAAAATCGCAGATGGGAACTGGGACGTGGTGGTTCTGCAGGAAGACCTTCCCGAAACGAATGTCGAATCGTTCCGTAAGTATTCGCGCAAGTTCGTACAAGCCGTCAGAGATGCAGGTGCCCGACCGATCCTGTTCATGGCGTGGGAGTATGATCGCCTCAACTGGATTTCACTGGAGGAAATCATCGCAGCTCACCAGGAGATGGCGAAGGAATTGAAAGTCGAGGTCGCCCCCGTTAGCTGGGCATGGAATAAGTCTCGTGCCGTCAAACCCGATCTCAACATGTATTCTGGTGATCGCGAACATCCGAGCGTCGCCGGCATGTACTTATCACTGATGGTGATCGAGGCTACCATCTCCGGCGCGGATCCTCGTTCTCGTAATCCAGAGAATCTCCCGATCAGAGGTCTGCAGCGTCTCAATCAGAAGGCCACCCAGTTCTTGCGTGAGATCGCCTATCAATCCATCGTCGAATGGAAAAGATCACTCAAGGCGAAAAACAAGTCTGGTCGCGCCCCGAAAGCACTCCGATGAGTGTCAGGATCACTCGATCTCGTAGATCAGCAGGTGGCAATCCAGATCACCGTTGACCAGTGGGATCTTGTTCTTGGGTGCCAGGTGGATGGCTTTCTCGTAGACATCCGTACCGCTGAGGATGGCAACTCGCCAGCGATGTAGGCGCCGAATAACAGTACCCAACCGATCGGGGAAATTCGGATCAGTCTCGAGACGTTTACCATAAGGGGGATTGGTCACCAGCGTTCGGGTGGCCCCATCCGCGTGCAGGTTCATCACCGACTGCTCTCGAATAGCCAGTTTGATCCCTGCAATCTTGGCATTGGCCCGCGCGATATCGAGAACCCCGGAATCGATATCTGCGGCAGTGATGGAAGGTTTCTGCCCGGTAGCCTGTCCACGAAGGGAACCCCGGAGCACACGCATTTCGTCGGCATCTTCCTGATCATGACTGGCCCAGCGCTCAAATCCGAAGCGATCACGCGTCAGGCCGGGTGCCATACCTGAAGCCCACAGAGCCGCTTCGATGGCCAGCGTACCGGAACCGCACATCGGATCGATCAGGGCTGATTGGCGATCCCAACCAGACATTCGCAGGATCGCTGCAGCCAGGGTTTCGCGTAGTGGCGCTTCGCCCGACCTGGCCCGGTAGCCTCGCTGGTGAAGCGGTTGCCCGGACATATCCAGATAAAAGGTCGCCTTGTCGTTGGCCAGATAAACAAAAACTTTCACGTCGGGATCATCGCGATCGATGGATGGGCGCTCTCCTTCACGATCACGAACCTGGTCAACGATCGCGTCCTTGACCCGTAGTGCTATGAATCCGCTGTGATTCAGCGTGCTGCCAACCGCCACGCAACTGACAGCCAGTGTCTGCTCGGTAGTGATGTATGGAGTCCAGTCCACCGTCCGCACTGCATCGTACAATTGATCATCAGTCGTCACCGGGCTGCGCCCCAGCACCACGAGGATACGCTGAGCGATACGGCTCTGAAGGCAGGCCCGCCAGCCATCACTCCATTCGCCACGAAACGGGATACCGCCACGGTTCAACCGAACGCTTTTGAATCCACATTCGCGCAACTCGTCACAGAGCGCACCTTCGGTCTGACGGATCGCTGAGGCGTAAAACTCCTGCATCAAGATCCCGCCCGAGGTTTCAGATACCAAACCGCTCGCTGCACTCCGTCAGGATTACGTAGAATCGATGTCCTTTGTTTTGGCATGGGTCTCAATCTAATCAGCCGAAACGATTTCGACAAGCCTGGCGCCTGGCGGGCCTCATTCTGGTGCCCACGGCCAATCGGTGCGCCCCTGCGCGGCTCCAAGATGGAATGATTTGCGATCCCAGGGATGGGGCGATGGGAGTGATATCCCCCATTCATGGAGGTCGGAACACCGCCAGGCTGGAAAGCACGAGAATGGGTCAGGGGAGCCATTCAGAGCGGCCACAGGGCATTTCCTCGCAGAAACGTGCCCAGCTATGACTCCATCCTCCTGAACTTTTCACCGTTATTTTTCAGAGTTCTCACCCGTGCTTCACCCTTTCTTCACATTCCAGTCCTACCCTCTTTTCAACTGAATCATGGAGAACCTTGAACCCATCAGAAATAGTGCGGGTGTCTTCCCCGCCGGAATGGGTCGAATCAGCAGAAAGAAAAGTAAATGGGCAATCTCAGAGTATTGATTTTGATCCTTGTCACCTTCGTTGCGCTGACGATCACAACTTCGCCAGTCAGTGCCAAACAGGCGATGGAGGTCGACTGGAAAAACGGACTCCAGTTCTCCACCCCTGACGGCGACAACAAGATCGCCATCGGTGGCCGGCTTCAAGTCGACTACGGTTTCTTCAGCGAAGAGGACGGCGTTGACGATGAACAAGACGGTGTCGAGATGCGCCGGGCACGACTCGGTGCCTCTGGAGTCATCGGAGGCAATGTCGAGTTCAAGACAGAGTACGACTTCGCCGGAGCAAATGTAGTGTTCAAGGATGCCTGGGTAGGTCTGAAGGATGCGGGGTTTCTCGGTCGATTGCACATCGGACACCAGAAGGAACCGATGGGACTCGAAACACTCACCAGTAGCAAGTTCATCAGTTTCCTGGAGCGTAGTTTCACCTCCGCTCTCACCCCTTCGCGCAATACCGGAATCCTATCCAGCCATCTGCTCGGCAAAGAGAACCACGGCACTTTCTCCATCGGCTACTTCAAGGATGCCGGTGGCTCCGCCAACTCTCAGGAAGAGGACCAGAGTTCCATCACCAGTCGGGTGACCTATCTGCCTCTCTACGAGGATGGCGGCAAGAGATTGCTACACCTCGGTGCCTCCTTCAGTGCACGTGACTCCGCCGATGGAAGTTTCGCGTACGATTCCGACCCTCTCGCTCACCTGGGAACGGACATCGTTTCCGCAAGTGTCGCAGCAGATCAGGCCGATCTACTCGGAGTCGAGGCCGCGTGGGTGCAGGGACCCTACTCCCTCCAGGGTGAGCTCGTCACCTCGAGCTTCGATGACGATACCGAAGCATCCGCGTGGTATGTCCAGGGAAGTTACTTCGTCACCGGAGAGAGCCGGTCCTACAAGAAAACCGCGGGTTCATTCTCGAGTGTCAAGCCCTTGAACAACTACGGAGATGACGGCAAAGGGGCCATCGAGCTGGCGCTCCGTATGCAGGAAATCGACCTGGATGAAATGGCTGCCGGGGAAAGCGCAGAAGCGCTCTCGATCGGAGTGAACTGGCACCTGAATCCGAACGCCCGGGTGAAATTCAACGTCATCAAGGCTTCCCCCGATGAAATCTCTGCATACGGCACCGATGTCACCTGTTACGTCATGAGATTCGGAATCAACTTCTGATCAACGTTAGGATTCTCATCCGGAAGGAAATTCTGTCATAATCCAGCAGGGAGCGCGCTGGCTCGTCTCCCCTACCCGGGGACCAGTTGGAGTTGGTCCCGAGTTTCGTCACTGATACCAGGAGAATTGATGCGTACCATCGCCAACTTGTTCGGGAAATCTCCTTTCGTGCCCCTGCAATCGCATATGCGGAAGGTCAGCGAGTGCATCGACGGTCTGGGTGAACTGTTCCAGGTCTTCGTCAACGAGGATTATGATTCCATCGGCGAAATCGCCAGGAAAATTTCCAAGACGGAACATGAAGCGGATCTGGTCAAGAACGACATCCGTAATCACTTGCCAAGAGGTCTTTTTCTACCGGTAGATCGGGGCAAGTTGCTGGAGATCCTCTCGACCCAGGATGAGATTGCAGATACTGCAGAAAATGTCGGAGTCCTCTGCAATCTGAAAAAACTACCGGTTCCGGACACCATGAAGGATCTGTTTCTCGAATTTTGTTCCAAGAGTACCGAGTGTTTCCACCTCTCCCGTCGAGTCATCGAAGAACTCGATGAACTGCTCGAGAGCGGGTTCGGCGGAGTGGAAGCAGACAAGGTCCGAGAGATCGTTCACGAAGTGGCGGTCAAGGAACACGAGGTCGATCTATGCCAGCGCAATCTGCTCCGGTTCGTGTTCGACTCCGAGGACCTGTTCAATTACGCAGAGTTCCACTTGTGGCTGAGAATCCTGTCCGAGATTGGAACCATCAGTGATCTCAGCGAGAACCTGGCCGACAAGGTCCGGACAACGCTGGAGATCAAGTAGCTCCAGTAGTGCGAGTCTTGAGGCCCTGTTACAGGAAATGAAAATCAAAACCAGTGACTGAGCCCACAATCTTTCTGACACTTGCCGGCATCTTCGGCTTTTACATGGCGTGGAACATCGGCGCAAACGATGTCGCCAACGCGATGGGAACATCGGTCGGCTCTGGCGCTCTGACCCTGAGACGTGCCGTCATCGTCGCTGCCGTGCTCGAATTCTCAGGAGCCTTCTTTGCCGGCTCATCGGTTTCCGAGACGGTGCGCAAGGGCATCGTGGATGCCGATCTCTTCACCGGAGATCCCACCGCCTTCATCTGCGGAATGTTGGCTGCTCTACTCGCTGCAGGAGCATGGCTGCAAATTGCCTCGTACTTTGGCTGGCCAGTCTCCACCACCCACTCCATCGTAGGTGCCATCATCGGTTTCGGAATCCTGTACGCTATCGAAGCCCCTCCCGAAAGAAATCTAAGCTGGACCACGGCAATTCACTGGCCCAAGGTCGGACAAATCGTCTCGAGCTGGGTGATTTCGCCACTGCTCAGTGCTTCGATCGCCTACATGACCTTCAGGCTACTTCTGAAGAACATCTTTTTTCAGAGGAACCCTCTGGCGGCAACAAAGAGGCTCGCCCCGCTGTTGGTCTTCATCGTCATGACGATCCTGACCCTGACGCTGGTCTTCAAGGGACTCAAGAACCTCAAACTCGATCTATCTTTCGGACCGGCCCTCTCCATCGCCATGGGTGTCGGGATCATCGCTGCTCTTATCACTACTATCCTGGTGCGCAGGATCAAGATTTCCGATGACGAGGTCTCGGAGAGCCCCCATCGGATTCAGTATCTGGCAAATTCCCTCACCAAGGCAAAGAAGCACCTTCGCAGGGTTCAGGGTGTATCCGATCCCTCGGTGCAAGATGAAATCGCAGTGCTACTGCAGAAGACCGAAGATCTGACCGTGAAAATGGAGAAGGAAAAGGGGCCCACCGACACCCCTGCCCTCAACAAGGTCGAGAAGATATTCGTCTACTTGCAGATCCTGACCGCCTGCTTCGTCGCTTTCGCACATGGTTCCAACGATGTCGCCAATGCCATCGGGCCCCTCTCGGCCGTGGTTCAAACGGTCAGAGAAGGGACCGTCGCGATGAAATCCGAGGTCCCTCTGTGGGCACTGGCCCTCGGTGGGTTGGGAATCATCGCAGGACTGGCGACCTGGGGCTGGCGCGTCATGGAGACAGTCGGGCGCCGCATCACCGAGTTGACCCCTTCGCGCGGATTCACCGCTGAATTTGCAGCGGCGACCACGATAGTCCTGGCCACCAAACTCGGGTTGCCGATCTCGACCACCCATACGCTGGTGGGAGCGGTGGTCGGAGTCGGCCTGGCGCGGGGAATGGGAGCTCTGAACCTGAACACGGTTCGAGATATTGCCATCTCCTGGGTGATCACGGTGCCAGCGGGAGCCGTATTCGCGATGATCTTCTACAAGATCCTGATGGCCTTCTTCGGCTAACGAACCGGGTTTCTCCAGGAGGGATTCGCTGATGCGTGCCGCGTCACTGTTTTGCATCCTGTGTCTTTGTGCTTGCCGTTCCATCACACCATCGTCCTTATCGCCGGGTCTTGAGCTCGTCAACTGGAACACCTACCACCTGTTCGATCACCAGGTGCATACCGAATCCGCAGCCGCATGGCTCTCTGCCGAGCAGCCAGCGATGGTCGCTCTTCAAGAGGTCTTGCATGTCGACTCCGCTGGGTTGGCGAAGCTTGCAGCGAAGTGGGGACATCCCTACGCAGTGATGCACAAGGAGAGCGGCTACCCGGTGGCGCTCACCAGCAGTGCGCCGATCGAGGTCGTCGAACGTCGTGTCGCCGGCTTCCATCACGGCTACTTGCATGCGCGTACCCATGGCTTCGATGTCTTTGTCGTTCACTTCTGGCCGGGCAAGATTCATGAACCGAAGCACATCGCCGAACGCGCCCGTGATCTGGTGTCGAAGGGGAAACGCGTTCTTGTCGTTGGAGACTTCAACGGTGAGATCCGGCACGATCACGAGTATCTGCTCAAGCACGGCCAGCTCGGCAAGGTCGTCGATGGCGTCCGCACTTTCGACTACCGGATTACCGACGCTTTCCTGGAGAGCGGCTTTGTCGATCTGACGCATGCTCACGCACCCGCGGCCAACTACACATTCGGCTCTCCGGCTCTGATCCCGCGCT
>Ga0310342_100001415_pt1 | contig 14888 bp, 1 predicted proteins | sample S15DNA20500_MG_FD_206155 | JGI IMG/M metagenome (GOLD analysis project Ga0310342, IMG submission 206155) | Marine microbial communities from station ALOHA, North Pacific Subtropical Gyre - S1503-DNA-20-500_MG | ecosystem: Environmental > Aquatic > Marine > Oceanic | place: Pacific Ocean: North... | reverse complement strand
GAAGAAGTTAAGGCTTTTTTAGGATTATCCACCGAAGTTTTTAGCACCCTTATCTGAATAGAAGCTCTCTGTGTATTCTTGAGGTTCTACAAAGGTTTCATGATAATCTAACTTCTTTTTACGTTCCTTTTTCTGAACTTTTGCTGGCTCTACCTTACCCTTAAAGACAACATATTCATTAGCAGCCCATGCCTCGCCTAATGGCTGTGACGGTACATCCCACCAAATTCTCGTCTTGTCTTTCTTGACCTTTTTCTTTGGTCTGCGTCTTGGACGTAATGCATCAAATGGAGGAAATAAGAGTGGCATCATAGGAGGTTGTGGTATGGTTCTAGGAACGAATGGCTTTGTAGATGAAACAAGAGGTCTCATTCTTAACTTCTGTCTGGTTTTCTGTACCATTTTTTGTCGTGTTACCTGTGTTAATTTTTGTGCCACCGCTTGTGTCTGTATCAATCTTGATGCTACTGTCTGATCCACTCGTGATACAATACCAAGAGAAGACATATCACTCTGAATTGACCTTGTGCCTATATTCATACCACTCATAATATCTGGCATTGGTATTGGAGTTACACCCTGTGAATATGTAAGATCTGGTGGATCAAAAGATGGAGATGTAGACTTGAAAGGATCTAATCCACCATACACACTAAGGTCAGGCATAGTTTGTGGTGGAGTAACCGTAGGTGGTTCAACTACCGTGGGAACTGTAGATGTAGTATCTACGGCTTGTGTGGTAAACGGATTAAACTGTTCTTGTTGTTGGGGCACTCTAAACGGTAATATTGTGCCAGCAGGATACCTCGCAAGCTCGTACACAGGCTGGAAAAATTCACCAAACTGACCTTGATTCATTTGGTCTATTGTTTGCTCAACTTGTGCTCTTGCATCTGCCGATTCTTTTTGTTGCTTTTTAGTATATTCGTCAGCACGCTTCTTTTGATCTTCTAAGGATTCCACCGTTTTTTGTGCTGAGCCTGATTCTTCAGCAGGCTCTTTTTTTGGAGGCATAAACTCTTTATCCTTTGTGTGACCAGCTTTCTTGAATTCGTCATCTATCCATTTTGCTGCGTCTTTAGATGACCCAAAATATTTTATTTTGTCAGCATCATTTAGTTTCCATGTTTCTATTAGAAAATCAGAATAAGCGTTAGCACCGCCTTGTCCATGCCTAGTACGCTCGAAAACAAACTTCAGATTTTCCTCCCTTGCAGAATGATGGAGAAGAATGTTCCTTTGCTTGGCAAGCTCTCGCTCCAACTGTCCTCTTGTGATGTACTTACCCAATGGTAAATTAGTAGTTTCATCAACTGCATCCTTAAAAGGATTCAAATATTTTCCAGATACGTCAATCTCTTTTCCCTTCACTTTTTTCTTTGAGCCTATGGGAAATGGAGCCCTCTTTGGAAAGAAAATCTTTTTTCCCTCTATAACTTTCGTTAATGATTGTGTGGTTTTTGTGTACTTTGTATCTCTTTGTCCCATATTCCACAAAATGTTTTCTGCCTTTGCAACTTCATCTCTAGTTTTCGCTTTTTGATTTTCGGCAATCTTAAATTCTTTAAACTTGGACATGAGGTCGCTCGTTGCTTCGTCTACCGTTTGCGGTTTTTCACTAAACATTTTCCTTAAATTTCCACTTGCAAACCAGTCTTTCGCTTGCTGTACTTTCATTTTTCCAGAAACAATCCTCGTTGGCGGTGTTGTTGGACCTGCTGGTCTTATAATCTTCCCTGCTGGATCTTTGATTGCATCGTCCCAGCCAAAATCGAAAACATCCCCATCTCTCTTCACTACCTGTGAATTATTCATCCATTTTCTCATCTGATCTCCGTAACTTCTCTGCTCTATGGCATCAGTCCATATTCTTTGCCAGCTACCCGTAGGATAAATACCAGTTTGTTCATAGGCTTTCTGTTCTGTCGGTGTTAACTTTTTCCACTTGCTTGAATCAACACCTAACGTATCCCCTTGTTTTTTTCCCTTGAGGGCTCCCTCTTCAAGCAACCTAATAACTTTCTGACTTTGTCCTTCCAATGAAAATCCCATTTCACTTTCAACTTTTCTAATGTGATATTTTGTAACACCCATTTGAGCGGCTGAACTCCTTTCATAATATTGCTCGCCCTTACCTGTGTAATAATCTCCTTCCACGTAATGCTTTTCCTTTCCTTTACCAGCAGTTTTTTGTTTAAAATACGGCTGTCCAGTCATTTTCAAGTAGATTTCCTTAACTCCTCTAGTTATGGGTCGAAACTGACCCTCAACAGCTCTACGGGTTGGATGTAAAGGAACTTTAGAACGGTAGATCTGATAAATAATTTTTCCCATCTGTTCATCTGCTATTTCTGGTAATGCCTGTCCTGACATAACAGCCATACGCCATGCCTCTTCTCGTGATCCTTTTCTTGCCATCTGACCAGTGAGTTCTGGTAATGGAGCATCATAGGCTTTTTTTCGTAACTTTTCCGTTATTATTCTTTCTACAATCCCGCCTGTTCGTAATCCTTGTGCACCACTTAACATTTCATCGTCTGGCATTTTCAAATGTGACATTGATAATCCCTCAACGGGTCTGTAGGTTCTATAACCAAATTGTGGATTGAAAAGATTTATTTTTGTATATTTCTTTAACAAATCTTTGGCTCCCCAATCCTTGCCCTGCATAAATTGCCTCAACATTTGAGGATCATTTACAGCATCATCTGCTGATATTATAATCAGTCTTCCCATTTCTGAGCCTTGTAAGTTGACTCTCTGCATAAATGACCCACTATCAAGAACTTTCTTTTCTACTTCAGCAGCCCGTTGATCAGCCTTAATTAGTGCCTCGTTTTCACGGATTTTTTCTCTAATCTTTGTTACTTCTTCCTCTGCCTTTTCCAACTTTTTAGCATGATCAGTAGCACGTTTCTCTAACGTGGGGTTCCATTCATGCAGATCATAGATGTGTTTTTTTGCAGCGTCATCATTTAATGCGTCATCAATCACACTTCTACCCGTTTTGTAATCAAAATATTTTTTTTCAAGCACTGCCTTCGCATCTTCTGCCATACGCCTTTCGCCAGCAAGATAATTATTTACATCCTTATTTTCAATCATCTTCTTAAACGCTTTTGCATCAGTTTTCTCATTGAGGTTTTCTGGTAGACCTTTGGCTCTGGCAGCCTTTTCTGAAGCCGTTAATGTTTCATTCTTTTGAATTTTAAAGTGTGCTTTCCAAAACTCATCCATATGTGTTGTATAATCTGGAACACTAAACTTCTTACTTCTCATAGTTGTTTTTACAACTTCAATCTGTTGTTGTATTGCCGCAATTCTTTTGAAGTTAGGAGAACTGTAATCAACACCCACAAATCCAGAATCACTGGTATCAAACATCTTTGTTGTTGTTTTCTCATCACCCCATGCAGCATCTTTCTGAACCTCCAGATTAAATAATTTTCTTCGCAACTTAGGACCATCACCACTTAATTCGTCAATTTTGATTAGATTAGCACTTTCGTCTATGTCCTGTATTTTACTTGCTTTTGCTGTGATCGCCTTCTCCAAATCGGTAATGTTTCCTCCTATGATTCTTTGATGTTCTTGCAACTCAATAATTAACCTGTCCTTATCCCTCACTTGACCAGCCTTTAGAGAACTACCTTCTTGCACAATTCCAAAAAGTCTTGCGGCTTTTTCTGACTTTGCGCTAAATATGCCCAGCTCTGCCTTGCCTAGACTCCTTGCATCTATTATTCTACCAGCTACTTTACTACTCATTGGGGCATTGAATTTCATCATCAAATCAAGATCCCTCGCTATACCGGGTGGCATATAATTAATAGCACCTTTTCCTCCAAATGTGAATTGACTGTCTTGCGAAAAAGGATCTCTTACCTGACGCTCAATCCCACCTCTTGTAACCGTCAATACACCAGTTGGTGGAGTTGCTCCACCCGGAATGTTAGAGGGATCAAAGTCACCTGTAGAAATCGTCATCCTCTTTATTTTATTTGCTTCACTGGGTTTAAGCGACTGACTACCTGTTGGTAAAGTATCAAGCTCTTTAGCAAATGCAACATCGTCATTTGACAAGCTAACCCCATACTTTTGAGCCTTTTTAATAATATTTGCCTGTGAGCCACCTTGCAAGTCTACCCATGAGTATTTTCCTCCTTTTTTTACCGCAATCTGATAACTATATTTTTTCCCGAAAAGAGAAAAATATGTTTTCATTGCCATTTGTTGTGTTTCATATTTTTTAATTGCATAAGTAGACTGTTCGCCAAGTGGTGAGCCTGCAAGATTTCTATTATTAAACATAGATACATTTTCGGTCGCCGTTATTTGAGTACGCAACTTGGTAAGTTCCGCAAACTCCTTCACCAAATCGGCTTCCTTAATTTCTTTTTCTGTCGGGAAAATTTGATTCAGGGTCTTGTGTTGTAAAAGTTCCTCTCTTCTCGCTTTAGCATCATCGTAAGTTCCTGCAAAACCTTTCTTTTTCCAAAATTCATTCCTCCTCGTTGTTATTACACCTGTATTCACTTCCCAGCTCAACGATGTCACTTTAGGTGCACCATCAACTAAAACATCCTCATCAAATGTATACTTCAACTTCCAAGCATCCAATGACCCAAGTGACTCATCCACTATGGCTGACGGATCACGTCCTGCCACCCCTGCTGCTTGTGCCTTTTCATAATTCTTTTGTTCTTTCTTTGCGATAGCCTCATGCTTATTCTGTGTCTTAACAGCATCAAGATGTCTACTTGTTGCGTCTGACAATTCTTGTCGTGCATCTAACCATGCCTGACGCTGTGGACTTGGGGCTTCGCCCTTTTTGGGTGGTGATGGCTCGTATTTTCTTCCCATACGCAATACTTTGGCATCCTCAATCTTCTGCTTTGCCCATTTTATATTGCGTGTTTCCAGCTTAACAAGTTCCTTTGCTTTCTCTGCTGCTTCCTCATTCCATTTCCATATTTCATGACTTCTATCTCTGTCTGATACTTGTCCTTTTATTCTTCGAGTGTGTTGCCATTTGCTTACGGCAAGCAGTGACGACCATATTCTTGGCATATCCTTATCCATCTCAGCAAGTATTGGTCCAAGTTTCTTCATATTTTGAAATTCAAAATCAATCTCATTGAAATTAGTTTTAGCGATGGTAAGGTCGGTATCCAAGACCATTCCGTAACGTTCTCTGATACGGTTTTGGATCATTTCTGTATCAGCATTTTTGTTAAACAATGGATAACGACTTTCAAATGCATCCATAACTTTCTTGTTTTTAACAGTAAGAAACGCATCAAGCTCCATCCTTGTCACGCCATCGAGATTAAAGGAATCCTTACCACGTATGTCTTGTGCCTTACCCCAATGTGGTTGCTTAAATCTATTCTTTGCAGTCTTAACTTCTTGGTAAAGATTACCAAATACTAGATCGACATTGCTAGATTTTTTAAAACCATCAATGGTAGTTGAACTGGACTTAAACTTGGGTCCCTTACTTGATTTTTCAATTGAGCCTCTTGCATCTCCAAAGTATTCTGTTAAAACCCTACGTTCTCCTTTCCCACCATGAATCGTTCCTATCTCGCTAAAAGAAACAATCAAATTCTTCTTTTTGAGGTAATTATTCTGTGCAGATGTTAGAGTATAAGTGTTAGTGGCAAACTCATCACCTAATTCCTTGGATATTTTAGCAAGATATGCGCGAGGAGCATCACGTTCTTGCTGTGTGATATAACGATGTGTGTCTAATAATTTCTCAATTTTCTTTGCAACAACACCCTCCTTTTGTGTTGGATCAGCTTTTAACACAATATGTCCCACACTGTTCATTTTAAATCCAAGCTTGTTCATTTTCTCGGCACCTATCGCATCCCAAATTTCTTTTGCTCTTTTAGTATTTTGTAAATACTCAAGATTATACTGAACCAACCCTGCTTTCGATCCTGCATTTACTGAAAATATCTGACGCTTGTCCTCATAGAGTCCAAGTGCCCTTTTCTCAACCTTTACTCCAGTATGCTTATTATTCCAAAGCACATCAAGATGTTGCATTTTTATCTCATTTTCCTTTTCTAATTGTCGCAGAGTAAATGGTAATGATGATGTCGCAACTTTCGTACCATCTGCCTTTACTATTACCCCTTCCCGTATGTATCTGCCACCGTGCATATCATACCCATCTGTTTGGAAAAATGTCATTCTGTCTTTCACACCTTGTTCTCCAAAACGTCCATAAGCCGCAATACCTTTTGCTAACGTTTCATCCATGAACGCCTGATCTCCCATCTTAGTTGTTGATTTTTTTGGCATACGAATTGGATTAAAACCCTCCGAGATTTCTCCTGATTGGTCTTTAAACTGTTTTAAAATTTTGCCTTGATGTATTTGTATTAATTCTGCAAAGTCTTCACCTGTTACACCTTTAAGCGCATCACTTTTTGCGTAAAACACATCTACAACGAACCTATCGCTATCTAGTGCGTTTGCTAGTTGCTTATCCGTTGGCTCTGTGCCATACTTTTTACCTGTTGACATTACCTCTGGTCTAATCACTGGATCGAGTTTTTCTGTAGTGACTGTCTTACCGCCAATATCTTTGTATTTTGTTACAGGTAGTGGTTGCTCGCCCATTGGCTTATGTTGTACCCTTGGGTGTGTTATTCTAAAATATACTTTTTCATCAGTCGTGGATAGACCTTGGTCTCGGAGAATACCTCTGAGTGTCTCACTTGCGGCTGTGCCATACCACCATACATCTCCCTCACCGACATCATCATAGATACCTTTTCCTTTTTCTCCCTCTGTTTCCCTCAGTACTCTCTTTAATTGCATAACCTCTTGGCGTGACATTGTAACTGTGTCTTGCATTTCGTGACCAAACTTCAACGGGTCATGTGGTCTGTCCTGCCATGCCTGTATGTCAATTCCTCTTCCTTTGCGTTTTACAAGAGTAAATGGTGTTAAGGTTTTACCTGTTTTAATATCGCCCTCTTTAAGCACATCAAGAGCATAGTCAGCATATATTGCATCTTTATCCAATGCCTTCGCTTTGAGGAATTCTGTTTCTGCTAGTTTCACGCTTTCTGCAATTTCCTCTTTTGTATATGGTCTATCAGCTAGTTTGAGGTTCATATCTACTACGTGCTTACTGCCTATTTTCTTTGAGGTGACGGTACCAGTTAATCCAACCTCAACTATACCAGTATATCCTCTTCTCCGCATAAGATCTACCCATTGCTCCATCAGCTCTCCCCTTTCTCCTGATAACCTTTCAGATGTGGGTTTATCAATAATTTTTCTGATTACGTTTCCACCCTCTAACATTTTCATTTCCTTTTCAACTCGTGTCATTTCTCTTGATATCCATTCTGCCTGATCCATCTGTGGACTTTGCGGTCCTTTGAGTTGCTCTCCCCATCTGGTACGTCCCATACTTGCCTCTAAGGTTTCCCTAGTGACTTGTTTCCCTGTAAATGCACCAAAATACACATCAGATGAAAAGGCTACAGGTTCAAACATTCCTGCTGGCACTCCACTTGGTGCCTCTAATATTCCGTATTTTGCTGGGTCAGTGGTGTCTCCTCCTACCAACCTATACTTGGCTCTCTCCTCAGCCGTTTCACCAATCATCGTTGCCTTTTTCCTTAATCCCGTGGCTTTCTCTATTGCCGCTTGTGATGTAGGACTAATTTTTTTTCCAGACAAAACGGTATAGCCTCCCACATCATCCCAAACTACTTTACCTGCCTTGACCAATTTTTCGGCTTCTTCGTATGCAGGCGACTTTACCAAACCAGCCCAACTCTTTGGTACTAAAGCTTGTCCCGTTTCATCAGCATAACCAGTAAAAATTCTGCCGAGCGGGGAATCTCCACTTTCATAGAGTGTCTTCAGAGGCGTACGCACTATTAACTCATCGCTTGTGAAGGCACTGGGTATTGTTTTATAATATCCTTTAGTTGTTTTAGGAACTTGTGTTTTTTTTCCAAGATTCGCAGTTTTCCACGCTTGCAATTCAGCTAACTCAGCCTGCAATCTGGTTTTTCTAAATGGGTTTGGCTCAACGTGTCTATACATCCATTCATCTTTCATACTGTCATATTGTAGAAGTTTTCCACCTTTACCTGATTTTATAATATCTAATTCTCCAGAAACCATCTCAAAGCGTTTGTCAAATTCGTCTCGTGTTTTAAATCTACCACCACCAAGGGCTCCACCCATTTCATCCCAAATCTTACTAATTCTAGGGATATCTATTTCTCCACCTGTGTATTTTCCTTGCTCGTATTTGTCAACCATAATTGTCTTACCTTTGACCCATACCTTTTTTGTTCCACTTGCATACTCACGAAAGGCTATTGACGAAAATTCCTCATCGCCAAACTCTTTTGCTATCCTTGTGAAATCATCATAAACCATTCGTTCTCCACCAACATATCCTGTGCCAAACGGTATACCCTTACGCTCAGGTATTATACTTTCACTACCTTTCAATCCGGGTGGTAGTGCAAATCTTTCTCCCTCGATATGTTCTGGTATAGGAGGAATTCCTGCCTTCTTCAGATTTTCCTCATATTGTCTATCAACTTCTGCTTGCATAGACTTTCTTTCACTTCTTGGCTTACCTATCCCTAATGTATCATAGTTAACTTCCACCTGAGTTAGACGACCACCACTTAATCGTTTTGCCTGCATCTCGCCAAACAATTTCTTAGCGATAATATCTTTTGCCGCTTTGGGATCAGCAGGCATATCAAATTTAATTCTCGTGATAAGATCCTCATCTTCAGGTGTCATCATATTTTTAATTTCATCTATCGTTCTCTTTTTTCCTGTTTTGGTGGCTACGTACTGTCCTTGAGCGCCACCACTTGCCTCTAAGATACGATAAGCCATATCAATCTCAGAGTGTGTACCAATAGATTGCATCCGTCTGCCAATACGAGTGTCTTGCATCCATTTAGGAGATGATTTAACGAAACCTCTCATTGCAAGAAAAATCGGACTTGCACGATAAACTATACCTGACCTTATTCCTAGATTAGGATGAATAACTCCAGATAATTTTGCTATATATTTTTGTGGTGTCAAACCTGCTGCTCTCGCTAACGACTGAACTGCCTTTTGCCCCTGTGTTAATGGCAGATCAAATAGAACATCATCCACTGTTTTTTTGTAGGCTTGTTCAGTTGTTTGAGTAATAACTTCGTCAGTGATATCTTTGCCCGGTGCTCCTGTTGTTTGTTTTGCCTGTTGTTTCAGAGTTTGAGTGGTGGAAGCCTTAACCTGCTCAAAGCCTAACCTTCCGGGTGCATTAATGTGTAGACCTGTAAACCTTTCGATTAATGCAGCCTTAACAGATAGATCTTTGAATTCTGCCCTGTCTGCTGCTGTGAGTGGTCTGGTGTCATCAAGTAATTTCTTTGGTGGTGTGATTCCATGAGGTACTGCCTCATCAAGTGCCTTAAATTGACTTTCAGTAGGAAGTGATTGTGCACGCACCTCTAATTTTGCCGCTGCTTCAGCCTTTTTAATTATGCCCTGCTGTAATATAACTTTGGCTAGTTTTGACGATATGTAAGGTGCAATTTTCATAGTAGCAATCAGTGGACCTTTCAGAGGAAGTGACATTGCAAAAAATGCTGCCTCTGCTGGTATCTCAGCAATTGTTCCCCAAGGTAAAGCACGGAAACTTATCTGGTCTTTTGCATAGTCTTCTCCTAATTTTCCAGCGGCAATACCAGTTCCACCAACAACACCACCCATTATATTCATCGCCCCAAGCTTTGTTAGATCTTCTCTTGAGGTTTCGTTGTACCATTCTGGTGCATGGAGAAAACCTTTACTTTCTTCTCCAATTAATTTATTTGACCAAGCACCTGTTACGGGATCTTGTACAGCCTCATATTTTGAGCCGTAATGTTGTGCCTCATCTTCTAAGCCAGCAGACATGATGCTGGCAGATTCATGTATTGGACGACCTAGACGTTCGTCAAAGCCTTTTGTTAACTCGCCTGTCGTTGGATCTATTTGTCCACCAACAGCATCTATGTCTTCGACCCTTTGCCCATAGTGCCATTGTACGTGTTTGGAAAGATCATCTATTCTAGCTTCAACAAAAGTCAACTCACTTATCGGGTGTTCTTCCGACCCTGCTACTTGTGCACCTGCTTTGATTATATTTCCAAAGACATCTAGATCAGCCGACATGAAATATCTTTGTTCGTCAACTATGTCAACTCTAATAGCAAAGTCCCTATCAACCAAATCTGAATACGACATATTTGGTGGAAGTGTACCATCTGCTTTGGCATCATAATATTTCTGTGTCCATGCAGGCTCCCGATCAAATACATATTCTACTGGATTATTGGTAAATACTTTATACTCCCCTTCACGTTTCTTTTCTGGCGTGGGTTCAAACACTGTAGTAAGACTTAACGTAGTAGGAGATTCTATTACACCTTCACCCGCAGGAGCTGACTCACTCACAACATCTGACCTTCCTACTACAACACCAGTGCCGCCCAACCCCACAGCACTCCATGGATATAGCTTAACTGGTAAAGTCCCTCCATCTGGCGTTGTTGTTATGTCACTTTCTGCAAACGCTACAGGAAGAAAAGGAATACCATCTTCGCCCCACTTTGTAGACTGGACTTCAAGTAATGCATCATCTGGTATTTGTGGTGTACTTGGACTTGTTACTTCACCAGTTTTCCAAGGATGTATTACACTACGTTCGTCTATAGGCTCAACTGAAAATAATTCAGGATCGTCTATTCGTTTTTGTGCTTGAATATCGGCTTGCCGTAGCTTTTGTTCTAACTTTGTTTCAATCAAACCCTCGGATTCTAAATGCACTATACCCTCATGTGTCCACTCGTAACCTGTTGTTTTTCTAACCTCGTAATCATCAGGACTTGGAAACTCAGTTGGACCAAATCCCATAAAGTCGCCCCAATCCTCACTTGTCTCCTCTGGTTTGGAAACTTGCCATTTAGCCCAATCATCATCTGATGCAGTTCCATGTTCTCTCTCACGAATTTGAGCCCAAAGTGCCTGAGCGTTTGGATTTTCCATATTCATATTATCGAAAGCTTCTATTGCATTATCTGCATCATCAGTTGTTGTACTAAACGTGAGTGTTGAACCCTCTACCTTTTTTGCACCAGTAGAATTATCAAATGCGTAACTAGTACCTGTCCTTTTGTTATAAACTTCAAGCATTGTTGTTGGTTGAAGATATATTGCAGCAGGACTGCCTGCTTCACCATAACTTTCGGCAAGCTCTTCTTTTAAAGTCCACATTTTTTCAACACTGGCAGGAGAAAAACCTTCAGGAGAAACGTAATTTTCCTCGTTTGGTTTTGTTTGTTGATAGGATGAAACATCTACCCCACGTTCTTTAAGGTCTTTAAGCTCTTCGTCAGTATGGAAAACCGACATATCCACAGATGGATCGTCCCTAGAAGGATGTAGATACCAACCACCATCCAATCTTCCATCCTCTGTTAATTCTTTAATTGTATCTAAAAGCTCATCTTTACCAACAGCATATAACGGCTCGACTTCTTTCATGGTCTGCCCAGCATTTGGATTTGGAACCTGTTGGTCAAACGTTGGATTGTCTATGAAAGTACCGTAAGCTGGATTGTCTATCCACAAATTATAATTTGGATTGTCGATTTGTTTCCGTGTATCCAATTTACCATCTATTATCTTGGCAAAATTTGGGTTTTTAATTTTCTCGTTTAGATCCAGTACACCGCCTGCCAAGGTTCCTACTTGTTTCCGTTCGTCAACTATGGTTTCTCTGGTATCAATCATAAACTCCTTTTCAACACCTTGATACCGTGTATCTAACTCTGGATGATCAGATTGTATTGGATCCGATGGCATTATGAAATACGTTTCTGCTTCTGGTGTAGTATCCATTTGTATCTTTCCACGTTCATTATTATATTCAAGTAACACAGCCTGCATTAACCCGCTTGATTGTAATCCAGTCTTATCAACGATTCCCCATTTCGCTGCAACATCTATACCCTTTACAGGCTCAAGACCATCATCAACCAATTTGACTGATGCCATACTATCCGTAAGACTAACACCTCTTTCTTCAAAATATTTTTGTGTTAATTTCTTATCTCCACCAGTTGACATATTAATAAAACTCTGAACTGAAATTGACCCGTCCCTAATGGCATCAAACTTTGCTTTCTGTAATTCGTTAAGTCTTCTATTTTCAGCCTGCTGTTGATACCCTTTTGATATTATTTGTCTCTCTTCCTCACTAAGATTTTGTGGTATTCTCACAGTTACATCATCACTTGTATCATCAGGAGTTCCCATTGTGTATGTGTGAGATGTTGATCCTTTTGTTGGATACACATACATCTCCTTGCCATATTGATCTACAGTAAAAACACCCTTGATGTCTTCTCCCTGTGGGTTGTACATCACTGGTGCGTTAGCATTTTTTTCATCCCAAAAAGGTTGATTCCATTCATAACCATCAGGAGCTTTAGTCCCTTTTGACCCGTCAGGATGCAGTTTGGTTTGATCAGGGAATGTATCTTTGTAGACGTATACATCTTCTTGCCAACCTGTAAGCCTATCCCATACCTTACCCTCTGCACTATTTTTTTCTGCCTCTTCGTTTGTAGGTACAGGATATATGAATTTCATATAATCTGGATTGTCTACCACACCATACCTACCTTGAATTCGAGGGCGGTCATCAATCGACCCTAAGATACCATCTTTTGTGGAACCCTCTAAATGTGGTGTACCTTTCATACGGTACACATCATCACTTGGATCATTAGGAGTTCCCATATCATCGGTTGCAAATGTACGGCTTTCCTTAAAACTGGTCAAAGAATCTGACAAGCCTTCATCTCCAAACTTTTTTGCTACATCCACACCACCTGTTGAACCCATCATTGATACCGTGGTTGGTTCTTCTATTGTTGGTCCTACTGTTTCATCTTCAGCATATGCTGTCTGCCAAAGCCCTGCACCACCAGCTTGTTCAGCTTCTCTAAATTTTTCAACTTCTGACGCTGGTACCGTTGCGCCGAATAATGCTGGTAGAGGATTAATTGCGTTGAATCCCAAGCCACCCAAAAAATCATGCTGTGGTAATTCTAAGCCTTGAAACACACTGGTTGCTTTTCCAGTCTTAACCTTTGGTTTTTGTAAAACTTCATTAATATCAGGTTCTTTGTCAACCCATGTTGTTGTGCCAAGTGTTGTTGGTGTTATTTCATCAAAGGCACCCTCCATTGGATTTGGTGCTCCAACACCTACGTCAATTCCACCAGTGAAGGCTGCACCCGTAACATCGGTTAATGAAATATTCTCCCAATCTTCTTTCTTGTTAATCTCCGTAGCTAAATGCGTCTTCTCTTTTCCAATAATTTTTTCCAACTCATCCTTTTCATGTTTCGCATCTCGCCAAAGTGCAGACTCATTCATAAAGAATGATTCACTATACCCTGAAAACCCTCTCCTTTGTGGTTTAGTTCTCATTTTTGCTTCTTCACTTTCCATTGTATGTTGGAGTTTTGCCATTTGTGTTTGATAATCATCAATTCTTTTTTGACTATCATCTATACGGACACTTGAAAGGGCTAAGTTTAACTGCATTTCTAAATCACTGGTCGGTGCTTTTTGTACCAATGGGTCTCCACCCCAAAAACCACCCATATTAGTAGCATCAATTCTATCTTGTAATGGATCTTCTAATGTCCACCCCTTTGTTTGCTGACCTCTAGTTCTGTCAAAATCAGATACAATAGTTTGTGGTTCCGACAGTCGATCGGGAATTTGTTGTGTTTCTGCTGCTTCAAGCTTAGCTTGTTGAAGTTCCGTTCGTGCCTGTGTTGCTGCCTGACCTCTCAGGAATTTTTGGTTTTGGATTGTTTTGGCATCAGCAGTGGCAAGTGAATCGACACTTGCTAATTGGCTGTATATGTTTGTGGAATATAATGATGGGTTGAAAGAATTAGTTGAAAATGTGGGTTGTGATGGTGTCGTATATGTTGTTGGTGTTGTAAACACACTAGTTGGTTTTTTTGACGATGCCGTAAAGGGAGTTGTATTTAATGAAGCTGGTGGAGAAACCCAACTTGTTTCAGTTGGTGTTGTTGTTGTAGTAGGAGGAGGAACATAACCTTCAAGTGTATCACTTGTCTTTTTCTTTGTTTTCCTAGTTCCCTGTGCACCAGCCAATTAAACCACTAGCTCCATGGTGTTCACCACGGTGTTGACGCACGCTGTGGATCTCTAGTATATGGTCTTGGTCTTTGGGGTGTATATCTACGGCGTGTGACTTTAGCTTTCTTTGGTTTTGTAACTTGAAATTGTTGACCAGCAGGACTGACCTTCGCCCGTCTAGCCTCACGTTTTGCCCTTAATGCTTCAGCAGCGGCGTTTATTTTTTGTTGTCTGGCGGTCTCTGTTACCAGTTGTTGTGTTCTAGCTTCTTGTTGTGATGCTAACACCTCCATTTTTTGTTGCTGTATTTCAAAATCAATTTTTTGTTGTTTAAGGTCTTCTATTTCCTGTAATTCTTGTTGAGCCAAATTCCTTTGTTTTTCAAACTCGGCAGTTCTCTTTTTCTCACGGACTACCACTTCTGGTTTGATACCTGTAATGATACCTCCATACCATGCAGAATCTGATACACCAACGTTTCTGTTGCTACCCATTGCTGCAGTCATTGTTAGATCTTTTGGGTCATACCATTTTCCAGCAGTCATACCTTCAGGAGCTTGTTCAAACCATGGTTCCCCAGTAAGTTTTCCATATCTATCTTTTTTTTGCTTCGTTCCTCCAAGCCTTACTGCTGTGTAAAATTTATTCAATTCTTGTTG
>Ga0310342_100001412_pt1 | contig 14912 bp, 7 predicted proteins | sample S15DNA20500_MG_FD_206155 | JGI IMG/M metagenome (GOLD analysis project Ga0310342, IMG submission 206155) | Marine microbial communities from station ALOHA, North Pacific Subtropical Gyre - S1503-DNA-20-500_MG | ecosystem: Environmental > Aquatic > Marine > Oceanic | place: Pacific Ocean: North... | reverse complement strand
GAAGATGAGAGCTTGCATGATCTGGCACTTCGGATCGGCTTCGAGGGTTCGATGGCGGGCACTCCAAAGGAGCGACTCCGTGTCGAGATTGACCACCACACAACGCAGGTCAGGGACATTTGCCGGTCACATCGTTCTCGCGATTAACCTCTGCCCTGCATCCACTGGTGTATCCGGGTCAGGCTGGGGTTGCCGCACCAGGATCTGGCCAGATCGTGCGATTGCATATCTTCAAATATTTCAAGTCGATGAGGTCTGAGCGGGTCGATCGATATCGGTAGGCAAGCCGCAACAGTTCGTGTTCCGGTCGAGTTGACGATGAAATCGTAGCCGGGTGCAAAGGCGAAGACCGGTGTTCGCAAGTTTCTGGCCCTGGTTCGGGAAGCTGCCATGGCAGGTAACAACCGGGCTGCGAAACAAAGCGGAATGCGGTGATTGTGATACGGATCCTTGCTGTGGAGCAGCGTTTCAGCTGGCGCGTTGCTGACATGTTTGGATGCCCAGCGTCCATCTCCTTCGAGAGAGAGGATTCGCAAGCACAGTCGTTGCAACGCTGCGATCGGTTTCAGAACAGTAAAAGACGAGAGTAACAACGCTTGTGCTGACACCAACTTTAACAGCAGATCGTTATCCTGAGGTGGAGGGGCAAAAGCCGGTGCCGACAGAATCAATCCGGTCGGTGCCGATGTGAAATCTCGATCAATTCGACAGGCGGCGTGGAAACAGGCGAGGCCTCCCATACTGTGTCCCCATAAAAAATGAGGTCGGTTGGCATCGTTCCCATCGATGACGCTCCATGTTGCCAACTTCTGTACCGTTTCGATGATCTGTTCAAAAGAGGTTCGGTAAAGAGCGGCGAGTTGCCAGGAGTTGTCTTCATCCGCTTCTTGCTGTTGATGCTCAGGGAACGATTGGATGCGGTCCAGAATTTCGGTGGCATCTTTACCGCGCAGATAACTTTCGACGATAGCGAGGTGGGCACTACCTCCGCAGCCACCATGTCCAGGTAAATCGGGAACCCTGCAGTTGTAACCGAGTGAGGCCAGTTGTCGCGCCACCGGCATCATCCGCCCAGCGTGTTCGCCGAGACCGTGAACGAGAATCACCTCGGAGTGTGCACTTCCAGAAGCAGGAGTGACTCGCCAGTGTGCTACCGGAAACTCGCGGTGCTCCAGAAGAGGTTCTCCGCGCGGACTGGTCACCATCTTCTTCTCTCCGGTGCGTAGATCTCTCAAGTGAGAAGATCGTGTATCACGTTGCCATGCACATCGGTGAGCCGGAAATCTCGGCCCTGATAGGGGAAAACCAATCGTTCATGATCGACGCCAAGCAAGTGCAAGATGGTGGCGTTCAGATCGTGTACGTGAACGGGATCCTTGGTGATGTTGTAGGAGAAATCATCGGTTTCTCCATGAACATGGCCTTGTTTGATCCCGCCGCCGGCGAGGAAGATGCTGAAGCAGCGTGGGTGGTGATCACGTCCGTAGTCCTCCTTGGTGAGCGCGCCCTGGCAATAGATGGTCCGGCCAAACTCTCCACCCCAGATCACCAGGGTATCTTCGAGCATCCCTCGCATTTCCAGATCCTTGATCAGGCCAGCAGTCGGTTGATCGACATCGGAACACTGGCGTCGGATCGTCGATGGCAGTGCGCCGTGCTGGTCCCAGCCACGGTGATAGATCTGGATGAAGCGGACATCTCGCTCTGCCATCCTTCTCGCTAGCAGGCAACAAGAGGCGTATGTGCCGGACTTGTCGACTTCCGGCCCGTAGAGATCCTTGACATGTTGCGGCTCGTCGGAAGTGTCGACCAGTTCGGGAACCGAGGTTTGCATCCGGTAGGCCATCTCGTACTGGGCAATGCGAGCGCGGGTCTCGGGATCCCCGATCTTGTCCGCAGTCGCGCGGTTGAGATGAGCCAGACGGTCGAGCATCGATCTGCGTGTGGTTCTCTCGACTCCGGGCGGATCAGAGAGGTACAGCACCGGATCTCCGACCGATCTCAGTGTCACTCCCTGGTATTCAGACGGCAGCATTCCCGCACCCCACAGCCGTTCAAACAGTGCCTGGGCTTCTTTTCGGCCGGTCCAGGTCGCCTGCATCACCATGAACGAGGGAAGACTGGCGTTGAGCGATCCGAGTCCGTAACTGAGCCAGGAACCGAGACTGGGTCGTCCAGGCTGCTGACTGCCAGTCTGGATGAAGGTCATCGCTGGATCGTGGTTGATCGCCTCGGTGAACATCGATCGCACGATACAGATCTTGTCTGCGATGGAAGCGATGTTGGGAATCAACTCGCTCATCTCGGCGCCGGCGGGACCGTACCGATCGAATTTGAAGATGCTGGGTGCAACCGGAAAGCGAGATTGTCCGCTGGTCATCGTCGTCAGGCGCTGACCTTTGCGGATCGAATCGGGTAGTTCCGTATCGAAGTACTCCTGCATCTTGGGTTTGTGGTCGAACAGATCGATCTGGGACGGGGCTCCCGACATGAACAGAGAGATGACTCTTTTCACCTTGGGGCGGAAGTGAGGTGTCGCGAGAATCCCTGGTCGGGCAAGGGTCTGGGTCGCATCGGATGCGAGCAGAGGATTCCCACTCAACTGCGACAGTGCTGCCAGACCGAGCGTCGATCCAATCGTATGCAACGAGCGACCGAAGAACTGCCTACGCGTCTCCAGGATGTTCTGTTCCAGTTCTGGATTCACCGGACTATCCCTTCGTCACGATTTCATCGAGGTTGAGAACAAGATTGCAGATCAAAGTCCAGGCAGCATGTTCGGCGGGAGAAAAAGCTTCGCCTCGCGGAGAATCGCCGACCGATAACAACTCCAGCGCTGCCGCTTCGTTTTCACCGTAATGAGCCCGAAGTTCAACAAGGAAGGATACCAGCTGTCCGCTTTCTTCTGCAGTCGGAAAGCGAGAGGTGGCGAGCCGCCAGAGGTGAGAGATTCGCTGGTCGTCATCGCCTTCGGGGAGATCCCGTTGCAGACGTTCGGCCAGATGTCTGGCGGTTTCGACGTACTGGACGTCGTTGAGCAACAACAATGCCTGCATCGGAGTGTTGGTTCGTTCACGGCGGACGACGCAGGTCTCCCGGTTGGGAGCATCGAGGATGGCGAGGTAGGGGGGTGGGCTGGTGCGTTTCCAGAAGGTGTAGATGCTCCTGCGATAGAGGGCTTCTCCTTTATCCTTCTTGAACTTCACGGTGTTACTACCGCTGTAGCCGACCGCTTTCCACAGTCCTTCCGGTTGGTAAGGCTTGACCCCCGGTCCACCCATCTTGTCGACCATCAAACCGGAGATGAAAAGTGCCTGGTCGCGGATCATCTCCGCATCCATGCGAAAGCGAGGTCCTCGCGCCAGAAGGCGGTTACTCGGATCGCGTTCCAGATCGATTTCAGTGAAGCGAGTCGATTGGCAATACGTCTCGGTCATCATCAATGACCGGATGAAACTCTTGAGATCCCACCCCTCATCGACGAAGTCGCGAGCGAGCCAGTCAAGCAACTCGGGGTGGCTGGGCCATTCTCCCTGCGATCCGAAATCTTCTGCGGTACGAACGATGCCGGTTCCGAACAGCTGCTGCCAGATGCGGTTGACGGTGACGCGCGCCAGCAATGGATGCTGGGGATCGGTCAACCACCGCGCCAGCCCGAGTCGGTTCTTCGGCAAATCTTCAGGCATCGGTGGCAAGAAAGCGGGCACGTGCGGATCGATGGGATCTCCCATCGGCTGGTCGTATTGCCCCCTGTTGAGCATGCGGGCAGGGCGTCGATCCATCCGTTCGGCGGCCACCAGGGTGGTTGGAATTGTGCCTTCGACCGTCGAGCGCTCCTTTTCCATCGCCTGGATCTCTTCGAGCAGCACGGTGTAGTCGGGACTGTGACGTTCACGGAACCAGCGACGGACCTTGAGGGCGTCCTTGTCGCTGCGTTGGTCGATGGCAGTACTCAGAAGCGGTTCGAGTTTCAGCTTCTCGCCATATCCGAGGATTCCGGCATCATCCCAGTAAGCCTTGCCACCGAACTGGGTGAAGGCGAACCCATCGATGACGGCACCCGGTGCCAGGCCGACGTGCGCTGCATCGACCTCCAGTCGAACCCACTGTCCTTTGGCAGGAAGCTCTCCCATCGGTCGATGGGCCACGACATCTACGCCGAGTCCGCCGAAGTTGATCAGGTCCTCACCCCAGAAGCCGCGGTGGTCCCATGAGTTGTTGCTGTGGAACTGCAGCATCACCGTTTTGGTCGGTTGCTGCTCGTCGACCCAGACCCAGGCGTAGAAGCGATCCCCTTCGTGAACGGTGCGAGTGCTCGTGGCGCCGTGGAAGTAGTGCTGGATGATTCGATCCGGGTCGACTTTTTGAAGACGACTTCGTTCGCCGGAGTGCACCGGATGGTCAGGACCGGTCACCCAGTCCCAGTCGCGATTGGCACCGTCGGTATTGGTGACTCCACCGTTGTCCTGATGATCGTCGACCCAGGACACTTCCTCTGCATCGGGATGAGCTTGCTCGGCGAGCGCGAACCGCACCCTGCCGAAGGCATGTTGGGAGAACTGGCTCTCGAACAGGAACCGTACCGTCAGCCGCGCCATCCCCTCGGTGCCGAACGGTTCATCGCTGGAGAAGATGGCGGTGCGAGGCTCCTTGAGATCGAATCCCGAGACTGCCCAACCCTTGTTGGTGGTGGTTACATCACCATCGATGGCGGCGTTGACGGGGTAGCTTGGCTGTTCATGATCGGCCCAGGCTCCGGTGAAAGAGATGGAGACTGGATCGCCGATGGTGTTCATCTCCTGGTCGACGGCGACCACCTGCGCCTGCAGTTCGCTCAGAACGACGTTGGAGTTGGGAGATCGCCCCGGTCCGGTGCCCGGCATCGACGGATCGAGTAATCCCTCCAGTCGAAGAGCGTGGTAGGTGGCTCCATCGATCAGCGCGGTGAGGGTATAGGTGTCCTTGGCAGGGTTGGCGCCGGTAGCCAGATGCGAACCGTCGGGCAGCGCCTCGAAGGATGCACCACCGCTAGCGGTCAGTTGTTCTGGCGTGATGATTTGCCATCGCCTCGAGGTTTCGGCCCACTGCTGCTCGAAGACCAGTTGTGCCGCATCCATTTCGGGATGAGGAGCATCTCGCCTTTTCTTGGCCGCGGCCAGATCCTCGGCGAGTTGACTCAACTGAGATGACTGCTGCTGCGTTGGCACCTTCACCACGGGGGCGTGCGCCTTGGCGTTGCCATCCATCTCGGCCTCGGTGGTGTTGTTGAAGAAGGAGTAGAGTCCGTAGTACTCCTGCTGGGAGATGGGATCGAACTTGTGCTCGTGGCACTGGGCACAGCCGGCGGTCAGGCCCAGAAATACCGTGGCAAAGGTGTTGGTCCGGTCGACCGAGTAGATCATCCGATACTCATCCTTGATCGCACCGCCTTCGCTGGTGGTGGGATGGGATCGGACGAAGCCACTGGCGACCTGGTCCTTGAGTTGTGCTTCCGGAAGCAGATCACCGGCGAGTTGCCCGATGACGAACTGGTCGAACGGCGGGTTGTCGTTGAACAATTCGATGACGCGATCCCGATAGGGCCACATCTCTCGGTAGTTGTCGAGGTGCAATCCATGAGTGTCGGCGTAGCGGGCCGCATCGAGCCATACTCTTCCCCAGTGCTCACCGAAGCGGGGCGAAGAAAGAAGTCTCTCCAGCACCCGGTCCCAGGCACCAGGATTGGTATCGGCGCGGAAGGCATCCACTTCCTCGATGGTAGGAGGAAGACCGGTGAGATCGAAGGTAGCCCTGCGGATCAGTGTTTCCCGTGTGGCACGTTCTTTCCAGGGGAGGTGTTCTTGTTCAAGACGCGCGCGGATGAAAGCGTCAATCGGCTGGCGCATCGAGTCCCCACTGACGGTGGGGGGGTCAGGTCGAGGCGGCGGTATCCAGGCCCAGTGTAGTTCGTACTTGGCTCCTTGTTCGATCCAGCGGACCAGTACTGCACGCTCCGACTTCGACAGGCTCTTGTGTGATTCCGGGGGAGGCATCACATCGTCGGGATCTTGCGCATGGATTCTGCCGACCAACAAACTGTTCTCGATATCACCGGGAGTCACCGCAGCGGCCCCATCGCGATCTCGATAGGCGTCCTCGGCATTATCGAGCCGTAGCCCCGCCTTGCGTGCTGCAGAATCGGGACCATGACAGGCAAAACACTTGCTCGAGAGGATGGGACGGATGTCTTGATTGTAGAAGACCGGTGTCGGCTCTTCGTTTGCGTCAGAAGGGTTGAATGGCACGCCTTCGCTGGTAGCCAGAAGCGTGAGCATGAGCATGCTCAAAATGGGTGTGCCAGGCAGCATCGAGTCCTCCCGGGTGGAAGGGGCGTGGATCAGGGAATGGCCTGATTCCAACTGGCCACGACTTCCAGGTGATATCTGCGGCCATTATCGCATGCAGAAATGTGGCGGCCAAGCAGCGCGGAGCTGAGGGCGGGTTCCGAGGCCCGAAACCGTGTCGTATCCTGACGGAACTTCGTTTTGTCCCCAGGGCCTCAGTTGCTGGGTTTCCGGGAGATTGTTCACCGATTCGGATTGCAGGAGGTACCCCCGATGATACGGATATGCTGTGCCAGCTTGATGCTACTTTTGCTGTTCACGATGTCGGTTGCCGCTATCCAAGATGGTGATCGTCCCGGTTATCGCGACACCCCACTCATTCCCGGGCAGAAGTGGAGAGTCCATGACTCGGAGCGGCCCTGGCCGGTCGTGGTCGATCCGGGTGCCGGAAACCTGCCAGTTCCTGCGCCAAAAGATGCCATCGTCTTGCTCGGTAAGGGAGATCTATCGGCATGGAGCAGTGGTGGCCAGAAAGCACGCTGGGCCCAAGTCGATGGGGCGATCGAGGCGCGACCTGGTTCCGGCAACATCACGACAAAAGAATCATTCGGTGATATGCAACTTCACATCGAATTTCGCACCCCGCCGGAGGTGAAAGGAAGTTCTCAGGGACGAGGCAATTCGGGAGTCTTCCTGATGAATCGCTACGAGGTGCAAGTTCTTGATTCGTACCAGAACCCGACGTATCCAGACGGACAGTGCGCGGCCTTCTACGGTCAATGGCCACCGCTGGTCAATGTTTGCCGTGGACCTGGAGAGTGGCAGTCGTTTGACATCTTCTTCACTGCTCCTCGTTTTGCAGACGACGGAACTCTGGTCTCGCCTGCACGAGCGACTGTGGTTCACAATGGCGTTTTGGTTCACAATTGCCGCGAATTTCTCGGTCCTACTTCTCATCGATCAAAGCCCTCCTATTCGAAACACGCCCCGACGGGTCCGATCAGCTTGCAGGATCATGGAAATCCGATCCGGTTCCGTAACATCTGGGTCCGTCCTCTCGACGAAGGAGGGGAGAAGGGCTCGCAGTGAGCGATCCTGATGTGCTCTTTTCCTGGTGGGCTTCTGTCGAAGAGGCGGTGAGTGCAGGCGACGGTGAGGTTCCCGCTTCGCCTTCGGGATCTCCGTCTGCGGTGACAGTTCTGGCTGAAGCGGCAGTGGCAGAAGTGCGACTCGATTTAGATCGTGCTCAGGAACTACTCGATGAAGTTGATGAACTGGAAGATGAGTGGCAACGGGTGGCCCAGCTGCTGCGTTTGCGCTTGCAGTTGCGCCTCAGTCAGGGCGACCGCCAGATCCTCTCTGACTTGAAGGAAAGCACCAAGCAACTCATCGATATTCTGCCCGATTCGGAGATGCCAACTCGCGCTCGTGCGCTGTTTCTGTTGGCGAGAATTTATGTGCAAGAGAATCGTTCGGGCGAAGCCCTTGAGGTGATGGCCGATGCGATGGAACAGATCGGTGAGGCTCCTTCTCTCCCCTGGTTTCTTGATACCATTGCCAATGCTTACCTCTATCTCGGTGCCTGGAGTGAATGTCTAAGAACCTTCCGGAAGTCGATTCTGGCCAAGGACCAGGTGGATGATCACCTTGGGATTGCCATCTCGTCAGGCAGTTTGGCGTTAGCTGAGATTCAGCGGGGCAACCCGACTGTCGCTCTGGAGGTTCTCGATGTGACCTGGTCAAGACGCGCCAGCGATCTGGAACCACTATCAAGGTTGCGTCTGGCGACGTTGCAGTTGCAAGCTGCCGTTGAGCTGAATGCTCTCGATCAATTCGCTGCTCGCTCTGAGTTACTCAATGACATTCTTGCCGAGTGTGGAGATAGCACTCATCCGCTGATCGGTTTCGCCTTACTGATCCGGGCGCGCACTCTGGCGATGCAAAATCGACTCGAAGACGCATTGGCCGATCTTGATGCTGCAGGCCAGTTATTACGACCGCCGGAGTTGCAGTTAGTGCTAGCGTATTGGCGTGTTCGACTCTCTCCACGAGAGCAACGGGCTTCGAACTGGAAGGAACCGATCGAAACGATGATCGGTTCGCTGGAGAAAGTTAGTGAGGGTGAAATTCTCGCCCGACTTCTCTTTGCCGAGGAGTGTCAGTATGAGGGAGATCAAAAAGGCGCCGTCGAGCAGCTGGATGAAGCGTATTCTCGGGCGGTGCAGTCAAATCACCCTTACTGGCTCGATCTGGTAGATCGTTCTTTCCGTGTGGCGGACCCGGAGCGCCACGCATCACGGACGATAGAACGCTTTAGTGGTCGTCCTGCCGAAGAGATGGCAAAAACAACGACCGAAGACGCCACCATCATTTTCGCTGATCTGGCCGGGTTTACCCGCAGGTCTACCGAGCTTTCTGCCGAGGAGGTGATGGAGACGGTTCGCAGTGTCTTTGAACTGTCGGTGCCGCTGCTGGCGAAGTACCAGGTGCGTCCGTTGCAGCACCTCGGAGATGGATTGCTCGCTGCTTGTCAGGGAGAAGATCACCGTCGTCGAGGGCTGCGTTTTGCCATCGATCTGGTCAAGAGAACGGATGCTGCCAGCCGAATCCGACGGGCTCAGGGCGAGGAGTGGGGATTGGATCTACGCGCTGGAGTGAACTCGGGGCCTGTGGTCTTCGGCCTGCTCGGTTCCAGCTTCAAGCAGGAGTGGTTGGCCATCGGAAAGACCACCAACCTGGCGGCGAGGTTGCAATCAAAGGGAGAAATCGGAGAAGTGGTCACTCTTCCTGAGATTGCAGAGGCCGCTTCCATCGATGCATCTCGAGGGATGATCGAAGCGCACGAGTTGAAGGGTTTCACCGAGCCTGTACCACTGCTGAAAATTCCAGTGGGAGATGGATCACTCCGATAGAAGAGCAGCTGCAGTAAGATCTAGATCTTGAAGTCGTCTTCGCGGAATTCAGTCTCGTTGTCTTTGTCACTGTCTTCATCTCTGGCGAGCACGAGAATCGCTCCGTGCGGAACGATGAGGAATGAGTCCCCGGCGAACTCGATTTCGATGGCGGCCTTGCGCAGGAACAGCACCTGGTCGCCGACATTCGCTTCCAGCGGCAAGAACTTCAGAGTCGGTGGGTCTGACATCTTCCACGGTTCGTCACTAATATCTGCTGGAGGGGTCATCGGGGTTCCCGGTCCCACCTCGACCACGCGACCGCTCTGAACCTCGTTCTTTTCAACAGCACTTGCGGGCAGGATGAGCCCTTCACGGGTCTTTTCTTCTCCCTTGGTGGGGGATACGAGAACCCGATCTCCGACCACCACCAGTTTTCGACCGTCACCGAACATAGCAGCCTCCCATGGCAGGTATCGTACCCACCTTACCGGAGATGTTGGCGACAAGAACCTGCTCTGGCAAGAGGCTCCATCGAGAGCTCTGGCACCCTATGATCTTTACATCGTGGTGGAAGCTCTGATGAACTGGGGCAAAGTAGAAAAATGGAGGAGGTTACTGTGGAGCCCACCGGTGCCGAACCGCGTATCGATTGCCTTCCCGGTCCTCTGGCCAGGGTTCTCGATGCTCTTCGTACTACCGGTTCCGATGCTCGATCTCGTCATGCTGCTGCTTTCGCCAGCCTTGAGGCCATCGTTCGCTGGCAAGGGATCCTGCTGCTCACCGCTCGTTCTCGTTTGCAAATGCCGGTTGATCGTCTCAAGCGAGTACAGAATTTCCTGCGACGCCCTTCCTTCGGATCCTGGGTCGAGGTGTTGCTGCGACACGGTTCCAGAGAACAGGAACGCCTCTCGACCGGAATCGGCCCCCCAGGGCTTCTCGATGACCTGCGAGAGATGCTCACCAGTCCTCGTCTAGAGTACGGCCAACTGGTGAAAGAGATTGCTGGACGAGGTGGCGGCAAGGCACTTCCCTTCAATGAAGCCATCGAGCATCTGCCTCCCTATCGCAACGACTTCATCGGTCACGCAGGATTTCTGGCCGACGATCATTACGAAAAGACCGCGCCGCTGTTCGAGGAGAGCACCAGTGCACTACTGGATCAGATGGGGCAATGGTCCCAGGAACTTCGAGTTCATTCCCTCTCCGAGGAAGGAGTTGCCTTGCAACTTCAGGGACTCGGGGATCCGCAACCTGCTCCGCAAGCCCCTCCCCAGGAGGTGGGGCCGGGTGAATGTTACCTGTCTCGTCCCGATGGCACTTTACTGGTGGTTCTGGGTGAGATGCTTCATTTCCAGGACGACATTGCATACCTCTTTGATCGTACTCCGAGGGAGCGACGCACCGAGTTCATAGATTTTGCTTCCGGCAAGAGAACGCGCCGAGATGGAACCGCGCTACTTGAATCAACATTCACCGAGAATCTCAGTATCGAGGCTTCAGAGGGTAGCAGTGCCGAAGTAGTTACTGGTCGCATCTCGATTCGAGGTCATGCCCTACGCGACAACATCACCATGGGAGAAAAGTTGTGGGTTCGTGTTGTGGTGGGGAACCGCTCTCCTGTGGAGGCGCGATGTAGCATCCAGTTGCCGGATTGTTCTGGCTGGCGTTGGAGCGACGAGACCGTCCCCGAGCAGAAAGAAGTGGCTGCCGGAGAGCGTCAGGTGTGGTTACTCGGTGCAGAACCGCTCCACACCGGCACCATTGCTCCTCCAGTCGTCGAGTTGATTTCTAGCTTCGATACTCGGCCGGTGATGGTAGAGCCTGAGGGCCCGATCCGCATCCGGGATGAGGATCCGATGCCCCTGGTAGGTCGGGTAAGTCTGATCAAGAAGGTGATGGACCATCTCGATCCGGAAACAAGTCCAGGCGCGACGACCCTGATTGGTGGTGCCGAAGGACAACGTACCGGCGCATTATTATCAGAGCTGGCACGACAGGTTCGTCGTCATGGAGTGCGCGACGTGCAGGGCACCTTCAGGGGAGCTGCAGGGCAACCTTTCAAGGGCTTTCAGGATCTGTTACGGGAACTGCTGGGTGTGTCATTGCTGGAGACGGATGGTCGGGATCTGCGAGAAAGTGCCGCTCAGACGCTGGAAGAGTTGCTCGGTGAAGATGTGGCGGCGATCTCTTTCTTCCTCGACGAATTGACCGGTGAAGGATCACTGGAACAGACCTCGGAACAGATGCGCTCGTTCTGGTGGTATCGGCTGGTGACGACGACAGCGCGGGAGGCGCCTCTTTTCATCGCCATCGACGATCTGGAGAAAGCAGATGCGGATTCTGCCCGTTTGCTCACCGGCCTGATTGCTCGTTGTGTCCAGGATCGAGTGCCGGTTCTTTTCGCAGCCTGTACTGAGCGCGAGGAGAATGTTCAAACTGATCGCCCCGAGGGCTGGGGGGGAGAGGTGCCGCTCCAGATCCTGGATGTAGAACCGATCAAGTTACCTTCTGTCGAAGAGTTGCTGGATCTCGCCTATCCGGCGGCACCTTTCCGCGATGACATCCCGTGGTTGTCAGCAGCGCTGACAGAACGTGCTGCTGGCAACCTCGGATTCGCTATCGATCTGGTGCGTACCCTTGGCCCGACAGGCAGTGGCATCTTTGCCCCATTATCAGAAGGTCGCTGGCAAATCGCCGGGGATCCACCTCGCCGCGAAGAGTTCTCGGAAAAATTGCCGGCGCATCGCAGTGAGCTCTTTGCCGAGTCGATCGCTCGCTTCCCCGAGGAACAGGCAGCGGTTTTGGAGACTGCCGCGCTGATCGAAGGAGACATCGCGGTCGAGGTGCTGGAACGCCTCTATGGCGATGCGGATCTTCTCGACGATGCGTTGGATCGCTTCGAGACCGATGGATTGGGTGAGGCGGTCGACACCGACTTGACTCTCTATCGCTTCCGTACCGAGTCTGCTCGAGCCGCTGTGATGACTACCTTTGAGGGGCGTGGGCGTCGCGCGTTGCTGCGTCGTCGTCGTCAGCTTGCCAAGGTGTTGATCGAGTTGCAGGGGGACCTTCCTGAACGGGCCGGGTCGATCGGTCGATTGCTGTTGGAGGCTGGTCAAGCCATCCAGGCCGTCGATTACCTACTTCCTGCCCTGGAGAGACGATTGCGACAGGGGCGCTACGTTGAGGGCAAAGAACTGGTCGAATCGATCGACCGTGCCATTTCAGACGACGCAGTGCTGTCCCAGGACGATCAAGGACTTTACCTGCTCAGTGCGGCGAGGGTCTTCATCAGCCTGGGGAAACCGGAGGTGTCTGAAAAGTTCCTGTTACAGATCGAAGCGGGTTCAGAGGATGAAATTTATTTGCAGAAGCAAATCCTGCAGTCGGAGATTTGCGACCGAAAAGGCTATGCTGAGGACTCTATCGAGATCCTGGAAAAGCTTCGTGAAACGGTGGAGCGATCTGGAACCAGCCAGATCGCTCAGAACTTCCAGAACCAACTCGGCAGCGGTTTTTCCAAGCTGGGGCGTTTCGATGAGGCGGTGCAAGAATACCTCAAGGGAATTCGAATCGCAGAGGAGATGGATGACGAGCTTGGACAGGCGGGGTTACTCAACAACCTGGGAAATATTCGTCTTCGCCTGCGAGAGTTTGATGCCGCGCGTGAAAATTTCTCCCGTTCAGTCGAGATATTTAATCGGTGGGGTCATCTAGACCGTGAGACGATCACCAGAGTGGGCCTGGCCAGTATCGATTTCTACCAGGGTCATCTGGAGGAGGCGGGAATAATTTATCGCGGTGCGATTGAAACCTTCCGCCTGATTCAGAACCGAATGGGTCTGGGAAGGAACTATCGAAACCTGGGTGAGGTGGAGCGATTACTGGGTCGTTTCGACGTGGCCGCCGACTGTTACCAGCGTTCGATAGAGGTCCGTCATGCTATCGGCGATCGTATGGGGGAAGCACGCAGCCATTTTGATCAAGTCGATATTCACGCGGCCATGGGAGACTGGAAGGGAGCTGGCGATGCCAACGATAAGGGATTGGCCATCGCTCGCGAAATCGATAGCGCAGCACTGATCCTGGAAGGTCGAATTCGTGAAGGGCTCAACCTTCTCTCGGCCGGTCATGATCCTGGAGTTGTCAAGCTGTCCCCGCTCGCCGAAGAGGTGGCTGACAAGGACCTGGATTCACTAGTGTTGTGGAATACTCTTCGCTGTCGTCATTGCCAGCTGGAGGGGGATCTTCTCGATGCGGAGCAGTTTCGGGAAGCGCGCGAGGTGCTGGAACATTGCAGCGGACTGGCTTTCTCTCGACAACGTTGTCTGTTAGGCGCCTCTCTGGCTCTGGTGGCTCCTGATCGGGAACGGTCTCTCGGTGTGTTGGCCCCGATCCTCGACGAACAAGATCTGCCTCCGGGTGCTCCTCTCGACATGATCCTCTCGGCCCGCGCCAGTCTCGAAGAGGCAGGCTCCAAAGAACGCGAAAAGTGGGAAGAATGTGCCGTAGAGGCGGTTGAAGACCGTGCAGCTCGCATCCAACGTGCTGCAGATCGCCGTCGATTCCTCAAAGCTCGCCTCGGTCGCCTCGAGGGTTAACAAACGACCAAAATTAGTCAGAACTCACCTGTCCGGTTGGTTTCAGGAACCGGATCTGACCGTACAATGCTATGTGAAGGATTTTCCTCCTGCCTGCACCGTCCGCGTAACTTTGCGATAGACCCATTCTGGGTCTTTCGTGCGCTTCAGGTGCTGATTTTCGGATAATCCTGGCCATGAATAAGTACTTGGGTTGGTTCGGGGCACGCCCCGGGGAGGATTGAGATGAAGACGCAGAGCCTGTCGCTCGTGTCCCTCCTGACATGTTTACTGCTGGCCGGATCGGTCGCGGCGGACGATGTCATCGCAGTGGGCAACACTGCGGCTCAGCCGGGAGCGGTTGCGACCCTTGAGGTCACCATTGAGAACGATACCCCCATCGTTGCTTTTTCCTTTGGTTTGATTCATGAGCCCGCGAGTCTCCTGGCGCCGATAACGCTCCAGTACGCGGGCCCTCTGGCTCCCGATTTTATCGGAATTGTGAATACTGTCGATGGTCTCGCCATGGGTGTTCTCATCGACTACGAGCTGGAGCAATCGATTCCGGCGGGTGCTCCTCGTCTGGTCGCGTTTGCCCTCTACGATGTCGACCCCACTGCGCAATCCGGAACAGCTACCGTGACCCCTGGAACGACTGGAAATCCGCCCATCGATGTGGAGTTCACCAGTCCGACCGGTGAACGGATCACCCCGGCTGTGGAAGCCGGTGAAGTGGCGATTCTGGGGCCGACCCCGACCGGGTCTCCTGCCAATCGAATACGTGCTGTTTTCGACGGCACGTTTCGTGCCTTCACTCGTACCGGAGCCCTGTCGGAGACAGGAGATCTGCCGATAGGTGCCCCCACTGATTATTTCGTGGCTACTAATGGTGCCACCTGGGTGCTGGTCGGTTCGGCTCAACGAGTGGTGTTGCTCGGCCGTACTGGCACGGTGATCACCGAGATTCCAACAGGAGTTTCGCCGCTGGCCATCGGTCCGCTGGGCGGAGATGGTGTTTTCGTTTCTCATGATGATGGCAGCGTGCAAGTCATCTATCCCGATGGGACCGTCCTTTTTGGTGGCGACGGGATTGGTGATAGCGGTGAGGACGGAGT
>Ga0310342_100001411_pt1 | contig 14914 bp, 15 predicted proteins | sample S15DNA20500_MG_FD_206155 | JGI IMG/M metagenome (GOLD analysis project Ga0310342, IMG submission 206155) | Marine microbial communities from station ALOHA, North Pacific Subtropical Gyre - S1503-DNA-20-500_MG | ecosystem: Environmental > Aquatic > Marine > Oceanic | place: Pacific Ocean: North... | reverse complement strand
TAAACATTAGGCACGCTTTAATCCCTAATCCTCACCCCATGCCTATAAGTTAGTTTAACGTACTCTTGTATTTACTGTCAACCCTATAACATACCTAGCGATAGCCTTATTTGATAAGCCTCGAGATTCGAATATCCTGAACGTGAGCATTGTAAACGCACGTATGTTTGAAACGATCGTACGTATTCAGCAATCGTTTCAGGCTTGGTCGTTTGACCTAGGATGTCTGTCTATCTTCAAGGGTTGAGATAAACGAACGTACGTTTAAAACGATCGTTTGTTTCTAGCGCACGTATATTTTAAACGATCGTTTGATTCACTGTTCCACGTGAAACGATCAGTAGGCACGGGCTGGATAGGGGGGGCAGGGGGGTTTTACATTAAGATAATAACACCCTTCTCCCCCGCTACATTGCGGAAGGGGGTTGACTCACCGGATGACCAGGACATAGACTGAGTGACTATGAAGAGGATTTCTCCGATAGGACAGGATCGGTCGGTAGAGGCGGTGGTGGTGGATTATGCGTTGGGGGCGAACCCGGCGGAGTTTGGGGCGTTACTGCAGGAGATGCGGTCACGGGCGGGGTTGACGATTGCGGCGGTGTGTGCGAAGTTGGAGATACGGCCGGGCACGATGTATCAGTATTTTTATAAGAAGCGTGGCGTGGGAGGGTCGAGCACGATGCGGTGGTTTTTGCGGTATGCGGAGGCGTGTGGGTGTGAGGTGACGGTGCGGTTCCCGGCGAGTGGACGACGGGTGCGGGTCCGTGTCTAAGGGACTGACGAAACACGAAGCGACGGAATTTGCGTCGATGGTGCTCTCCGGGGCACCCGTGGCGGAAGTCGTGCCGTATTTTTGCCCGGACGAGGCGTCGGAAGAGGTGCTGCTCGCGGCGGAAGCGACGTGGCCGATGCAGCCCGAAGTGCTGACCGCGATCGAACACCAGAGTGGCGGGGTGCCCTGGCACCACCTCGGGGATGACCAGCGGCTCGATGTCTCCCTGCGGAAACATTACAACGAGATGGCCTATTTTTTGTGGACGACTAATTATGCGTCCTGTGACGGCGCCGCGAAGCTGAAAGCCGATACGTGTCGGAGTGCCATTGAAGCCAAAGTGGCCGGGATGGCCGGGAAAGAATCGCCCCTGGCGGCGTTTTATCACGATCTGCTGCAGCGCTACGAGAGCACGTCCTCCACGGTGTCCTAATGCGCCCCGATGCCCCCATCTGGCGCTTCGCGCATGTCGTGGTGATCTGCGGGACCCTCCTGGCGCTCCAAGTGCTCACAGCCACACACTATGATATCGCCGTCGATGGCGAAGCCGGGACGCTCGTCGGGGTGGCCGCCGCGGCCCTGCTGCTGGAATTACGGCGACGCCCCTGATGGCTGCCCCCACCGCACCGCCCGCCCTGCGCGATGACCTCATTACCGCCTTTCGACACTTTCTCTGCGAGAAAATCGGTTTTATCCCCTTTGAACACCAAGCCGCCTGGTGGGCCGCCACCGATGGGGATCTCCTCACCGACATCCCCCCGCGATCCGCCGACCGGACCATCCAGGTGCGCCTCCCCGATACCACGCTCGTCACGCGCACCCTGACCCCGCGTCCCCAGGGTCGGGCCAAAGTCGTCGCAGAACTCGGGGCGTATAAATCCGGGAAATCCGCCGGGGCCGGGATCTGGGCCGCCGCCTTTGCCGCCGTGCCCAATGCCCTCGTCTACCTCGTCGGGAACGAATACGATATGTGCGCCCCGGAATTCGACTATCTCCTGGAGGCGCTGTGCGGCGAACGCGGCCTGAATCAAGGCTACCGATCGCTCCAAAATCGGCCGAAAGATGGTCGCCTCTGGCTGGAACTTGAGAACGGGGCGCGGTTCGAAGCCCGGAGCTGGGAACGATCGGAATCGCTCAAAGGGAAAGAAGTCGATGCCTATATCTACTGCGAAGCCTACCAACTCCCCGGCATCGAATGTTTCACCTCCGTCTCGCAGAATTTGCGCGTGCGGCAAGGCTACGCCATCTTCCCGACTACCCCCGACCGCCCGTGGGTGCAGGTCTTTCACGACCATGGACACGATCACGCCGGCTTTCCCCAATGGGCGTGCCACTGCGGGATTCACGCCCAGACCAATCCCTATAGCTTCGATCAGGCCGCCATGGACCGCGACGAACAGCTCCTGACCCGTGAAAAATTCTCCATCGCCTATCTCGGGACCCTCGGCGACTACGTGGGACGGGTCTATAACTATCAGCGGGGCACCCGCGCACTCTCCCTGACGAGTCACCCCACTTTGTGGCATAATCACGCACGGGGCGCCGTGCAGGAGAACCTGAAACTTCCGCACGACTGGGCCGTGACGCTGGGCGCCGATACCGGGACCTACTGTGCCGCGGTCGTCGTGGCCGTCTCGCCCGAAGGGACCGCTTACGTGCTTGACGAACGCACGAATTATCGTTACGTCGCCAATACCCCGGAACTCGATGACGCGAGTTCCATTGTCCGGTGGACCGATGAGGTGTGCCGCATGGCCGCGCTCTGGCAGACCCGACCGCTGGCCTGGGTCGATAGCAACTCCCAGTTTAAACAGGAATGCCGCCATCACGGCCTCCAGTTGCTCGCCAATCAGCGCGGACGCGAAGTCCGCACCGAAGCCACTCGGCAATACTTTCAGCACGACCAGATTTTTCTCGCCCCGTGGCTGTCGCTCGTCCCCTATGAACTCGAAGCCGCCCAGTGGCCCGATCAAGCGACCGCCGCCGGGAAATATGAGCGCGTGAAAGTGAATGACCATGCCCTCGACTGCGTGGAACACGTCCTCTCGCGCCACCCCCGCGGCCAGGCCCCTCGGACCCCGCGCCCGCTGATCCCCGAGGCGGGAACCATCCAGTGGTACGGGTCGCCGCTGCGGAAAAAAGTGCGGCGCCCGCCCGTCGATACACATTTAGGAGGACACTAATGGGCACTCGCGCCTCCATGACGACACGTCTCGACGCTCTCGAACGGCAACTGCAGTTCGTGATGCAGACGCTCTCGCTCACCAAACACGGCCCGAACGGGCAGACCGACGCCCGGTCCCTCGCCGCGCTCTATCAGGAGATGACCGCCCATGCTGGATCAGATCCGCAAACATTTGCAGACGTGGCTCGGCGTGCCTTTGCTGAGCCCCCTCCACGACCAGATCCAGACTTTGCAGGACCGGATGGATTTTCTGGAACGGAGGATCAGGATAAGTCCGGGGGATCCCCGTGAGGAGCCCCCCGAGCCCCTCGACGTCGATGCCGTCCCCGACGCCCATCTAGGAGCCCACTAATGCCACGAGTCATTATTAATTTCCCGTATGCTGACGGATCCGATCAGCAGGCCGCCCTGTTCGCGCAGCAGGTGCAGGTGGCGATGCCGAACGTCCAGGTGCAGGTGGTCGAGACCGAGCAGCCAGGTGGTGCCCCCCTCGGACCCTCCCCGTCACCCGACGCGCCAGGACTCGCCCGTCGGATGCCGACGACCGCACGAGGCCCCACGCAGCGGATGCCGCTCACCGCACCAGGCCCCCAGCAGCGGACACCGCTCGTCTAAGCCATGCCACGCGACGAGAACCTGACGACCTATACGGATGACTACGATCGGCTCCGTGCCCAAAAGGCCCGGAACGTCGGGTCCGTCGAACTCCGTATTCTGACCAATCTGGCCTTCGCCTCCGGGGAACACTGGATCGGGAGCCAGAAACGCGCCATCTTTACCCGTACCCGCGACCCCAATAAGCTCTATCTGGTCTTTAATCTCGCCGGACAGATGCTGCATAAGATGATGGGACGACTGAGTAGTATCGCCCCCGTCTTCAAGGCCCGCGCCGATAAACAAGACCCGAAATCGGTCGGGAATGCCGAAGTCGTCAATAAACTCATCCGCGCACTCGACGAAAAGCTCGATCAACAGTCTCGTACCTGGGAAATCCTCTGGTGGATGGCCGTCGGGGGCGTGGCGTTTGAATACGTCCCCTGGGTCAAAGATGCCACGATGGAACCGATGCCGAGCTTCGATCCCGAGACGAATGAACTCGTCTGGACCGATGTGCAGAGCGGGGAAGTCATCCCCGAGTCGATGCGGCAGGAGGCGTTGCTCCAGGGCGCCCCCGCCGAACGATTCGAGGTTGTCGAGGATATGGTCCTCGCCGGGGACGTGGGTAGCGAGATTCTGAGCCCCCTTCAGGTCTTTGTGGACGCCTCCGTCCGATCGATCGACGATCTCAGCCCCGATCAGGCCGTCTATGTGGCAAAAATTCGCACGATGGGCTGGATTGAAGCGAATTATGACGTGAGCGCCGAGACCATCCAAAATATCAAAGATGCCTCAGAAGTACGGATTTTGAGCACCGATATTCGGCAGGGTGGCGATCCGACCGGCTCCGTGCATCTTCAAGACCTCATTCCCCGGATTCAGGGTAGTCAAACGAAGAATGATCCCGATTTAGCCGTCGTCGTCGAACGCTTTCAGCCGATTTCCGCCAAACATCCCCGCGGAAAGTATTCCGCGTTCATTCCCGGCGAACAAATCCTGCATGATGGCGATAGTCCCTACGAATCCATTCCCCTGGTCGATTATCACTGGGGACCGACCACGACCAGCTTCTGGAGCACCGATTATCTCTCCGATTTGATCGCCCCGCAGCGGTTTCTCAATAAACGCCTGTCCCAACTCGGGGAACAGGCCAATGCGTCCATTTATGCCGATGAACTCCTCGGCCCGACCGTCAAACGCGAAGATATTCCGTCCGATTACCCCGCCCCCATTGAAGGGGGCCTGAGTGAAACCGGCGTGAAGATGATCCAACGCCGCGATCCGCCCCAGTTGCCCGCGTGGTTCATGCAATCCGTCGATCTCACCATTAAATTGATGCGAGAAATCGCTGGCGGTATTGATTTGTTCTCGGAAAGTAAATTTCCGGGCCAGTTGCGCGGGCCGATGGCCGTCCCGATGCTCCAGGAGATTATCGACACGCAATGGGGCAATCTCTACCAACATCTCGGCCAACGCCTCGCCAAAGTGAAGGAAATGCGGATTAATCGGGTGAAAGAGTACTATCCGGCCTTTCGCACACTCCATTACACCGACAAGAGCCTGCGCGATGAGGTCTTTACCTTTCAAGCCTCGGAAATCCTGCGATCCGGGACCGATTACTCCATTACCGTCGAACGAGGGAGCCTGGTTCCCGAACTTCGTGCTCTGCGCGAAGCGCGTATCCGCGAACACCTCCAGTCGCCACTCAGTGTGCTCTATCTCGATGAGCGGACGGGACGGATCGATAAGGAGAAAATCGCGTCCGATCTGGAAATGGGCGATATTGGACGGGAAGCGCGGGAGTCCCAATACCGCAAACTCGGGATGTCGCTCGTCGAACGGCTCTGGGAAGGGCAGACACTCCCCGAACATCTCCCGATGCCGTTCTGGAATCTGCGCGTCATTATGGACGAGTTGGAGTCCGAAATGGCGACCACCGAATGGCTCGCCGCCAGCCAGGAGATCCAGCAGGGCTTCGTGGCCTTCTGGAATAAGTGCCGAGAGTTCCTCGTGCAAGCCTCCGAGCGCCGCGAGAGCGGCATGCAGCAGCAGCAGGTGCAGAGCGCCGTGGCCCAGGCCACGCAGCAAGCCGCCGCCAAAGCCGCGGCCGAAGCCGTTGATATGGCGCTCGATCAGGTCAAAGCCAGTCAGCAAATCGCCCCGCAGGCGCCCGCAGCACTCGCAGAGGCTATGGCACAGCGCGAGATGTAGTTGACAGCGGCAACTGACCCTTCCTATACTGAGACGACTGCCCAGGCACCACTGAGGCGAACACGGATCGTGAACACGTCGCAGGAGACTCCTCGGCAGAGGAGCACCTCTTGATACACTCACGACCACTCGACTGAGGAGTAGACATGGCAGAAGATACAGAGATCGCTCCACCAGACGAAACTGGTGGCGCACCGGACGCAACAGCAAGTGGAGGTGACACCGCAGCAGCCGGTTCCTGGCCCGCGGACGCACAGGCCGAGTACACGAGAAAAACGCAGGCACTTGCCGAGGAACGTAAACAGTGGGACACCGAGCGCACCAAGCAGACACAGCAGTTGCAGCAATATGCCCAGCAAATGCAGCAACAGCAGTATGCGCGGCAGGCGCAGCAGCAGGCGCAGCAGCAGGCGCAGCAGGGACAGCAGGGTCAGACCGCCATGTTGGATCAGTTACGCCAAATGCCGTATCTGGATGGTGCCACTGCGGCCCAACTGATGGAACGCATGGTCAACGAGGGAATTAATCCTCTCAATCAGGCGCTCCAGCAACGCGATCAAGTCATTTCAAAGCTCAATAAGGACTACAAGGATCTGTCTGATCGCGTGGGGACGAACCAAGGCCGGCAAGCCGAACAGGATCTCGATGCGAGGTTTTTGAAAATCCGCGAAGCACAGGGCCTTCCCGACACCGAAATCGTGCATGAGCTAATGCGCGACATTTATTTGTCGCACCAAGGCGAGACGCTCGATCAAGAATACCCCGATATGCTGCGTAAGCGGTGGGAGGGAATTCAAAAGGTGGTACGGGATGCCGATCGGGCAGCAGCAAAGGCAGCGAAAGCCTCACCCTTCCCCTCTAAGGGCGGTGAGGTGTCCCCAACCAGCGGCAAGACTGCGGGCTATAAAACGCCTGAAGATCGTGCCAACGAGTTGTGGCCGATGCTCAACCCCGGTCAATCGGAATAAACGGTGACTCCTTTACGGGAGACCATCGCCGATGGCAAGTACAACTGATGTAATCGAAGCCCTGAAATACACCTACGGGGTCGATCAAGTCTTGTACCTGGTCAACCAAGAGGTCGTCTGCTGGAATATGTTCCAGAAGATGAAGAAACCGCTTGGCGGACGGGGACAGTTCTTGATGCCCATTATGGTGAAGAACCCCGGCGCGTGGAGTGGGTTGGCAGAAGGCGGCGCGTTGCCGTCGAATATCGATCCCGACACGACCGAGGCGTCATTCAGCCTCCAAGAATTTGCGGGGCTGTACAATATGTCGTGGAAGCTCATCCAGGACGCGAGGAACTCGAAGTTTGCGTTCCAGACAGCCCTGAAGATGATGGAAGGGGGCTTCCGGCGTCGTATCCTCAAACTCATCAATGCTGACCTGATCTCGGATGGACTCGGCAAGCTGGCCGTTATGCCAGCGGCAGATAATCAGACCACCATTACCGTCAATGCGCTCCCGAGTATCGATCTCGGGATGACGGTCGATCTGATTGATGCCTCTGATAACGATGCCGACTTGGCGGCGTCTCGGACCGTGACAGCCATTGATGTCCAAAACCGCACGGTCACCATCAGTGGGTCTGCGCCTAGCGGCACTGCCGCGGGGGATTTCTTCTGTATTGAAAACACAACGAAATCCGGGGCGATTTACCACACCGATGGGCTTCTGGGAATCATTGATGATGCCAATCCTCCGTCTGGGAACTTTGGTAACATTAACCGCAGCACGGCGGGGAATGAATTCTGGGAGTCGATTGTGCTGTCAAACAGTGGCACCAACCGGGCGCTTACGGAAGACCTCCTGATTCAACTGGAAGATTCCGTGCGTGAGAAGGGCGGCGCCAAACTGAATGCCTACATTTCCAACCTTGCCATCATTCGGCGCTACCACGAACTTCTCCGCGAAGATACCTACTTTGCGCTGAGTTCGCCGAAAGCGTTTGATAGTGGCGCAGGGGTTGGACGTGATGGCGGGGCGCAGCAGAAGGGGACCGATGGTGGCGATGGACGCACCATCTACCGCTTCAGCGGCAACCCGTGGCATGTCGAACCGTACTTTGCCGCGAATACCATCATCGGGATGGATACCAAGCATTTCTATATCGGACACGGCGAGAATGCCGTCCCGCGTCCGGTGTCAGAAGTGTTCGATGGCACCCCGTTCTTCCGTCAGACCTCCAATGCGACCTTTGAAGTCGCGTGGTACTGGCAGGGGAATCTGCTGAGTGATAACCCAGCAGCCGGGGCCAAAATCGAAGACATCGCGGAGTCGTAAACTGAGTAGGTGGGGGAGGGGTTTCGGCCCCTCCCTGTCACTTCGCCAGAAAGCAGGAAATCATGGGAATTAAAGCCATTGCTCGACTCGCACCAGTGCATGTCGTCTATACCATTTCAGCAGGCGAAGCAGCGGATACGGGTATTTTTGTCGCCGATCAAGACTATCAAATCATGGATGTGCGTGAAGTCCATAGCACGGCGGGCGCCAGCAGTACGACCTTGGATGTCGGCATCGCGGCCTCTGGGACCGCGCCTGCGAGTCTCACCACCGCCTTGAGTTCCGCGTTAGCCTTGGATAGCACGGCCAATACCCCGGTGCAGTCCACCTTAACCTCGACGCTTGCGAACAGGAAGATGGATAAAGGCGAGCAACTCTCGTTGAATTACACAGGCACGGTGACAGCCTATGAAGGATCTGTGCATGTGGTCCTCAAGCCCATTCGGACGAATACGAGTTACTAAGGAGGCGTATGGACGTTTTTGATCCGGCACGGTATTCATTAGAAGAGAACAAGTTTTTCCTGCAGCATTTGGGGGAATCCCCCGTGGTCGCACTCCAGGACAGACTTCCACAGGGTGTCAATCCGGTAACCGTGCAGGAAGTCTTGGGCGCGGTGTATGAACTCGATGAGCTAAAGAAGCATCGGGGGAATACCTGGGCCGGGCAGACCGCGATCTCCACGTCCATTAACACCTATCTCTCAGAGTCGCAGAAGTGGAAAGAGCTGTCCACTCGTGGTGCCCCACGCTTCCCCACGATGCACGCCTGGGACGGGAAAGGGCGTCCTCATCGGGGAGGTGTTGGATCTGATTCGAGTCAGGTGACCACCTATTTGACAAAGAATGGAAAGCGGGAGCCCTTTGCAGTGCCGCTCCAGACCGTCCTCACGCAGCCCTTCGTGGCAGATTGGATTCAGGAAGAGGAACCGTTGCCCGAGGAATTGGTGCATGATGCGGAGAAGGGATTCCTCCAGTGTCCAGTGGATAGTTGGAGTACAAATTACAAGACTGAGTCTCGGCAGTCCTACAATATGGCCCGTGCCCGAATGTCTCGACATTGCAAAACGAGCAAAGATGATCGAGTGCGGGAATTTGGTCAGAAAATCTTTGGCTAATGCTAAATGCACTAGAAGCGCCAGATCAGATTCGGCTCCCGATTCCGACACAGACCGCCCCACCGGAGGAAGACTCGCTGCAGTACTGGCATCCGAATCGCTTCGGTGTGCGTTTTGCTCCAGCGGAGTTCCGATCGGAGTTAAAAACGCTGCACCCAGACTTAGAGACCACCTGGCACCCACTCCGTGAACGGTGGCTTGTTTGGTATCGCCGGCCACGCATCAGCACAGGATGGTTGCTCCTTTTTGTGGTGGAGAATTCGCAGCAGCAATTTGTGCCCCTCGATGCACGGATCTTTGCGGCGTGTTATGAGCAAAGCGGCTTTAAATGGGGTTCTGGGAAGCAGTATTGGGCGCGGATTGAAGAGGAAGCGCAACGCGACCATGCGGATCGTGATGCGACACGCGACCAGCTTCTGGAGGATATCGGGAGTGCCCAGTGGGACCATACCAAGATTCAGGTGAGCATGCGTGGGCATTCCTCTGGGAGTAAGTTCGTCACACATCACGCAGGAGACTAAATGGCTACCGGACAATCCATGCTCGACACGATGGAAGTCCTCGACCGGGGCCTCCAACTCCAATCCGGGGAAACCGGAGTCACCCTAGCGCTGCGTGCGCTAAATGCCGCGCAGGACCATTTCGAGTCGCTCATGGCGCTCGAACCCAATTCGTTGGCATCCTCCGTGGCGACCGTGACCACCACGGCCAGTACAGAAACAACGGCGTTTCCCACGGGACTGGTGCGTCTCGACCGGCTCCAGTTTATCGACCCGAACACCAGTCTCCCCGCGTGGGACCTGGTACGCGTTGGCCCGGTCGGCGATCATTACTCGCAAGAGACGGTGTATCCCTCGTTTGCGTCTAATTCCACAACCAGTGGGCGCCCGAAACGGTATTACACCAACGGAACGCTCATCTACTGGGACCCCCTCCCGGATGCGACCCATACTGTGCGCTATTACGGTCTGAAGCTCGCCGACGATATTACGGCCTCCGGGACGTTTGCCTATCCAGATAGCGCTGCTCTGGCGGTGGCACAGTTTGCTGTCAAGATGCTGCGGACGGGTAAAGACGATGACGTGTCCTCAATCACCGAGGTGGGGATGCAGGTCTTCGGTCCAGTGATTCGTGGCATGGCACGCTTTAACCGAGACCGGCCACCAGGGTATGATTATCGCTATTTCCACACAGAATAGGAGTGCCGCATGGCATTTATTCAAGCAGACTTTCAGGACGGACGTGATGTTCAACTCGTTAAACGGGCCAAAATTGATGGGGCGACCAGTGGAAACAATACCCTGGTCGCGGCTGTGACCGGGAAAAAGATCAGAGTCCTTGCGGCGTTTTTTACGATGACAGGGACAGCGGTCACGATCCGCTTCGAAGATGGCGCTGACGGGACGGCATTAACGGGACAGATGGGTCCCACTGCGGGGCAGACGATTGTCCTGCCCTTTAATCCCGTGGGCTGGTTTGAGACATCTGCGGCCACGCTCTTGAATATGGAACTCAGTGGCGGACAGTCCGTTGATGGCGCACTCGTCTATATCGAGGCGTAGATAAATGGCTGATATCCAACTGGCAAATACCGACTCGGATCTCAGTGGCAATACGGTCGTCACTGAAGAAAACGCCTATACCATTACGGGTCTGCATACATTTAGCCGGTCCACGAATGCCCCATTTGCCTGTATCTCCGGGGCGGCCGTCGTGACCTATCTGGATGCAGACAAACTCGACGGCCAGGAAGGGGCCTATTACCTCGCGGCCGCAAACTTTACCGGCACCCTCGCTGTGAATCGTGGGGGCACGGGCGCTGCAACCCTGACGGATGGGGGCGTCTTGCTCGGGAGCGGCACCAGCGCCATTACGGCCATGTCAGTGCTCGCCAATAGCGAGATGATCGTCGGGAACGGATCAACCGATCCCGTCGCCGAAAGTGGGGCGACCCTACGTACCAGTATTGGCGTGGGTACGGGCGATACGCTCCAGCTCACCGGGATTGAACTCGGCCACGCCACCGACACGACGCTTGTGCGATCGAGTTCGGGCAATGTGTCGATTGAAGGGAATGTTATCTACCGTGCTGGGGGGACCGATGTGGCTGTCGCCGATGGGGGCACAGGCGCAAGCAGCCTCACGGACGGCGGAGTCCTGCTCGGGAGTGGCACTGGAGCAATCACCGCGCTGGCTGTCTTATCGGATAGCGAGATGATTGTCGGTGACGGCTCTGGCGATCCAGTGGCTGAAAGTGGTGCAACTTTACGGACGAGTATTGGAGTAGGGACCGGAGATAGTCCGCAGTTTACGGGTATTGAACTTGGACATGCGAGTGATACGACGCTTACGCGGGCGAGTGCCGGAAATGTCTCGATTGAGGGGAATGCTATCTATCGCGCCGGTGGGACCGACGTTCCGGTGGCTGATGGCGGAACAGGGGCGAGTACGCTCACAGATGGCGGGGTTTTGCTCGGCAGTGGCACCGGGGCGGTGACGGCGATGTCGGTCTTGGCAGACAGTGAAATGATTGTCGGCAATGGATCGACTGATCCGGTCGCGGAAAGTGGAGCGACCCTGCGAACTAGTGTCGGAGTAGGGACTGGAGATAGCCCACAGTTTACAGGGATTGAGTTGGGACACGCCAGTGATACCACCCTCACACGAGCTAGTTCGGGGAATGTCAACATTGAAGGAAATCTCGTCTACCGCGCCGGAGGCACGGATGTCCCCGTCGCCGATGGGGGGACCGGCGCGAGCAGCCTGACAGATGGAGGGGTCCTACTGGGGAGCGGCACTGGAGCGGTGACGGCAATGTCGGTTCTGTCTGACGGCGAACTCATTGTTGGTGATGGAACGGGTGACCCGGTGGCTGAGAGTGGGGCCACGCTACGCACAAGCGTTGGCGTCGGAACAGGTGATACGCCGCAGTTTACCGCGTTGGCGCTTGGGATTAGCCCGACCGGAGGCGACCTCTGTATTGATGCCGCGGAGTCCTCGACACCCACAATCCGCTTTGAAAATGACCAAGGGACGGTTGATGGGTCTATTGATAGCTGGACTAGTGCGTCGAATATCCAGCTCTGGATCGGCGCAAACGAGTACTTGAACTCGGGATCGCTTGCTCGATTTAACGACTCCTACGATACCGCTGCCGTCGAACTGACTGCCGAGGGGGTCATCAATCTACGAACAGGCGATGACGCCACGAGCACGACACGGCTCTCGGTGGATAAAGCCGGCGCGGTGGCTGTCGCAGGAGCGCTATCCAAGGGATCCGGGTCGTTTCGAATCAGCCATCCATTACCTGCAAAAAACGCCACACATGAACTGGTTCACAGTTTTATTGAAGGCCCTCAATGCGACCTGATCTATCGGGGCACGGTCATACTGGTGGCCGGGGCGGCGACAGTCAATCTCGATACTGTCTCAAACATGACCGCCGGTACCTGGGTACTTCTCTGTCACGGCGCCCAGTGTTTCACCTCCAACGAAACGGGGTGGTCAAGTGTGCGCGGGTCAGTGAGCGGGAATCTCTTGACCATTGAATGTGAGGTGGCGACCTCCACCGATACGATCTCCTGGATGGTTGTCGCGGAACGACAAGACGACCATATTCTTGAGACGGCCTGGACTGATGAGGATGGGCGGCCGATTGTTGAGCCGCCGGTGGCTAGCTGAAATCGTGTCTCCCAATGATCACCATGACGGGTATGGGTATTTCCTGCGAACCGTCCCACTTGTTCCAGACGACCCACTTATCCGCGCCATCAACGAACGACATCTTTTAACCATCGGGACGGCCGCACCAGATGAAACCGTTCGACATATTCTCTGGCGACTCTTCTTCGAGCGCGATCGATTCCCCACGCTGAAAGAAGCAACAGCAGACTGGCGCGGATCGCTGCCAGCGAGTGACACGTTGGCCCCGATTACCATGGGCCAGTGGCACGGCAATTTCTTGTATCCGTCGCATCGTTATTTTGGTCCTGCTGTCTGCGGCCGCCCGATCGCGGAGCAGGAGTCCTATTTTCAGGAAGAAGCGTCACGCGGGTTCACGCACGTACTGGTCAATGCCGAACAAGATGATTGGGGAAGTCGGCGCGGGCATCCTGAATGGACGGCGGGAGGATTTTCTGCATACAGAACTGATGGGATGGATCGACTGATCACATCACTGGAAACTGCCCGACACGCAGGGCTGGTGCCGCTGGTTGGGATCGTAGATCAGCCCACCTTACGACATCTGGATCTCTCGGAGATTATTGAACGCTCACAGCATTTGGTGAATAGAACGGCCCCACACGTCTGTCTCTATATGTTGTCCTGGGAGCTAAATGAGCCCTGGGGATCGGCGGATCAACGGAATCCGAACATTCGACGCTGGATTCGTGAGGTCGATTGGCACGGACGCGACGTGGGGATTCACTACGCCCCGCCCCCGTTAGGCAATCAGGACTGGGAAGGCGAAGAAGACCATGTCCACGGAGGCTATGGGCTCTATGCCGATATGCCGCCGAATGTCGTCCGTCTTGCTCAGTTTCCCAATAAGATTGATGACGAGACGCTCAGATTGCGGTGTCGGCTTGGCGTCGAAGTCAACGCCGGAACGGGCACGAAGTATTGCGCCTTTGAACATAGTGGGTGGTGGCGTCGGACGCCCCAATGGTCTGAGGAAGATTGTCAGCACCGTGCGTCGATCTGCCAGGAGGTCATGGAAGAACTCCTCCCGTCTGATCGGCGTGGCTCGATGAATGGATAAATCCGATGGCCTATCCGATTCAGACCCAGACGTTCTCCGTCTTTCTTGGCACCCAGGAGGGGATTCATTCTGTCGCTCTCCCGTCTATTTACTCCTCAAGCGGGAGTCGAAACCTCTGGATTGACAAGCTCGGTCGAGCCAAGAAGATTCTCGGCTACAGTAAACAGAATAGCTCGGCGGTGACGACGAATACGGGGGGCAGTGCTACCCGTCTGCGGGCGCTGCGTGCCTATCGGCAAACGGGGTCCAGCTTTACCCGACAACTTCTCGGCCTGTTTGATGACGGGTCGAACGAGTGTGAACTCTGGTACAGCACCAACTCGGGGGTGGCCTGGACCTTTATTGCAGATTTCGGGTCTGGTTCGATTAATCGGATCCCTGACTTCGCGCAGGTAGACAATAATCTCTTTTTTGTCGATGGGGTCGTGGCGCCACGGGTCTGGAACGGGTCGTCGCTGGCGACCGCCGGGGCAAGTGGGAAGTCTCCAACTATTACGGCAGCGGTCAATACCTCGTCTGGACAGCTCAATGGGTCCTATACGTGGAAAATGGTCAGTATGGATGCGGCCGAAGCTCGATCTGCGGGATCGGTGACCTCGAATGTGACTCAGCACCAGGACGAGCAGGCCAATCTATCGTGGACGGCCGACTCTGATACCGATATTACGGGCTATGAGTTATATCGCACGACGGGAACCGGCGCGAACTATTACTTTGTGACGTTTATTGACGGACGCACGACCACGAGCTATACCGATAATGCGTCCGATCTGGACATTCTGGAACATCGACTTCTGGAGGAACATGGCGATGCCCCAGCGACCGGCACGTACTTCTGCGAACCGCACAAGCAGCGACTCTGGTGGGGACGCACCGACACGAACCCCCGTCGTGTCTTTTGGTCTGATCCCGGCAAGCCTGATCAGGTGGGCGCAAACAACTATCTCGACTTCACCGATCAAAGCTCCGTCGGGGACATTCTTA
>Ga0310342_100001410_pt1 | contig 14920 bp, 8 predicted proteins | sample S15DNA20500_MG_FD_206155 | JGI IMG/M metagenome (GOLD analysis project Ga0310342, IMG submission 206155) | Marine microbial communities from station ALOHA, North Pacific Subtropical Gyre - S1503-DNA-20-500_MG | ecosystem: Environmental > Aquatic > Marine > Oceanic | place: Pacific Ocean: North... | reverse complement strand
TAGTCGGGGGTTCCGTCGCCGTCGGTATCACCGCCGCCTTCGTCGGCATCGGAGATTCCGTCGCCGTCGGAGTCGTCGTCGCTGGCATCGGGCGTTCCGTCGCCGTCGGTGTCGTCTCCGCCTTCGTCGGCATCGGAGATTCCGTCGCCGTCGGAGTCATCGTCGATGTAGTCGGGGATCCCGTCGCCGTCGGTGTCGTCATCGCCCTCGTCGGCATCGGAGATTCCGTCGCCGTCGGAGTCATCGTCGGTGTAGTCCGGCGTGCCATCCCCGTCCGTGTCGATGGTCCCTTCGTCCTCGTCGGGAATGCCGTCGCCATCGGAGTCCGTGTCCTCTGAGTCTGGAACACCATCTCCGTCCGTGTCTCCGTCGCCTTCTTCGGCATCGGAGATTCCGTCGCCATCTGCATCTTCATCGGATGCATCCCAGGGGTCTACGTAGTCTTCGGCACCATCTCCGTCCGTGTCCACGGGCGGAGTGTCCAGGTCATCATCACCAGCCTCGTCGGCATCGGAGATTCCGTCGCCGTCGGAGTCATCATCGATGAAGTCCGGAATCCCATCACCGTCCGAGTCCACGGGCGGGGAATCGGTTTCATCGTCTCCAGCCTCGTGGGCATCGGTGATCCCGTCACCGTCGGAGTCATCATCGAGGTAGTCAGGGGTCCCATCACCGTCGGTGTCTACGGGGGGAGTGGAGAGGTCATCATCTCCGGCCTCGTCGATGTCCAGGATACCGTCGCCATCGGAGTCGGGGTCCTCGGAGTCTGGAATGCCGTCGCCATCGGTGTCCGTCTCGCCGTCGCCTTCGTCGCTATCGGTGATGGTGTCGCCATCGGAGTCGGTCAGATCCTCTGCGCCCGTGTCATCGCCATCGGGGTCGGGGTCGGGGTCGGGGTCGGTGTTGGTGCCGGTGTCATCTCCGTCCGCGTCGCTGTTGCTTCCGGTATCGTCCTGATTGTCCCGACTGGGGCCCTCATCGTCGCCTGAGTTCGTCACCTCTCCAGCGGATCCTCCAGTGACCAGCCCCTTGGTGGGCTCGCAGCCCAGAGCGGTGAGGATGAACAGCGGAAGTAGCGAGCGACGCATAGAGCACCTCGAGACGAAGAAGATCAAGTGTAGCCCTGTCTGCTCGGCCGCCCAAGCTCGGACACGGCTTAGTACGCGGTTCCTGGTACCACAATGATGATGTCGAGTGTGTCGAGGAGCACGGTGTTGTCCCCGACCACATTGAGCGTCAGGTGGAACAGCTGGTCCTCAGTGGTGGCCGCGACCACGCCCCTGAAGTTCAGGGTGAAGTCCAGTACGTCAATACCCGCGGTAGGCTCGATGTTGTCGTAGAACGGCGGATCGATGCTGGTGACGAAGCCCCACTCATCTCCCTCGACCTGCAGCTCCACCTTGGAGAAGCTGATCGAGTTGATGAGGTCTTCGATGGCCTGAAGGACCGTCTCTCGGAACGCAGTGGAAGAGGACGACCAGGTGAACACCAGAAGATCGTCTGCTACCCCGTCTCCATCCGTGTCCGCATAGGAGCCTGTGGCGGCGGCAAGGGCCTCCATCGCAGGTGTGCCCAGAGCTGTGGACCCATAAGCGGTGCCGATTCCGATCAGGTATCCGCCGATTCCGTTGACAGCCTCGGCCACGTCAGAGCCGCCGGCGTCTCCTGGGCAGCCGCCCGGCACGCCATAGCCTGCCTCCGGATCCCGTAGATAGTTGTCCGTGGCGTAGACCAGGACGGGAAGCGCGTAGTCGCGGAAGCCGAAGCCACCGATCTGCCCACCGCTGCTCGAGGTCTCCGAGTAGGACTGCCCGCCTGCGCCGAGGAAGGGGTCTCCTCCGTCTGCAATGAACGGGTGAACATCCGTGGCGGAGTCGTACATGCCGTTGCAGTTCTGGTCGTAGCCGATGCCGGACGCACCCTGGAAGATGGCTTCCATGGAGGACTCTGGACCGTCACCACCGTAGTGGATATCCACGCCGGTCATCGTGCCCTGTACGGCCGCAGTGTTGTCCGTGATCTGCTGGCGAAGGATGAACGGCTTGTCGCCGGAGCTGGCATAGCCGTAGGTGCCGTACGCGTAGTCGTCGTAGGTCGCCATGCCGTACTCGGCATCGGGAATCAGCGCGCTCAGGGTCGAGACGATGGACGAGAACTCAGAGGCCATGGCGCCTGCTGTGGACGACATCGAACAGGTGGTGTCCAGCAGGAAGGCCACGTCACCCATCTGGATGCGGAGCTCGAATTCGAAGGTGTCTTCCACGCCGGTACGCTCCGGTACCTCTACGTACAGGCCCTCGATCGCTGAGCCGGGGTCCATCGGATCCGTTCCTGCAGTGATCTCACCGCCGTCGGAATATCCGTCGCCGTCTGTGTCCGGGTCAAAGGGGTCCGTGCCGTAGATGTTCTTCTCTTCCCAGTCGCTCAGGGAGTCGCCATCCGCATCGGTATCCGCGAAGTCGTAATCTCCGTCGCCGTCGGTATCCGCCGGTTCCTCCGTCGGGTCTTCGGTGGCACCCTCCACACTGTCGGGAATACCGTCATCATCTGAGTCGGAATCCAGGTAGTCCGGGGTGCCGTCTCCATCGGTGTCCCGAGGCTCGTCATCCCAGGCTGAAGTGCCGGCTTCGTAGTAGTCACCCACGCCGTCGCCGTCGCTATCGATGTCCATGTAGTCGGGGGTGCCGTCTGAGTCGTGATCTGGTGCGGAGCAGTCCATCCCGATCTCGTGGACATCCGAGATGCCATCTCCATCGTTGTCCGGATCCGCGAAGTCGGCGACTCCGTCTCCGTCCTCATCACCTGGAAGACCGTCGACTGCGTTCTTCTCTTTCTTGTCGGTGATGCAGTTGTTGTCGCTGTCCAGGTCCAGGAAGTCGGGCGTGCCATCGGCGTCACTGTCCACTGGCAGGGTCAGAGCGTCGTTGTCCCCGGCTTCCGCGCGGTCGGAGACCGTGTCCCCATCAGCGTCCGGATCCTGGAAGTTGTCGAGCCCGTCACCGTCTTGGTCCTCATACCCGTCGTGGGCATCGATGATGGAATCGCGATCCGCATCGTCATAGTCGGCGACAAAGCCGGTGTCTGAATTGGGATCGGCACCATCACCCGCTTTGTCCCCGCAGGAAATCAAGAGTGAGAGGACAACGGAGCAGCGGAGGAGGCGTGGGGACATGGGAGACTCCGGACGGGTCAGTAGGATGTGCCGGGAACGAGGATGATGATGTCTTGGCTGGAGAGGAGAATCTCTTCGTCACCGACCACGTTCAGTGTCAGCTTATATAGCTGATCTTCTGTAGTTGCGGGGACCACTCCTCGGAAGTGCAGCGTAAAGTCCAGGGCACTCACGCCGGCTTCCCCTCCGATATTATCGTAAAAAGCGGGCTCAATGTTGCTGATAAAGCCCCAATCGTCACCCTCTACCTTCAATTCGACCTTGTCAAACTCCAGGGAGTTGACGAGGTCATCGACGGCTTGGGTAATGGTCTCACGGAAAGACTCGGATGAGCCGGTCCAGTGGAAGACCAGGGGATCGTCGGCCATTCCGTCGCCATCGATGTCGGCGTAGGATCCTGTGCTTGCGGCGAGCGCTTCCATCTGCGGAATGGGAGTGGAATTCCGCGCACCGATTCCGATCAGGTAGGCATTTCTATCCAGTGCCGCCTCAGCGACCATGGGGCCATCCGCATCCACGGCGCAGCCACCTGGCGTGTCATATCCCGCGTCGGGATCGCGCATGTAGTTGTCGGTGGTGTAGATGATGATCGGCAGGGAGTGGTCTCGGAAGCCCATGCCACCCAGGGTCCCGCCGCTACTCGAGGTCTCGTCATACCCCTGTCCGCCGAGGCCACCGAAGAGATCCGCTTCCTGGGCGATGAACGGCTGGACATCGGTGGCGCTCTCGTACAGGCCATTGCAGTTCTGGTCGTAGCCCTTGCCTGTAAGGGACTGGTACAGGGCCTCCATGGAAGACTCTGGTCCGTCGGCCCCGCCCGATGCAAACAGTCCGGCGAGCTCCGACTGGATCCGGGCCATGTTGTCGGTGACCTGGGTATGCAGACGGAAGGGACGATCGCTACCGCCGCCCATAAAGCCGTAGACATAGTCGTCAAAGCTAGCCACTCCGAATTCAGTGTCGGGAATGGTGAAGCTCAAGTCTGTCGCCATGGTCCCGAATTCATCCTTCATGGCTGTCAGGGACGTGGACATCGAACCGGTGGTGTCCAGGACGAAGACGACATCGCCACGCTGGATTCGGGTCTCGAATTCGAAATTCTCCTCGATTCCCATGCGCTCGGGAACGACCACGTAGACGCCGTCGATACCATCGGTGGGGTCCAGGGGATCGACGCCAGCCACCACCTCTCCGCCGTCCGAGAAGCCATCTCCATCGGTGTCCTCGTCATAGGGGTCGGTGCCGTAGACGTGGACTTCGTCCCAGTCTGAGAGGTTGTCCCCATCGGAATCGGTATCGGCGAAGTCGTAGTCTCCGTCGCCATCGGTGTCGTTGGGGGTGTCCGTGGGGGAGGTGACTCCCGACTCATCCGCGTCCAACAGCCCATCGCCGTCACTGTCCATATCCAGGTAGTCCGGGATGCCGTCCTCATCGGTGTCTACCGGCTCATCCTGGAAGTCGTTGGTCCCGGCCTCGAAGACATCGCCGATGCCATCGTTGTCGCTGTCGATGTCCATGTAGTCGGGAATACCGTCTGAATCGTGATCGACCAGCGCGCAAGAGGCGCCGATCTCGATGTCATCGGAGATTCCGTCGCCATCATTGTCGAAATCCGCAAAGTCTGGGGTACCGTCCTCGTCGAGGTCCCCTGCCATTCCGTCATGTTCATTGAATTCATCGCGATCGAGCACGCAGTTATTGTCGCTGTTCTCATCGATAAAATCGGCCAGTCCGTCCCCATCGGAGTCCGTGGGCATCGTGTAGGGATCGGAATCCCCGGCCTCGATCAGGTCTCCGATACTGTCGCCGTCGGAGTCCAGGTCCCGCAGGTTCGGAACGCCGTCCCCATCCAGGTCTTCGGATCCATCATGTAGATCGATGATCGTGTCACCGTCTGCATCGTCGTAGAGATCCGGATTGGAATTCGACGGTTCTTTCTCGGTGGAATCAGATCCGCAACCCACCAAGGAGAGGAAGATAACGGGCAGGGCGGAAGTCAATAGTGAACGCATAGCAGACCTGTGTGGAAGAGGTGTATGGCCCGCCGACTGACCGCCCTGCAGGATAGGGGTGCTTCTCTGGGAGTGTCAACAGAGAATTGAGGCGCCGTCCATCCGAGCGCTCAGGAGCGGCAGAAATGGGCCACCGTAGGCCACCTGACCATTGGAACGAGCGGGCAAAAAAGGACGGGTACTCCGCCCGATCTGCCTACAAGCTCGAGGAAATACAGCGACGCTTCCAGGTGATCCCCCGCAATCCTCGTGTCGTGGACCTGGGGTGCGCTCCAGGAAGCTGGACGGAATATATTGCCCGTGTGACGCGCCACACGGGCACGGTGGTCGGAATCGACATTGAAGATGTGCCTGGGTACCGCGGGCAACTACTGCAGGAGTCAATTTTCGACGTAGATCCTCAGCGGGTGCTCGACATTCTCGGCGGCCCAGCGGATCTGGTGGTCTCGGATATGGCGCCGGCGACGACCGGGACTCGCTTTACGGATCACGTGCGGCAGATCGAGCTGGCGGAAGCTGGCCGTGCACTGGCTGAAGCGGTGCTGCGACCGGGGGGGAACTTCGTGGTGAAGGTCTTTGACGGAGAAGATGCTCCGGCCTTCGTACTTCGCATGCGCAAGGGCTATGCACGCGCCAAGCGGGTCAAGCCAGAAGCTACCCGGAACAAGAGCGTCGAGTTCTTTATGGTCGGGATGGGCCGGAAGGCACCGGAGTCCTGAGCCTCGTTCCGATCAGCTGGTGAGCCAGCGGGTCAGCGTTCGCACCATGGTTCCTGTTCCGCCGCTTGCGATGTGCTTGTGACCCTTATCGAGGAAGGCTGGGCCTGCGATATCCAGGTGGGCCCATGCTGGACCGTCCACGAACTCGGAGAGGAACAGGGCGGCGGTGATGGCGCCGCCTGCGCGGCCACCGACGTTCTTGATGGTGCCCCACTCAGCCTTCAGCAGCTCCTTGTAGGCACTCGGTAGTGGCATCCGCCAGATCTGCTCACCGGCATCATTCGCTCCGCTGGACAGCGATTCCGCCAACGGGTCATCCTGGGTGAACATGCCGACATAGTGGTCTCCCAGCGCCACGACGCAGGCACCGGTCAGTGTCGCGAGGTCGACAATGGCGTCCACGCCCAGCTTGCTGGCATAGGACAAGCAGTCTGCGAGCACCAAGCGGCCCTCGGCATCGGTGTTGTGGATCTCGACGGTCTTGCCGTTGTGCATGGTGAGCACGTCGCCCAGCTTGTACGCGCCACCGCTGATGAGGTTCTCTGCGGCGCCCACAATGCCGTGGACCTCCGTGTTGGGCTCGATGTCCCGAATGGCCTGCATGGTACCGATTACCGCGGCACTGCCTGCCATGTCACATCGCATGGTCTGCATGCCGGCCGAGGGCTTGAGCGAGTACCCACCCGCATCGAAGGTGACGCCCTTTCCGACGAGCGCGATCTTTCTGGTGGGTGTGCCGGCGGGCTTGTAGTGCATGTGGATGAATCGAGGCTTCCGGTCGCTGCCCTGACCCACGGCGGTGATGCCGCCCATGCCCGCGGCTGCGATCTTCTTGTGGTCCCAGACCTCGACAGTGAGGCTCCCGCCAGCGATTCCCTGCGCCACATCCGCCAGGGTCTCTGGGTAGATGGCGGCCGCAGGCTCGTTGACGAGGTTGCGCGCGAGCTCCTGTCCCCGGGAGACGGCGATGGCCCCAGAGAACGAGTTGGCGTCGGCGTCACCGACGAACACCAGTTCTGCTGCGCGGGCCTTTCGATCGGTCTCGGCCTTGTACTTATCGAAGCGGTAGTTGCCGACGGCAAAGGCCTCGATGGCTCGCTGCGTAGTCGCTGCGTCCAGGCCTCCCAACGCGAGGCCGACCGTTTCTGCACCGCTCTTCCGAGCGAAGCTGCCGGCTTGTCCCGCCGCTGCCTGGATGCCGCTGGCATCTCCGTCGCCAATGCCCACCAACAGCAGGCGTGGCGCGCCAATGTTTCCAAAGGTGGGGTAGCTGGCCGTCTGACCTGGTTCGCCCTTGAATTCGTCCCCCTCCAGTGTGGTGGCGAGCGCGCCTCCAAAGGCATCCTCAAGGCTGGTCACCGCCGCTGCTACGGAGTCCTTGGGGACCCCGATGGCAAGAAGGTCACAGTTCAGCTCAGTTGCAGACTCAGTAGTGCAGCGGATGTTCATACAATTCTCCGTAGATGGCCGGCCTGAGGGCCGAAATCAGGAAGGCAGGAGCCAGAGGATCGCCAGCAGCACGACAATAAACAGGCTCGCTCCCCCGATGAACAGCAGGTATGCGTCGCCGCGGACCATGTCCAGCAATTGACCCAGGGCGCGACCGATAGGCCCACGCTCAACGGGGCCGGTCACGGTGGACTCATCGCCCCCCACTTGCAGCTCCACGCCGTCCGCACCGGGCAGGGGCAGCTCGGACCACCGACCCGCGCCGGTGTACTCGGGCTCGTCTGCGGGCTCGATGCCTGGGTGTGTGCTCAGGGCAGGCTCGTGGGGTGCTTCGGGCGCGACCGGAGCGGGGCTGGGTATGGGCTCCGCGGGGGCGTCTATGGGCGTCGAGGCAGCGTCGATCGCCGGTGCGGGCGGCGTGGGGCTGCCTTCGGTCTCCGTGCGTTCCGTCTGGTCGTCGGTGTCCCACTGGAAGCTGTCGGACGCATCGGGTGGGGTCGCGTCTTCTTCTTCCCGGTTCATCTGTATCGGCTGACGCTCGGTCTCTACCCGGGGTGGGACATAGCCAGGGGCCGCACGCACGGTGAAGGGTCCCTCGGTGGTGACCGGATCGTGCCCGGAGTCTCGAATGGTGAATGCCAGGCGGACCAGGTAGGTGCCCGGGGTCAGGTCTGCCACCTTGAAGCTGAAGCGGAAGCGCCCTGAGGGGTGCCTGTCTACCGTGTAGGAACAGTTGAGGTCACGGAGTCGTTCGCCTTGTTCCTGGTTGAATACCGCGAGTCCGCAGGCGATTTCGTCGTGCGTCTCCACTCCCTGAGAGGCGCCGACTGTGCATGAGAAGCGCACTTCTTCGTCGGTGTCGAAGTCCTCGTTGGCGGGGGGCCGGTTCAGGAGCAGCTTGCCGGTATGGGCCACGGTGGGATGGACCAGGGCGTGGACTTCCTGGAGCCGCTGCTTCATTTCTGGTACGGAGTTGAAGCGGTACGGAGGAGACGGGCTGGTCTCCATGCTCACCGCGCGATTCACAATGGCTACCGCGCGGTCGGAGAGCCGGGTGTGGAAGCGCGGGTTGGATGCCTCGGTCTTCAGGCGGTTGTGGATGCGATCCTTGAGGACCACCAGGTCCGTCTTCTCGAGACCGGAGCTGGGCAGCGCGGGCGGCGGCGCCGTGCCATCCTCGGCGGCCATCGCGGCTCGGTAGAGGGCCATGGCCAGTGCATAGGTGTCCACCGTACTGGTGGGCTGGGCGGCTTCGTCCCAAGCCTCTGGGGGTAGATATGCCTGTCCCAGGTAGCCTTCTCGGCTGGCCAGAGCGCTCCGGATTTTGGCGACCGCTGGGGTGACCGGGTCCATCAAGCGGATGTTGCCATCCTCTTCGATCAAGATGTTGCTTGGGCTCAGCGAGCCGTGGGCTGGAACGACCTCGGAGAGTGTCGAGAGCGCATCCACCGCCTTGCAGACCACTGTGAGGACCTCCTGGAAGGGGCACCCGTCCGAGATTCGACGCTCGAGGGTCTGGGTGTATCTGGGCATCAGGATGGCCGGGCTTCCGTCATCCGCCACAAAGCGGGCCTCGATGTCGACCAGCGCCTCGTTGCCTGCCTCCTCGAGCAGACGGCCTTGCTCCCTGGCGATCTCTCGGCACTTCTCTGCGAGCCGTGGAGGGTCTCTGGGGACTTCATCATCACCGAGGGGCACCTTGAGCACCCACTCGCTGCTGTCGGACTCCTCCCGGACCAGGTAGCACTTGCCCCAGGAACCGCGCCCCAGCAGCTGGCCTACCTGGAAGGTCCGGCCCCGACCGTCTTGGACGTGATCGCCAGTCTTCACGTGTCAGCCTCGCGCAATGAAGGAGAGTGGACTGCATAACAAGGCATCGCCTCACGCGTGCGAGACCGAGATAGTCGCGCTCCCTGGTCTTGGGATTATGTGCCAGTACATGAGCGCAGTGGCACCAGGATTGACCGGAGATGGAACGGGTGCATATCGGTTCCTTCGCTGGGTGCTCAGGGGGTCCGTCCGGCGCTTTCTGTCGGGTCTCGAAGATCCTCGTGCAGCCCAGACGGAGGTGCTGCGCCAGCTTATCGCCGGGGCGAAGGGCACGGAATTTGGTGCGACGCATCAATTGGACCGTGTGAAGACACTGGATGAATTCAGGGCCGCAGTGCCGGTGCGGACCCACGAGGATCTGCTGCCCTGGCTGGACCGTGTGGCGGCTGGCGAGCGCAGCGTGCTGACCCGAGAGCCGGTGCTGCAACTCCTGGAGACCAGCGGCACCACTGGTACGCCCAAGCATCTGCCGGTGACGGCAAGCTGGGCCCGGAAGGTGCAGGAGGCGCAGGCGCTCTGGACGCTGGGTCTGATCCAGGAGCAGAAAGGGGTGTCTCGGGGCGAGGTGCTCACGGTGGTCTCTCCGGAGCGTCACGCCACCAGTCCCGGTGGAATCCCGATTGGCAGCAACACTGGACGCATCCGTCGGGCACAGCCCTGGTGGCTCCGGAATCGCTATGCTGTTCCAGCGGCCGTCATTGGCATCGCAGATCCCGTCGCGCGACAGTATGCTCTGCTCCGATTTGCCATCTCCGCACAGGTCAGCTCCTGGACCACTGCCAACCCCTCGATGATTCTGCTCCTCTGCCGACGGCTGCAGGAGTGGCGTGGGGAACTGAGCGCGGACCTGGCGGGGGGTACGCTGCGTCACGGCCCTGCAGCTTCGCTGAGCGAGTTGGAGCGGGCGCCGCTGGAACGAATGCTCCAGCCAGGACAGCCGCCGGAGGACTGGCGGCCCTGCAGCTTCTGGCCCTTGGCGGCTGTCAACTGCTGGACACAGGGGCCTGCGGCCTACTTCGCGGCCCGGCTGCCCGAGGCGCTCGGTGGAGATGTGCCCATCCGGGATGTAGGACTGCGAGCGAGCGAGGGGTTCTTTGCCTTCCCCATGCGTACCGACGATCCGGGCAGCGTGCTCTGGTCGGGCGGGCATCTGCTGGAGTTCATCGGGGACGACGGGTTGGCCCGCTGGTCCTGGGAGCTGGAGGTGGGGGAGGAGGTCCGGCTGGTCGTGAGCACCCAGGCGGGACTGTACCGCTACGATCTGGCCGATCGGATCGTGGTGGTCGGCCGCTGCGGACGGAGCCCAGTGGTTCGCTTTGTGGGCAAGCATGGTCGCTTCTTGAACGCCATAGGTGAAAAGGTCACGGCTGCTCAGGTCTCCGCGGCGATGGATGTGGCTGCTGGCCTGGTTGGACACTCCCCGGTGGGGTTCTGTGCACGGGTCCGCCAGGGAGAGGTGCCCGTTTTCGAGGTCGCTGTGGAGGGCGATGGAGACCCTGCGCGACTTCTCCAGGCCTTCGATACGGCCCTGACGGAACAGAACGTGGAGTATGCGGGGAAGCGGAAGTCCGGGCGGCTTGGGGCGCCGGAGCCCGTGATCTTGGCCGAGGGTAGCTTCGCCCGATACCGGGAGGACCGCGTCCGCGAGGGGGCCCCGGAGGGACAGGTGAAGGATCCGATTCTTGCGCTGGATGATCACACCTGGGCTCAGGTGGTCGCCCCATGATCTGGCTGGCACGAATCGCCCTTGGCAGCCTCGTGCTGTTCTGGTTCTCGGCCCTGGTGCGTGCAATCCGGGCCAAACAGGATGAACGCTACCGCGTGACGAAGGACACCCCCGGACCGGCGGGTCGGGTGGTCGTGGGGGTCGTGGTCCCCGCGCGGAATGAGGTCGGAAACATTGGTCCATGCGTGGACGGTGTTCTCGCCCAGGATCACCCAGCCCTTCAGCTGGTGGTCCTGGACGATGGAAGCACGGATGGCACCGGAGAGGTGCTTGCCGAACGGTGGACGGACTCCCGGTTGCGTGTCCTCTCCGGCGGGGGAGGTCCGCTCCCGGAGGGCTGGCTGGGCAAGGCCTGGGCCTGCGAGCGGGGTGCGCAGGCCTTGCTGGACCAGGCGGATCCCCCGGAATGGTTGCTCTTTGTGGACGCGGATGTGCGTCTTCACCCCCATGCGGTGGCGGGGGCTGTGGGACACGCGGTTCGCAACGATCTCGCCATGGTCTCTGGGCTCGGAAACCTGGTGATGGAGAGCTTCTGGGAGAAGGTGCTCCAGCCTGTGGTGGCGGGACTGATCATGGCCGGCAATGACCTGGAGAAGATCAATGATCCAGAGGAGCGAGACGATCGGCCGTTGGCCAATGGGCAGTTCATATTGGTCCGAAGGGATGCCTATGAGGCGGTGAGCGGACACAGCAGTGTGCGGTCCGATGTGCTGGACGATGTGGGCATGGCCAGCGCCATCACCGGGGCGGGCTACCCCTATCACCTGGTCTTCATGCGGACGCTGTTCGACTGTCGGATGTACGAGTCCCTGGGCCAGCTATGGGAGGGATGGACCAAGAATATGTTCGCGGGGATGCGTCACAGCTGGCGCAATTTGATCCTGGTCTGCATCTTCCTGGGATGGATCGCGCTGGTGCCCTTCCTCCTGCTGGCCTGGGGCGTGGCGACGGGCCATGCGGAGTGGACCCTGTGGGGCGGGGGACTCGTGGCGCTCATCCAGGCGGTGCGTCTATGGCTGGACATCCAGGTAGGGCAGGACCTGCGCTACGGCCCCACTCAGGTCATTGGGGTGATCATGACCCTGGTACTCTTGCTGCACTCTGGTGTCCGCGCCAAGCGAGGCACCGCCACATGGAAGGGCCGGAAGGTGCCGGTGATCGCGCCTCAGCCTTCCGACGTGGGGAGTGACTCCACGTAGAGGCTCTGGCTCGGGAAGGCCATGCTCAGTCCGAGCTCATCTGCGATGGACCAGACCTTCATGTACAGGTCCTGCTTGGTCGTGAGCTCATCGGTCCATCCTGGGACCAGCAGGAAGGCGTGGAGCATGACCTCCAGTGCGCTGTCTCCGAAGTTCACGAAGTGCACCTCGTATCCCTCGTCGACGATCTCCTCCGTCTCGAACAGGTCTCGAACCCGCTGCACGAAGTCCACAATCTGCTCGCGTGTGGCGTCGTAGGTAAAGCCCAGCGTGATGCGAAGTCTGCGGCGCTCCCGGGCGCCAAGATTGTCCACCTGTGAGTTGGCGATCTTGCCATTGGGCACGCTGACCAGTGAGCCCACCGGGGTGCGAAGCCGGGTGGACCGAAAGCCCACTTCCTCTACGGTGCCGACCAGTCCACCGATGTCGACGGTGTCGCCGATCTGGAAGGGCCTGTCGATGAAGATCATGGCGGATCCGAACAGGTTCTCCACGGTGTCCTTGGCCGCGAGTGCGATGGCCAGACCACTGATGGTGACACCAGCGAGCAGACTACTGACGTTGACGCCCATGTTCTGAAGCACGAAGAGGAGCCCCAGGACGACGACGATGATCTTGGTGGCACGGTTGATCAGCGGGATGAGCTGATCGTCCATCCGGGTGTCCGTTTCCTCTGCCTTGGCCGCCCAGAAACCGGTCGCTACATCCACCAGTCGGATGACCACCATCACGAGGGCCAGGCTGAGCACGACCCGAGCAATGTTGTGCAAGCCTTCGGAGAGACCGATGCTGAGCTGAAGATCGGGGATTCCCCAGAGAAAGACCGCTCCGGTGGCAGCCCAGGTGATCGGCCGCTGTGTGGCGGTCACCACGCTGTCCTCGATGACGATCTTCACCCGCTTGGCCAGGCGCACCAATTGACTGGTCAGCAGGTACTGAACCACCCGCCCCACGAGCAGGGCCACCAGGATGAGCAGGCCAAACAAGACCAACTGCCAGCCCTGCAGATTCAAGAAGAGGGGCTTGTGGAAGTTGGGGGGAAGCTGCTGCTTCAGGCTGGCCGCAAGGGCGCTGAAGCTCTGGCTATACATGACCGGAATGGCGGATACGGTGTCTGCTGGAAACACCCACTTGCCCCCGATCTTCTCGACCACCACCCGCTTCTCATTCGCATGCAGCTGCACCCGATGGCGGCCCTTGTCGTCCTTGAAGTCCGGGTCCAGGGAGAGGCCGTCGGTGTCCACATAGAGGGCACGGGCGTCCATGATTTGCTTGAGTTGGATGGCCAGGCTGGCGCCGTCCTCCTCGGTCTCCTCGGTGAGCTCAAAGCATGCTGCTGCCGCTTCCGGATCCCAGGTGCCGGTGGGCTGAAGCTGATCGAGGTGGGTGCGCGCGGCATCCTGCGGAGAGTCGCAGGAAAACGCCGCCGCCGTCTGGGGGAGGAGGCACAGGAGAAAGGTAAAAACGGCCATGAGACGCATGGTGGACTCCGATTCAGAAGGGGCGCTGGGCCGCCTTGCGTACGAGGGACACAAACTCATCGACTGCAGGGTTCTCGGGCGTTCCCTGACCCTGGAGGTCATTTCGCAGGCGTATCGACACGGTGCCGGTCTCCTGCTCCTTTTCTCCTACGATGGCCATCCAGGGAACCTTGGCGTTGTGGGCCTCCCGGATCTTGAAGCCAATCTTGTCGTCCCGATCGTCTACGTGGACCCGCAAGCCGGCAGCCGTCAGCGCGTCTCGGACCGCATATCCGTGGTCCAGCGATTTCTCTGAAACCGTCAGCACCCGCACTTGCTCTGGGGAGATCCAGGTGGGAAAGGCGCCGGCATAGTGCTCGATCAGGATGCCGATAAAACGCTCGAGGGAGCCAAAAATTGCGCGATGGATGACCACGGGTATCTGGTAGTCATTGTCCGCGCCGACGTACTTGAGATCGAAGCGCCGCGGAAGCTGGTAGTCCAGCTGGATCGTGGCACACTGCCACTCGCGCCCGAGCGCATCCACCACATCAAAGTCGATCTTGGGACCGTAGAATGCGCCGTCCCCCTCTTTGAGGAGGAACTCCAACTTGTTGTTATTTAAAGCATTCTCAAGCGCCTCTTCCGCTTGATCCCAGAGCGAATCATCTCCGAGCTTCTTCTCAGGCCGGGTGCTGAGCTTGCAGATGAACTCCATGTCGAAGGCGGTGTAGACCTTGTCGACCATGGCCAGCAGGTCCGTGACCTCTGCCTCGATCTGCGACTCCATGACGAAGAGGTGTGCATCGTCCTGACAGAACTGCCGGACCCGGGTGAGACCGCCGAGTGCGCCGCGGATCTCATTTCGGTGGAGCACGCCCTGATCATGGATGCGCAGGGGAAGCTCTCGGTAGGAGCGCTTCCGGGACCCGAATATGAGCATGTGGCTGGGGCAGTTCATCGGCTTCAAGGCCATGACGCGATCGTCCGAGGTCTCCAGGGCTTTCTCGTCCGCTTTGGCCTCCTCGTCCTCGGAGAAGGAGAACATGTCGTCCTGGAAGTGCTGCCAGTGGCCGCTGGTCTTCCACAGGCGGCTGTCGAATAGCTGCGGCGTGCGGACCGCCACGTAGCCCTCGCCCATGAGCAAGGACCGCATGGCCTCGCTGAGCTCGTGGTACAGGATCTCGCCCTTGGGAAGGAAGAAGGGGCAGCCTGGTGCGTACTCGTGAAACATCATGAGTTCGAGTTGCTGGCCGAGACGGCGATGGTCCCGCTTCTTGGCCTCCTCGAGGCGATGCAGGTACAGGTCGAGTTCATCCCGGGTGGGCCAGACCGTGCCGTAGATTCGCTGGA
>Ga0310342_100001409_pt1 | contig 14923 bp, 10 predicted proteins | sample S15DNA20500_MG_FD_206155 | JGI IMG/M metagenome (GOLD analysis project Ga0310342, IMG submission 206155) | Marine microbial communities from station ALOHA, North Pacific Subtropical Gyre - S1503-DNA-20-500_MG | ecosystem: Environmental > Aquatic > Marine > Oceanic | place: Pacific Ocean: North... | reverse complement strand
GCAATTGGTTATCGAGGCCAATCCATGAGGTCGTTTTGCCGGTCGGGTTACAAGTCAATCCAGCATGGTAGAGCAGGGCGCGGGCCTCCTCCCGGGTCGTTACCACTGCCTGAACGTGAACCAGATCGCAGCCGGCATAGAGAGTGAAGCGTAGCTTTCCAGAGAACGCTTGTCCTTCAAGGCCATCGAGGTCGATGACGCAGCGGCGGCCCATACTGCGCGCCGCTACACCCTTGAGCTTCAGGACGAGCGGCCCTGATTTACTGGGTTTTCGGTCGACGTGGTCGAAGAAGATGGTCCAGCCGTTTCGCTTCTTCAGGTCGCGTTCCGCAATTGAAAGTACAGTGAGAGGATTGACATCACGCAGGATCACGACGGGCTTGGCCTGTCCCGAGGCTACCGCGATGGAATGGACCAGAGCTCTTCCCCCCAGGAGGTTCAGTGTAAGTTCGGTCGAGCCTTCCGGCGTCTGCCATCGAGCGATGAGGACGTCATTGTTGTGGCGCACCGCCACGCCACAGGCCGGATCGTAGGACTTCAGATCTACAGGTACTGCAAATACGACCTGTGCGAAGAAGCTGGTAGCGATCCAGACCATTGCCATCGACCGGACGAGAAGCGTCAATTTATTCGCACAGCAGACCCTGGTCTCCACTTCCATCATCTTTTCTTTATGACCCATATGCTCCAGGGCGGATAAACAAACTGGTTCACAGTCCGTCGCCATCGTCCAACCTTTCCTTAAAGACCCCAACCACCCTAAGCGATGCCCCGGGCGATAAGCAACCAGGGGGGTGATTGCGGTGGGCCTTCAGGTCAAATGTATCCCTATAGGGAGACAAGCAGGATGACGTTATGTTTCCCTTGGAGGAGGCGTCGGCCTAAGGGGCTGTATCGGCTCTTCATCCAACTCGCTCCCATCCTGCGATGTCCAAAGGCTTTCAGATTTAACAGGGCGCTGGCTAAGGCTGGCAGCCATCAAGAAACCCATCGAGGCAACACCGAAACCGATAGCAAGACAACGCACGATATAATAGTGGAGCTTCGAATCCCATCCGTCTGGATAGATGAATATAGCTACAGGATAGATTTGCAGACCTACAAAAGTGAGGAGGCAAGAGATCAGTATCAGTAGCGACACATTGGAATGCCTTTGCCAGCGCGTGAGGGCCAGCAGGATACCGACACCTATCACAATGAAATACGGCAATCGCCACAACTCTTCTACGAAAACTTGTTCCCATCTAGAGGGCATTTTTAAAATCTCCTGTAAAACACCCCAACCACCCTAAGCGATGCCCCGGGCGATAAGCAACCAGGGGGCCACCCTCTCCTTGCCCCCGCCCATGGCCTCGCATAGGCTATTGGCTGGGTTTGAATGACAGGTGGAGAGAGGATAGAGATGAAACACATTGTCTTATTCGCACTGCTGTTTCTTGGCGGAATTCCGTACGGGCTGGCGGAGGAGAGTCCCCCTGCCTGGACCTTTGTCAGCATCCCGGATTTTCTGAACTTCGATATCGACTATCCCCAGGAAGGCTGGGAGGACGCCTTGGGGTTTATTTTGGATTCGATGAAGAAGGAAGGTCCTGCCTTTGCGATGGTTGCTGGAGACCTGGTCATGGGGCATTGGGGAACCAGCAAAGAAGAGATCGATAAATGGGCGGGCAAATACTATCCACCGTGGGTCGAACGGTTCAAAGACCATGGCCTGAAGGTCTACACCGCCCTCGGTGACCATGAGGTTGGCGATAACCCCTGGAGAGGTCAGAAAGCCAGCGCGGTCCCCTTCTACAAGGAAGCGTTCAGGCGGCATTTGAAAATGCCGCTCAACGGACCCGGGCACATGCAGGGGACCGCGTTCTACTGGCGGCACAAGAACGCCCTGTTCGTCTCCGTGGATGTGTTTGAAAAAGCCAGGAGCGGTCAGGGTGAGATTGCCGCCCAGGTTACCGGCCGACAGCTCACCTGGTTAAAACAGGTTCTGGAAACGCATCGCCCTCTCGTTGATCACATCATCGTAATGGGACATACGCCTGTATTGCGCCCGGTCAGGAAATTCAGTTCCTCCGGTCTGCTCCTGGAAAAGGGGAGGAATTCCGCCTTCTGGAAAACGATGGTGGACCACAAGGTCGATTTGTACATTTGCGGTGAGGTTCATGCAGTCACCTGCAGCCGGCTTTCTGGCATCCAGCAGGTTGCCCACGGGGGGTTGATCGGCCGCACCTCAAAACCAAACTACATGGTCGTCACCGTTCACAAGGACAAGCTCTCCCTCGAGCTCAAAGAGATTGACCTGGTTAACGGCAAAGGGAAGCTCTGGCAGAAGAACAAGTCACGTGGACCTTTTGACACGATTGCCATTACAGAGGCTCGTAAGCAAAGCGGCTTTACCTCGATCGGTAAAGTTCGAATAGTCAAAAAGGATGGCGGGAAATCCTTTGAGTCCATCACGGGGTTCTTCGCTGAAAAGAACAACCCTGTGAAATGACTGTAGACAGGTACAACCGAAGCCGAGGTTGGCTTCAATATGGCAATGATGTCTGGGGACGGGGACGGGGAAACCTGATCTCCTACCCTCTTCTTGCCCCCGCTCATGGCCTCGCATAGGCTATGGGCTGGGTTCAACTGATACAGAGAGAGGGTTTAGACATGAAACGCATTGCCGTATTCGGGCTGCTCTTTAACGCTGCTTTTTTCGGGATGTGCTTCTCCTTAAGCGGTTCCCCGGGAACAGCCGAGACCTTCTCACCAGGGCTCCTGTCTGAAGGGGATGCCGATCCAGAGCGAATTTCACTCTGGAATGGCAAGGCGCCTGCGGGCGAAGGCAAAACCGTAAAGGGCGATGCTTTTGCCACGGTGCATCGCCCCTTGAAACCGAACGGCACCTCCATGGTGATTTGTCCCGGTGGAGGCTACGGCGGGCTTGTGATGGGCGCGGAAGGTCACGGCATAGCCAAATGGTTGAACCAGCACGGGATCACCGGCATTGTCCTCCAATACCGTCTCCCGCGTGGGAATCGCTTTCTTCCCCTCCTGGATGCGCAGCGGGCGATCCGGTTGACTCGCGCCAGGGCTGCGAAGTGGGGCTGTGATCCAGGAAAGATCGGCATCATCGGTTTCTCAGCCGGGGGACACCTGGCTGCTACCGCCGCGACCCATTTTGACGAGGGAAATCCTGAGGACCCTGATTTGGTCAACAGGGAAAGCTGCCGGCCTGATTTTTCCATCCTCGTATACCCGGTTATTACCATGGGTAAAAAGACACATGGAGGTTCACGATCCAATTTGCTGGGAAGGGCTCCTCGCGCAAAGATCGTGGACTTTTATTCCAATGAGAAACAGGTCACGGGTAAGACCCCACCCACCTTCCTCGCCCATGCCAAAGATGACCGCCTGGTTTCTGTCGACAACAGCCGGATGTTCTACCAGGCGATGCAGGTACACAAGGTTCGCGGGAAATACCTGGAGCTCCCGCGCGGCGGGCACGGGTTGAATGGGTACAAAGGTCCGATGTGGGACGCCTGGCAGACTCAGAGCCTGCAGTGGCTGGCGGATGAGAAGCTGACGCCAGGAAAGAAATAGCCGGCGCTTCTGCAACTGGGTTGCGCCAACCGCGGTGGTGAACGCCTGGACAGTGAGTGATCGCCCGCTCCTTGCCTCCGCCCATGGCCTCGCTTAGGCTATTGGCTCAGCCGGATCTTAAATCGTTGTCGAACACCTCGTGATGAAGGGGCGAAAGCCAATGAAAACCATTCTCACCACCAGCTTGCTCATTCTCTTGACCTCCGCGGATTTGACCCGGGCAGGGGAGAAGAGCAAGCCCCTCTTCAATGGCAAAGATCTCGAGGGTTGGCAGGGCATGCAGGGCGAGGCTAGGAACTGGGGAGTCAAGGATGGCGTGCTCGCGGGCACCGGTGGCAAGGGCTCGAAGTGGCTGGCGACCACCGGAGAGTATAGTGATTTTGAGCTGTCCCTGGAGTTCAAGCTGCCGAAGAACGGCAACAGCGGCGTTTTCATCCGCGCCCCGAAGGAGGGCACCCCCTACGTCGATGGCCTGGAGATCCAGCTGCTGGACGACCACGGCGAGAAGTGGAAAAACCTCAAGCCTGCCCAGTTCACCGGGGCGATCTATGCCGTCGAGGCGCCGTCGAGGCGCGTCACCAGGCCCGCCGGCCAGTGGCAGACGATGCGCATCCTCTGCGCCGGGAGAAAATGCCGGGTCTGGGTCAACGGCGAGCAGGTCATCGACGCCGACCTCGACAAGCTCGCGAAGACTCACGGCGGGAAGGTCCCCGGCCTGAAACGCGACAGGGGCCTCATCGGTCTACAGAACCACGGCGATCCCGCCTCTTTCAGGAACATCCACATCCGGGAGCTGGGAACCGATGGCTGGATCCGGCTTTTCAACGGCCGCGACTTCGCTGGCTGGCGAGAGAACAAGTTCAAGCACAAGCCCGAGTGGAAGGTCATCGATGGTGTCCTCATCGGCCATGGGGGGCAGGGCTACCTCTCCTCGCTCGAGGAGTTCGACGACTTCGAGCTCTACGCCGAAGCCCGCATCTCTGATACCGGTAACCGGCGCGGCAACAGCGGGATCTATTTCCGCTGCGCGCCGCATGTCGACAAGAAACAGGAATTTCCGCCCGGCTACGAGGCGCAACTGGACCATGGTGACAGGAACAACCCAACCGGCAGCATCTACGCGTTGAAGGTGAAAGGCGCGCGCGCCCCCGGATTCGCGACGAAAGATGGCGAGTGGGTCACGATGCGGATCCGAGCGGTCGGCAACCACCTGCGGACCTGGGTCAACGGCAAGCCCGCCGCCGACTGCCGCGATCCCGAGAACCGCCACAAGAAGGGCAGCATCCTGCTGCAGATGCACCACCTCACCGGCAAGGTCGAGTTTCGCGAAGTGCGCATCAGGAAAATCGCGAAGAAGTAAGCGAGGTGGAGCAGGTTTCCTCGCCTGCCTGTGCGACGATCCCCTGGCCGAGTGAGACGGTCTACCCTCTCCTTGCCAGCGGTGATGGTCTCGCATAGGCTATTGTCCGGATTGAACTTATGCCTGAAGAGTGTGTAGATTTGAATCGCGGCCGCCTGGCCCCTGGTGGGCAGCTCCTGGAATAAGGCAATACAATGAACTCTATTCGTTCCGTTTCCCGAGATGATGGTCTGGCCGGCATGGCGGCATGCTGCGTCCTCATTGTCGCGTGCCTGGTTACCGTCTCCGTGAGGGCCCAGTCGCTCGAGCTGAAGATCGAACAGCTCACGTCCGGCGAGAAACACCACTTCTTCGGGTACATCGGGCAATGCCGGACCGTGCCGTGGAACGCGAATGACAGGTACATCCTGGGTATGGAGATCGAGCGTATCGATCGTATGCCCAGGCCCGAGGAGGCGGCCGTCATCATCCTCGTCGATACGAAACAGGAGAACAGGATCATCCGGCTCGAAAAGACGCACGCCTGGAATCCGCAGCAGGGAACGATGTTCTATTGGAATCCGCAAGCCGCGCGAACGCAGTTCTTCTTCAACGATCGCGACCTGGAGAGCGGCAAGGTGTTCACCGTGCTCTATGACGTTGAAAAGAGAGCGCGCATCCGGGAATACCGGGATGACAAGGCTCCCATCGGCAACGGCGGGGTCGCCCAGAACGGCGGAGCGTTCCTCGGCCTGAACTACGGCCGCCTGGCGCGCTTGCGCCAGGTCACCGGGTATCCTGGCGCCCTCGACTGGTCGAAAGATGAAAACGCTCCGAAGAACGATGGTATCTTTGTCGTCGACGTCAAGACCGGCGCCAGGCGGCTGCTGGTCTCCTACCGCCAGCTTGCCGATCAGCTGAAGCGGCGCCACCCCGACATCGAAGACACGGCGTTGTTCATCAACCACACCCTCTGGAACCGCGAAGGCGATCGCGTCTATTTCTTCGTTCGCGGCAATTGGGACGGGCGCGGTGGTCGAAAGATCAACAGGCCCTGCTCGATCCATATCGATGGAACCGCGCTCACCCTGCACGACATGCATATCGGCGGGCACCCCGAGTGGGCGGAGGGCCATCTGCTGATCGGCAAACGGGGAGACAGCCAGGTTCTCTACGATGTCGACAGGAAAAAAGTTGTCGGGCAATTGGGTACGCCCGAGATTTTTCCCAGCCCGGAGGGCGACATCTCTCTGTCGCCTGACGGTAAGTGGTTCGCCAACGGGTACAAGAAAGGCGACAAGAACCGTTTCGTGGTGTATCGCCGTAGCGATGGCGTTTACGGCCGCAGCAAGGGTCTCTCGAAAGGTTCGTATTCCGGCGATATCCGCATCGATCCGGCGCCGCGCTGGAACCGGGCTAACAACGCAATCCTGGTGCCGGGAATCGCCGGGAACAAAACCCGCCAGATGTTCGTGATCCGCATCGTCGCTCCGTGAAGAGCGCTCATCAATCCTCCGCGGTGTATCTGAGCTCGTTGAGCAGGTGGCGCTATTACTTTTTATGTAGATTGATCTTAAGTGATTGTCTCTGGGCTTTCTTTCGCCGTGGCCTGCGCTGTCGCAAAACGATAAGATGAGCGCGTCAATGGAACGCCTCACGGGATGATTTCTTTGAATTCTTCCGCGCTCAGAACCAATCGGCGGGATTTTTTCAGGCTGGGGGGCCTGGCGATCGGGGCGATCTCTCCCCTGGGGCTCTCGCTGTCGGAGGTGCTGGCGAACGAGGCGGCCAGCGGCGGTCGCAAGCGCATCAACGTGATCTTCATGTTCCTGCAGGGCGGCGCCAGCCATATCGACATGTACGACATGAAGCCGGACGCGCCGCGTGAAATTCGCGGCAAGTACAGTCCGGCCTCGACCAATGTCCCCGGCCTGCAGCTCAGCGACCAGCTGCCGAAGCTCTGTGGCTGTGCCGACAAGTTCTCCCTCATTCGTTCGATGCATTCCTATAGCACGAAGCATGGCGAGGGCGATGTGGATATCATGTGCGGTAGTCCGCGGGACAAGAACCTGCAGGCGCCGGGAATCGGCGCGGTGCTCAGCCTGCAGCAGAAGCAGCAGGCGCTGGTGCCGCCCTTCGTGCATCTGGGAGACATGAAGCACCCGGCCCATAGCGCCCCGGGCTACGGCGGCTATCTCGGCCGCAACTACGATCCCTTTCTCATCGAGCAGGACCCGAACTCGTCGGCCTTCTCGGTGAATACCTTCGACACAGCCGACGACGTCGACCCCGGCCGTCTCGCCGGGCGCAGGAACCTGCTGCGATCGCTCGACCGCTACCAGGCCGGGCGTGAGCGCCGGCTCGAGTTCGCCCGGGAGCACGACACCTTCACCGAGCAGGCCCTCGGCCTGTCGACCTCGAGCAGGGCGAAGGACGCCTTCGACCTGTCAAAAGAGCCAGCGGCTCTTCGCGACGCCTATGGCCGCAACAGGGTCGGCCAGGGGATGCTCCTGGCGCGCCGCCTGGTCGAGGCGGGGGTGCGCTTCGTGACCATCCTCGGCTACGTCGATACGGGAATCTACGCCTGGGACCATCATTGGGGTATCTTTCCCCACCTCGACAAGCAGCTGCCGATCTACGACAACAGCTACTCGGCGCTCCTCAACGATCTCGACGATCGCGGCCTGCTCGATACCACCCTGGTCATTACCGCGGGCGAGTTCGGGCGGACGCCCGGCTTCAACAAGGACAAGCGCGGTCCCGGACGCGATCATTGGAGCCGCTGCTTCAGCCTGACCCTCGGCGGCGGTGGCGTCCAGACCGGCCGTGTGATCGGCGCCAGCGATAATTACGGAGCGGTTCCCACCGACCGCCCGGTATCGATCGCCGACTTCGCCGCTACCGTGTACCACGCCCTCGGACTCGACCCGAAGGCGGAGTATCTGGCCCAGGGACGCCCGATGCGGGTGCTTCCGGAGGGCTCCATCGTGAAGGAGCTGTTCTGAATGTCGCGCGTAGGGGATGGATTTCGGAGAGCGGGCAGGACTGAACCAGGGATCGATAAACCGGGGGCTATCCAATGGGATGGGACTGGCTGAAGTTCACGGGCAATCGGGAAAAGTGCGAGCGGTGCAGGAGGAACCCGGTATCCGGCAGGAAGGTGCCGTGGGGACAGCCGAAGCTCTGCTCGTACTGCGAGGAAGAATACGATCGCGAACTCCGGGAGAGAGACGAGCGCCCGGGAAGCTGAAGCCCTGTCGGGAAGCGCGGCTGCTTACTCGAGCTCGCGGATGCGTATGTCCTTGAACTCAGCCCACATGGGCTTTCCCCCATGCAATTGGAAGGCGAGGATGCCGTCCAGCAATGCCTTGGGATGCCCATCGGTGAAGTCCAGGATGAGCTTGTTATTCATGTAGTGCCGGATGTGGTTGCCCTTGGCGATGATGATGACATCGTTCCAGTCATTGAGCTTGAAGAGTTTCTTGAAGCCTTCGGCATCGATCAGCTTCTCGGTGACCTTCTTCTTGCCATCCTTTCCGCAGACAGCTTTTTCACCCACCATGCAGGTTCGGCCGCGCCGCCCGGCGGTGCCGCCCTCGTCATAGATAAAACCGGACACGCTCGGCAGCTTGTTCTGGTTGCGAATCTCATGCTGGTAGCCCTGCACGCGCCACTTATTCGGTCCCTTACCGGGGGAGAGGTGTTTTGAGCGGTACTGGATTCCCGAGTTGTTCGTAGCGTTGCAGCGGAAGGAGAGGCGCAGCTCGAAGTCCTTGGTCCCTCCACCTTTCCAGATGATGAAGGTATTGCCCCTGGCCGGGTTATCAGGCGTTGTCTCGCCGCGGATGGCGCCGTCCTTGACCGACCAGAGCTTCAGGTCGCCATCCCATCCATCGAGGTTCTTGCCGTTGAAGATTCGCTTCATTCCCTTCTTCTCAGCGGGAGCCGTTTTCGAGTCGTCGGCGACAAGGGAGGCGGGGGTCAAGAGGGAGGTCAGGGCGAGAAGCATCAGGTAGCGGATCATCGTTTTTTCTCCTGGTTGGATTGGATTCATTGGTTCCTGCCGGGCGGGGCAGGCCGGTCATTCTCTCAGACAGAGGAAGGCTTCGCCACCCGTTCTACAGTTTCGGCGGCTGCCACTTCGGGATGCCGCGTTCCTTCAGCTGTTTCTCGTAGCGCACGGCCTGGGGTTGGCGGGGAGCGTAGGGGGCCTTCTCGTTGACCATCAGCGGAACGGTTTTCTCCCACCAGGCGTCGTAGGCCTTCCGTAGTCGGCTGACGACCTCCGGGTGCTCGGCGGCAACGTCCTTCTTTTCGTAGGGGTCGGCGGAGATGTCGTAGAGGATCCGGTTGTCGATCAAACGCCAGCGTTGCGAGCGCACGGCGCAGCTCTTCAGCTTGCTCTTGTTCGGGTCGGCTCCCTTCTCCCAGCGGCCCTTGTGGACGAACAGGGTCCGGTCCGGCCACTTCGCTGCGGGCTTCTCCAGCAGCGGAAGCAGCGAGCGTCCATCGATCTCCTGGATGCCGTCGGGGATGGCGGCGCCGGCCAGCTCGCAGAAGGTCTTGAAGAGATCGATGTGGGCGGTGAGCGCCGGGATGTCGACTCCCTCTCCCAGCCTGCCCTTCCAACGCCAGAAGGCGGGGACGTGGGTACCTCCTTCATACTGCGAGCCCTTGCCGGTCTTGAAACCGGCTGAATGCATGCGGACTCCCTTGCCGTTTTTCCTGCCGCCGCTGCCGGCCTGGCCATTGTCGGTCATGAAGATCACCAGGGTGTCGTCCCACAGCTTCCACTCGTCGAGCTTGCGCATGAGCAGCCCGAAGTTCTCGTCGATGTTCTCGATCATGCCGTAGCGTCCCTGGGTGCGGTCGCCCCAGCCAAGGTCGGCGAAGCGCTTCCTGTTTTTCTGCGGAGCGATCATGGGTCCGTGGGGGGCATTGGTGCTGATGTAGGCGAAGAAGGGAGTCTTCGCCTGCTGCTGCTGGCGGATCCAGCCGAGGGCTGCCTGGAAGAAGACGTCGGTGCAGAAGCCCGTGGTCTTCACGATCGTGTCGTTGTGCAGGGCGGCGATGTCGAAGTAGCGGGTCTTCCTGTCGCGATTTGGCGGGAAGTCGGCACAGCTGCCGGGATAGGACTGGCCGATGCCGCCGGCGCCGTGGATGAAGACCTCGCTGAAGCCGCGGCTGTAGGGCTGGTAGGCGTCCTCATCTCCGAGGTGCCATTTGCCGAAGATTCCCGTGGCGTAGCCGGCCTTGCGGAGCAGCTTCGGAAAGGCGGTCGTCGACAGCGCCATGCGCTCGCGCTCCTTGATGGTATGGGTCACGCCGTTTCGGAACTCGTGGCGGCCGCTCATGATAGCCGAACGCGTCGGCGCGCAGGTGGGGCTGACGTGGAAGTCGGTGAAGCGTGTCGAGATGCCGTGGAAGCGATCGAGGTTGGGGGTGCGGAGCACCTTATTGCCCAGGCAGGACAGGTCGCCCATTCCCTGGTCGTCGGTCATGACGAGGATGATGTTGGGCCTGGAGCCGGCCAGCGATTCGCCTTGCGTCGCGGAGCCTGGCATGAAGGCCGCTGTCAGCGCGAGGGGCAGGAAGGACAACAGGGCGGGGGGTGCTTTCATGGATTCTGCCTTTCAATGTTTCGCTGGGCGGATGGTTCCGCCAGGAGGAATTCCAGACAGCCTCCAGCCTAAGCGACCACCGGGCGCTTCGCAACCGAGGGTCTGTTGATTGATGCCGCGGTGCGGGTGGGGGTAGGCTGGGGCCCATGAAGGATTCCTCTCTGCATCCCGGTCCGCCGCTCTGGCTGGTCATGCTGACGGCCGCCATGGCCGGCGGCATGGGGTGGGGGATTCGCGGCCAGTACGGCCACGAGACCGGCGCCATGATCGCCGGCGTGCTGGTGAGCCTGGTCCTGGTGTTTCTCTTCTGCCCGGGCAACTCTTCGATCCGCGTGATCCGCGCCGCCGCCCTGGGCACCATCGCCATGGGCTTCGGCGGCTCGATGACCTACGGACAGACTGTCGGCTTGACCCACGATACACCGCTGGTGGGAAATTGGGAGGCTCTTCGCTGGGGCCTGCTCGGCCTCGCCATCAAAGGCGGCGTGTGGATCGGCTTTGCCGGCTTCTTTCTCGGCCTGGGCCTCGGCGGCAAGCGCTACCGCACCCGGGAGTTGCTCCTTCTGGTGCTCGGTATGCTGGTTGCCTTCGAGGTCGGCTGCTGGCTCCTGAATTCTCCGCACGACCCGGAAAACAAGCGCCTGCCGCTAGTGTACTTCTCCGACCACTGGCATTGGGAGCCGGGTGTCGAGCTGAAGCACCGCCTTGAGGTATGGGGGGGGCTGTGGTGCGCGCTCGTCACCGCCCTGCTGTACGCCGTGCTGCGGAAGAAGGATATCCTGGCGCGGAACCTGGCGCTGTGGGGCATTTTCGGCGGGGCGCTCGGTTTTCCTCTCGGCCAGGCCTTGCAGGCGACCAACGCCTGGAACCCGGGCTTCTTCAACGAGAGCTTCATCGGCGTCTTCACCCGGCATTTCAACTGGTGGAACATCATGGAGACCACCTACGGCACGGTGATGGGCGCGGTGCTCGGTCTCGGGTTGTGGCTGAACCGGCGCCGAATCGGCGTTTCTTCCGAGCCGGACTGCAGCCCGCTGCCGTTCTGGCTGGCCTGCGGCCTGCTGGGCGTTCACCTCTTCCTGCTCCTGGCCGTGGAGTTCAGCGACTTCTCCTGGATCGACCGGGTCTACGATCTCGGGTTGATGATGGGGCTCATCCCGCTGGCGGCCTGCGTGCGGGGCCACTGGTGGCCCTACCTGCAGCTGCTGCCGCTCACCCTGCTGCCGATCGCCGGCAAGACCCTGCGCATGCTGGTCTACCAGTCGGGAGATCCGGTCTCTCCCGCGGTTGGCTGGCTTGTCTTCTTCATTCTCCCGCTGGCGCTGGCCGCGGTGCTGGCGGTCTGGTTCCTGCGCAAGGCGAAACCGGCTGGGGGGCATCCCTGCTTCATCCGGGCGGCTCTCCTCTTCAATGTCTGGATGTACTTCGGGCTGAACTTCGCCTTCTTCGGCTATCCCCTGCCCTGGCGGGAGTGGACGGGAAGAACGCCCAACGCGGTCCTGTTTTTCATCGCCGCGGCAGTCCTCACCCTGGCAGCCCTGTTTTTCGATCCCGGGGAGAGAAGATGGACTTGGCGATTTCGGGGGAAGAGCCGGGATGGAACGGTTATCCCGGGACGGGATGTGTCCCGTCTCGGAGACGAATGACTCGCCGCGCCATCTACGATGCAGCGGGCTGGCTCTGCCAGTCGCTCCTGCACCTGCGAGGGGGGTGAATCAGTTGCAGGTCTCTCCCTCGGCGCATCCCAGGCTCGAGGCTATGGTTCCACCGTTGGGGACCACAACGCCTGGGAGACCAAGAAACGAGTTGGGCGCCGCGATGGAGGCTCCGGCGGTGTTGAAGATCGCCTGCACGAGGGTGACCACGTCCGAGATGTCGGCGGCTCCATCGTTGTTGACATCGGTCGCGGCGGCGCAATTGAAGCCCAGCGACAATCCCGAATACAGGTAAGCGGCCAGGTCGATCACGTCGGCGAGGTCAAGCCTGTGCGCCAAGCGGTTGTTGACGTTGCCCCGGATAAACGCGTAGTCGGTCACGGTCGGACCCGAGACCGTATTGTTCGCCGTCGTCGCCTCGACGACGGTGTTGCTCTGGGTGTTTACGCGCTTAATGTACCGACCCTCGGTGGCCATGTTGCTTCCATCGCCGGCTGTCGTGTTGTAAGCGAAGGCGACCGCATCGTTACAGGCGGAGGTGATCCTGGTGAAGGTTACGGCAAGGACCTCCAGGCTCGAAGGAGCGGTGGCGATCTTGGTGGCGTTGTTGTTCGCGTCTTCGATCACGACATCGATCTTTCCAGCTACGCTGGTATCGGAATAGACGATGCTCCAGGCGTTGGGAACATTGGCGCCGCTTCCCATGGCAATGCTTGGGGAGTTGACCTTGGTCGAATCATAGGTGAGGCGCGCACCGACAGAAGAGATGCTTCCCCAATCGCTGGTGAGGTCGAGGTAGACCTTGATCGGTTCGATGGGCCCGAGAACGGTGGGGGCCCGGAGCGTGAAGGTCGTGACGCCCGCTCGCATCGCCGCGAGCTCCCACCACGGACTATAGGTGACGGCGGTTGATACAGTTTTGCCCGCGCCTGAGCCTGTGCCGCCGGGACCTGTTTCATCTCCCCACCAGTTGTAGGTGGCGGTGAGAGCATTTCCCGTATCATCATTCTGAATCCCCGCGGTGGAGCCCAGGCTGTTGTCTCTGACTGTCGTGTTAGCCGCCTTTGCCTGGACAAGGATATCGACACCATTGCTTACGCCGGAAAAAGTGTTTCCATTACCGGAACTGCCTATAGTGATCGCGCTGTTTGCCGGGGCGTCTTCCAGGTTCAGGCCAGTAGGCGAGGCCGCAGCGCCGGCGGAACCACTCGAGATGGTGTTGTTGAGAAGCTTGAGAGCCCAGGTCGCACTCCCATCTCCTGTGGTGCCCGTGACGTAGATCGAGCCACCTGCGTTACCGGCGAGACCCTTGCCGCTGAAGGCGTAAGCGTTGTTGCCGGTCAAGGTGCTGGTCTGGACGGTGATTTGACCCGGATGCGAGACCATGATGCCGGCATTCCAGTTGTTTGCGCAGGTATTGCCCGTAATGGTGTTGCCCAGCCCGCCGACGCTCTTGATTCCATTCTCCTTATTCGTACTGGACGTGTTATCGGTGACCGCCGTACTGGCGCATCCCTCGGTCCCGGTGCCGCTGCTGGACGCCAGGTGAATTCCCGACTGGTTGCTGCCGGTGATGGTGTTGTCGTGGATATTGCCGTTGGTGCAGTCCACGAGAGTAATGCCACTGTCGTTGGAAAGGAGGGTGCAATTGGCGATCTCGCTGCTGCTTGAGTTCTCGATACGTATGGCTCCGCCATTGCTGGCTTGGGCTGCCCATGTGGCTGCGGCGTTCACCGCTGTCGGTGAATTCGAGTAGGGTATGCCGCTGTAGCCGTTGAGCTGGAGGGTGCAATTGCTCACGTTCACATTGCCGTTGGACGACATGATGCCGTAATCACCGAAGCGGATGGTCATTTTCTCCAGCGTAATACTGGCTCCAGTAGCATCAATCGTAAATACGTTACCACCACGGAAAGGAGAATAATGGAGGAATGTCGCGGCCTCAAGCGCGCCAGAGATAGTCAGGGCTTTATCGATCGTAATAGCTGAGGTGATCACATAGAAACCCGTATCCAGGAGGATCGTATCACTCGCCTGGGCCGCATCTACAGCTGCCTGTATTGAATTGTAAGTGGCGCTTGTCCTCTGGTTCGTAATAGCCCCCCAGACTTCAGCGTGTGATGCCAGGCTCAGCAAAAGGGCTGTAAGGCAAACGGCGACGGCCTTCACCTTACCGCCCGTACCAGATTTTCTCTGATAAACCATGGGTAGATTCCTGTTATCTAAGACCGCCCATATTGATCCATCGACCCTGATAGACCTTTTGTGGCGGGAAAAACTTGATGGTTTCTAGACTAACCCCCTAAAACATCCTTGTTAGAGGGATTCTCAAGACTAATCTCCCGAACCTAACTTTTAAAGGATCATCTTCTCAAAATTTAAAGAAGATAACTGGGAATGCAGTTGTCGCCAATCCGAGAGCACCGGAGCTTAAGGTATTTTGTATTCAGGGGTAGTGGAGATAAGAAACTCATGGGTGGTCGCTGCTGGGGCCCTTCCTCCATCTGGTAGAAAGCACTCCTCTGGAATCATAAGAGAATTAGATATAGGCGGTTCAAACTTATCTAATTCTCGCTCAGTGGATAGCCTCCGGATCACCAGGATTAACCCAGTGCCGAGACGCGCCTTTGAAAGCAATTTATTTACCGTAACTTTATTTCGATAAATGTTTTATGTGCAACGGGGAAGCAATCCAATTGTTTTCTGGCTTGCCGCCGAGCGTT
>Ga0310342_100001408_pt1 | contig 14927 bp, 19 predicted proteins | sample S15DNA20500_MG_FD_206155 | JGI IMG/M metagenome (GOLD analysis project Ga0310342, IMG submission 206155) | Marine microbial communities from station ALOHA, North Pacific Subtropical Gyre - S1503-DNA-20-500_MG | ecosystem: Environmental > Aquatic > Marine > Oceanic | place: Pacific Ocean: North... | reverse complement strand
ACGATTTTGCGACCCAACCTGAACACCGCTGGTCCCAGGTTTGGCAGCCCGGCGACACTGTTTTTTGGGACAACCGTTGCATCCTGCATCGGGGCATGGGGTATGACGCCAACCGCTTCCGCCGATACATGCGCCAAACAAGGGTTCGAGGTACTGGCCCCACGCTCGAGGAATGACCCTAGGTCTGGGTGAAATGAAATCAACCACATCGAGAGTGGGCCACTCTCCTGTAACGGCAAGGATTCTGTAGTACCTACCGTCTCAGACACTGATTCGTTTTCGTGGTCGGTCCCACGAAAGTCCCATTTTTATCTTATTAGGCCCCTTACGTTGCTCAGCTCAGACGGGTAACCATCCTGATCCCGAGTGGTTACTCCACGACTCTCGCGTGTAAGAGACCAGTAGTGAGCAGATAGAATGGCGAATGGGGATAGCTATAAGTGGTACTTCCAGGCGATCTGGGTCAGTGCCTTCGGTTAGCTAACTATTAGGAAAGAGAAAGTGAAGTATGAAATATCCGCACCACGCAAGTGGTAGGGAGTTATCACATCGCAGTAGCTACAAGTGTAAATCATGTACAACTTCTATCCATTGGGATGGAACAGTTAAGGCGTATGTGTCTGATGCGCAATTAGATGAAACCTGCTCCCAGTCACCTGCAGGTCATAACTGCTAAATAACAAGAAAATAAGATAGGCATGTGAGGGACTTCCACATAATTGGTGGGGGTCCCTTTGTCTTTCACTGTTCGGGCAGATCAGGATGGTTCTATGGCGGTCACTCAACTCAAAATTAGAGTCGACTTCGTCATTGACGGCGGAGAACTTGAATGGCTTTTCTCGACTTCAGGTGGTCCCGGCGGGCAGCACGCGAATCGTTCGCAGACGCGGGCTGAAGTTCGTTGGAACATTGCGGCCTCACAGGCTGGCACCCATGAACAGCGCACACATCTGATCGACCGTTTCGGCGAACTCATAACTATTCGTGTCGACGAACATCGCTCCCAAAAACGCAACAAAGACGATGCCTTAGAACGACTCTCAACCAAAGTGCGCGAGGGTCTGCAAGTAAACCGTCCAAGGAAGGGCACCAGACCAAGTCGATCTGCGAAACGAAAACGAGCCGACGCCAAAACTCATCGAGGTCGACTCAAACAACAACGACAACGTCCGTCATTAGACGACTGACCTCGGCAGGTCAGGGATCCGGGCAGTTTGTTTTTTCTCGGGTGGTCGAACCCGCAGAAGGAACAGTCCCCACAGGCCATAGAAGCGCACGCCGAAGCTAATACCCGGTTTAGAGCCCGCCAAGATCTCGGCGCGAACATCACATGAGCTAATCGATCGGTGTTTGTCCACCAATTCCAAAGGTTCGAAGACTGCGACGTGTGCAAAGCACTTCGGCCAAGCTGATCGGGCATGAGTCCACCCCGCCGCTGCCCGGGTCGGCGCCTGACCAGATCAAGGTAAGGACCGGCTGGTGGCTTCAAGTGCCAGACTGGCTGTAGATAGAGAACAAATAACGAGGGGGAAACGTGGGAACGCAATCGGAAAAATACAAAGCGGGGGCGACGAAATTCGAAGAGGTCTATCCGCGTCGGGCTTCTGAAGATCCCGAAGAATTTGAGCGAATGGCCATGGAAAATCTTTTTTCTGAGTATTGGTCGCGTGAAGGTCTCAGCACTCGCGATCGCCGGTTGCTGATCCTCGGCATCGTCGCGGCCCAAGGTAACGACGCCATCCTCAAGCTGCAGTTCAGTGCTGGAATGGCGAAAGGCGATCTGCAAGAAAGCGATCTGACCGAGATACCAATCTTCCTCAGCCAGTACGCTGGATTCCCGCTGAGCGTTGTCGCTAACACCGCCGCTCAGAAGGTCCGAAATGATTTGTCTTCCTGACGGCGTCGTTTCTTATCGGTCGCGGAGTTGATATTGATGGAACGAGATTGGAAGTGCTGCTGGGTCGCTTGTACTCAGATGAAGCCTTCGTGCTTCGGAGGTTTCACGGAAACTGAGCGGCGAACCGTTTTCGCAAAAGACAGAGGAAAAGACCTCCCCGAAGGGAAATCGTTTCGTTAGGCGGATCTTGCTAACGCCTAGGCCTCGACTAGGTCACTGACCTGCGATGCCAACATCATCTTTGATTGCTTGAGCTCAATAGCGTCGGTCATCGTGAAAGATCCGGCGGTCCCATTGAGGGATTTCATTGCTTCGCTTGGATCGAGATCCTCAATCTCATAAATAGCGACGTATTCGTGCTCGGTAACAGATGGCAGCATCTCGCTGGCCTTAAACCGCTGAGCACGGACAAAGCCGTCAGCGGTGAGAACTTCCCCAAGGTGCACGTCGTTGTACCAGGCGTTGTACTCATCCTCCATGCCCTCGACTGGACTGGTGAACACCAGAAGTACGTGTTTAGTCATCTCGTCTCTCCTTGTATGTCCCCGACGCTACAGCGCGTCCCGCAGACGTGCCGGAGTGGGTCACGCTGTTGCTTCAAAAGTGATCCGGTTCGCATCCTGTTGCGCTGCAGCGACTTCGAGAGTTCCGGTAACTCGGACTTCGCCGAACCCGGCTTCGATGAGCATGTTCTCCACCTCCGTAGCGGAATAGCTACAAATTACGATCGAATACGCGTCGTTTGCGACCTCGACACCACTATCGAACTGGCGGACAGAAATTTCGCGCACGATGCTCCGTGCCGCCGCATCGACCCCCACCAGACGGGTCCGTAACTCCAACTCGCGTCCGTCGCTCATACGTCGACGATCGCCCATTTCGGGCCATGAACCAGGCAACTTGAGATTCTCGGGAATCTGCCACGTCGTGTCCGAGTCCACGTCGTGCTTCCCTAAATGGTGATCCATAACGAGTGTTCCGCCTGATTCCAACTGCGAGTGAATGCGTCGCAAACCTTCAAGATCAGTGGAGCGGTCGCCACCGAGGCCAAATACGCCGCAAAGGACAACTGTGCGATACCGGCGCGGCAGGTCCAGTTCGTGCATTGCCTGCGTATAAAGGTTGACTGATAGCGCGTCGGCTTCTGCTTTAGCCGCACACCACGCGATCATGTCCGGGGAAACGTCGCTGCCATCAACGTCTAAGCCCGACCGTAAGAATGGGAGAAGTAGGCGACCAGTTCCACAACCCGCGTCCAAGGCAGGTTCGCCGCATCGTTCGATGACGTTTTGAAAAAATGCTACGTCACTTCCGCCTTCGTTAAATTCTGCCCACCAGCGAGCGACCAGGCCGTAGTGCCAAGTTTGGGTCTCATTGCTCATTGTTCCATCGTAAGGCGGCCCTAGTAGATCCTCTGAATAGAAACGAAGCCGCATCGATGAACGAGATTCGCAGACACCGGCTGATGTTTCGAACTGATTGTGGCCAGAGTGCTACTAGTGGGTGCGCCGGCAGGACGTCACATGACTTGCCGCAGGATTAGCCCTAATAGATCTTTCCTACTAAGTCAGCTTCAACGATTGCTTTGCGAAGGTCCGACCACCCGTCGTCGGTTGCGCGAACCCACTTTGTCAAATGCTCCATCTTCATCATTTCTGCGATGTGCGGGTCATCTGGATTCATGGAGAGTAGGAGTTCAACGAACTGGTCGGACCGACTTTCACTCAGCGCAGGGCTGGATGTGAACGCGCAATGCGCATAGCTACGCGTTCGCCAGATGATTCGGACATCGTCTTCCTCGAGGCCATGCCTGCGCATCAGAGGCTCCAACCAGGGTTCGAAAATAATTCCAGCGTCAGCCGACTGATTTACAACCGCCTCAAAGATGGTCCGATCATCCACCCATCGTTGCAGGTCGGAGTATTGAGTGGAGTCCAGTTCTATTAGCGAGCAGTCAGTTCTAACGTCGAGGCCTTCTTCAGCTAGTTGAGTTACAGGTAAAAGCCACAGTTCGCTGGATGTCTCCACGCCCGTTGCTAAACGCAGGCCTCGGAGATCATCGATCGTTTCTATACCGCTATCGCCACGGACAATCAGCAAACTTTGGACGTTCTCGTCCGTGTCACGCATCGCCAATGTGCGGCAATCCGAGTTCTGTTCAAGTAGTTGCGCATGAGCCATGGGCGCGTTCCAGGCGATGTCGATGTGTCCAGCAAGAAGTGCTGATGACATTGCGTCGTAGGTTGAGAAAAGGGCGTACTCGACAGGAAATCCGGCCTCTACGAAGTACTTGCGGATGGCGTTCCAAATCAAGACCGCACGTTTGGGGTCTGCTGCGGTAGCTCCTAAAACCAGGGGTCCTTCAGAATTCGACATAGTTGAGTCTTTCAAGTGGCTGCTGGTGCTAGTTCAGCACAGTTGCGCTCGCGGTCTCGTCAACAGCGTCGAGGTCTGACCTTGCGCAGCGACCTCGACCTCACGGTTTCAAACCCTTAACCGATTAGAGCAACCAGCGATGTGGCTCTGGTTTCTATCCGACGTCAACTAACTAGCGTTGAGGTTCATAGGTGGCCTTACCAATCAACTCCAGCACCTCGGACTCGGATTCGGTGCGAACTAGTCGATCTACCCAGTCGTGGAATCGTTGTCCGCCGGCTTCGTTCCGACCGAACATGACGAAATCCTTGGCTCCGCTTTTGAGGCCGCGTTGAAGAAGAAATCCATTCGCATAATCCTCATCGCGGACAACCCGAAGCAAAAACCGTTGTTGAGCTTCGATGAAAGGCAAGATCTCTTCGGTCGGTTCGAACGTGGTTAAAAAGGTTTGAGTTGTCGTTGACGTATCAGGAGTTTCACCCGGAAAGAGTTGCGACACCATGTACATCCGCCCTCCACCTGCACCGTCCGGCCCATTCACGTGAAACGAAGCGATGGCAACATGCGGAAAAATGGTCCAGATGCCCGACGTAAGTGCCCCGATTGACCATTGCGATTCGGGGCTTTGGTCGAGTCCGAGCATTGAAGAATCAGGGGCGCTCACCCGTTGATGAGGGCCCCAAGCGTCGTAGATGGCTTTGTTGCACAGGTCGGTCCCAAAACTCTCGCGATGCAGAATCGGAAGGTGATAGAAGTCGAGGTAACCGTCGTAGGCAATTTTCCAATTAGGTCCGTCAACAACCTGTTGACCTGCGAAGTAACAACCGGCTAGTCCTAGATGTTCGAGCATTTCGCCGTAACCGCACAAATAAGGCTCAAGGTCATGGGTGCCTTCGTGATCTAAACCCACGAACACGAGGCCGGCGTATTCCAGGACCGGTAATTCGGTTAGGCCGTGGCAACTCATTTCAAGTTGCCCAAATTCGTCGTGGTCGAGAATTCCGACTAGCTGACCGAAGTTGTCGTAGCTCCAAGCGTGGTAGGGGCAAGTGAAACGTCTACTTGTTCCCCTTCCGTCAGGAACAACTTGTGATCCGCGATGGCTGCAAGTATTGACAAAGGCTCGGAGTTCGTCATCAGCGGCGCGAGTAACTAAGACAGGAATACCGATGACTTCTGTCGAGCGATATGAGTAGCGCTCGACGAACTCACAACTAAACCCCAAGACGAGCGGAAATCGATGAAACAGGGAGTGGACTTCAGTCAACCATCGATCGTGGTCCAGGTAGTTCCCAGCGGGCACCTTTCCGATAGTTTCAGCGAGGGGCACAGTCTCTGTTTTGGCGTGTGCGATAGTGCGCCGCGCCGCTTCCAACAATCTGTCTCTACTCATTGTGGCCCACGCCTAGGGAACTCATGGATTCGTATGCAGTCGTAAGCCAACGTTCAGGTCCTGCCAGAAGTCGTCGAAGACGGAGCGGCTCTTTGGTGGTCAACGTGCGTCCGGGCTAGTGAAGAAGTCGGCGCGAGGAGTAAAGCTCTCGTCATAGACAGGTTCGGTCAGATCGCATCGGAACTTGGCTGTGTCAGCTGCAACAAGTCCTAGCTCCTGGATCAGTTCGAGCATGCCGTGGTAATTGGCATGACGGAAGTGGGCCTCAAGAGACTGCTCGTCCACCCAAAGCTCATACACCTGAATCCGGTTGTCTACGCACGGGTCGGCCCCGAAGTAATAGACCTCACATCCGGGTTCATTGAGACGAGTTGATTCTTGGAGCGTTCGACTCCGCTGGACTGCGAGTTCGCGTGTCTCGTTGTCTTTGAAATCGATGGTTCCAGCGATGATGATCACAGAGCAACCTTGACACAACTCCGAGCCTATTGAAGACAGTTTTCCCAAAGCGCTCTAACCTCGGTGCATGTCTGAGGATTACGAAGATCTGCATCAATGCGCGCTTAGTGAAGACTTGGAGAGCGAACTGGTTCAAAGCCAGAGGGAATGCGTATTCATGTGGACCAACATGTCAGGCGAGGCGTTTGGGGTGGTCATGTCCTATCTGCCTAAGGATGGAAACCTTTGGCTCACTGCGGCGGAACATCGTGCACGAATTTCAGCGATCCGAAGATTTCCTCGAGGTTCGGTCTGCATTTCGAGCGCGGGAACGCGAATGGGACCCAATAAGACCGTCTCTTACAAAGGAACCTGCACCGTATTGAGTGATCGGGCAACCAAAGACTGGTTTTATCCGGAGTTTTCTCGCTACCTGATGGGCGATGGTCCCAGAGCGCAAGCATTTCAAAAATACCTCGATTCCCAGGGACGAGTAATCATCAGGTTCGAACCTGACTATTCGTTGAGTTTCGACGGTGATCTCTTATGGGATCGATCACCAGAGGTGCTCGACCTCTGATAAATGCTCTGTGTCCACCGTTACCCCAAGAGAGGGCTTCGGCTGATCCTATAAGAGCTTTGTGTGTGAGACGGTTAGTGTCCGGGGTATGTCTCAGACCATGACCTCGCCTGCTGGATTCGAGTTCGTGCGGACTCCCGATGAACGGTTTGCGTCGCTGACCGACTGGCCGTTCGAACCCCGCTACGTGACTATCAGCGAAGGGCTCCGCGTGCATTACGTGGACGAGGGAACTGGGCCGACTGTTCTGTTGCTTCACGGCGAGCCAACCTGGGCTTATCTGTACCGGAAAATGATTCCCGAGCTTGTCCGTTCGGGTTGCCGGGTGATTGTTCCTGATTTAGTGGGATTCGGCCGTTCAGATAAGCCGACTTTGCGTGATGACTACACCTACGGGCGTCACCTTCGCTGGTTGACCGAAACCATTGACGCCATTGAAAGCGCATCACCGCTGGGCACCGTCACCATGTTTTGCCAGGACTGGGGTGGGTTAATTGGCCTGAGCCACATTGCCCGACACCCAGAAACCTATAGGGGCGTTGTCGCGTCGAACACTGGTGTGCCACTTGGGCGCGACGTCCGCATGAACGATGACGATGTGTTTGCCGTTTGGCGCCAATTCTCGCAAGACGTCACGCCATTTCTAGCGTCCGTCTGTGTTGGCGGGGACTCGTCTCCTCTTAACGCGATCGGGTTCGAACTTTCAGATGAAGAGCAAAAAGCCTACGACGCTCCATTTCCCGACGAGTCCTACGCTGCGGGGGCTCGCCAGTTCCCTCTCCTCGTACCAACTTCGAGCGTCCACCCGAGCGCTCCAATTTGTTGGACGACATGGTCATTGTTGAGTCGATGTGACGTACCACTTACCACCGCCTTTGGCTCGGAGGACAAAGCCACCGGAGCTTTGCAAGGGCTGATGTCGTCGCGCGTTCCCGGAGCCGCTAATCAACCCCACGTGGTCATCGAAAACGCCGGCCATTTCATTCAAGAGCATGAGCCCGAACAATGTGTTGACGCGATTCTGTCTCTACTGAAACGAACGAGTTAGCTGCTCCTGTACCAACGGTTGAAAGAGCGACAAGACGCGTCAGATAGTGTCAAGCTCCGATTGGTGAGTCATGGGGGGTATCCAATGAATGAACTTCAAGAGATTTTTGTTGCTCAAAATATGGGGCCGACTGCGCCGATCGAGGCCACCTGGCAGGTCGCTGTATCGGCGTCAGATGTATGGGCGGCGATAAGCGAACGCGGCAATCTCACTAACGTGCACCCCTTCTGCGCGACAAACGAAGTTGAACGATGGCCAGGTCCGGGAGGATGCGATCACGTCCGCTACTACAGCGGTGTGCACTATCAACGTGACGTACTCGATTGGCGCGAGGGGAGTGGGTACGACCTCATTGTCGGTCCACCACCCCACCCCACAGCGCTGGCCACCTGGTGGATTGATCCCAGCTCAGCCACATCCTGCAAGTTTGGTATCAAAGTCACCTCCTATGTCCGCTCCGATGTCGATCCAATTGCACGCGAAAACTATGAGAAGAAAGTGATTCGCACGGCTATCCCTCCCTACCTTCGCGGGGTTGTCCAAGGGGTGGCTTACTACGCCGAAACTGGTGATCCAGTGAAACGCAACCAGTTCGGTGCCCACGACATCTACTCGCCTGAAGTCCCGGCGCGCTGATGACCGTTGAGCAGCACCCCAACGGCGTTCGCACTCGACCGGCAGAAGTGAGCGATCAGCCACGGGTTTTTGATCTGATCGAACAACTCACCGGCGAAACGCTCACTTCGAGTTGGCAAACGGTCTTCGAGTCGCATCTTCGACGCGAACGCGGTGCCGTCGTCGTCGCCGAGAACGACGACGGAATTCTGGGCATTGCCACTGTGTCGTACAACATGACGATTCGATATGGCGGTGAATACTGCGAACTCGAAGAGTTGATTGTTGATGATTCAGCAAGAGGTTTAAACCTGGGACGAATCCTGGTGCAACGAACCATTGACGACGCCCGGCTACGCGGTTGCGCCGAGATCGGTCTCTATCTAGTGCCGTCGACCGAAGGGAACCGCGGTTTCTACGAAAAGCTCGGGTTCGAGGTGCTCGGTACCGAGATGCGTCAAACTTTGGACAACAACTAAGGCAACAGCTTGATGGTTATGTAAGCGTCACAACGGCGGCTCGGTTGCGACGACTCCAAGGTTCTCCAACTCCGTCAATTCAGACTCAGATAAGCCTGCAAGATCGACAAGGATCGATTTGTTGTTTTGTCCCAGCAGTGCAGCGGATTGGCTTTGAGTCAACAGCGACTTGCCGACAGTTGTTACTCGGGCTCCGTTGTCCGCGAAAAGTTTTGCGCAATAAGCTCCAGCAATTGACCCAGCCAGCTCAAATACCTTCAGTTCCGCGAAGGGTTTCGCCGCACTAACCATCGCTCATAGCCTAGGTTCGGTTGTTGTTCTCTGGAAATCGCGGCGTGTTGACCCTGCAGATTGGGGTGCATCATCTTGGTATATGAACAAGCAAGGCGCTGGTTTGTCGCGAATTGGGACCCTTCCATGTCGGTGGCTGCTTGGTGGCGGCTGCTTGCCGAATCGGGATGGGGGTACCCGCATTGGCCGGTTAGCCGATTCGGTAAAGGCTTGACACATCAAGATCACATGGAAGTTGAACGTGCACGAACCAACGTTGGAGCTTTCGGAGTTCCCAATGACGTAGGGGTGACGCTGGTGGCCCCAATATTGATGCAGTACGGCAACGAACTACTTCTCGATCGTTATCTTGACACCATCGCAACTGGCCAAGAAATGTGGTGCCAACTATTTAGTGAACCCGACGCTGGCTCGGATCTAGCCGGGTTGATGACGGTGGCTGACAGAGATGGAGATCGTTGGATCATCAACGGTTCGAAAGTCTGGACAACAGGAGGTCATGCTTCTAGACGAGCAGTTCTCATGGCGCGAACTGACCCCAAGGCTGACCGCCATGCAGGGATTTCGTTTTTCATTATCGATATGAAGCAACCAGGGGTGTCGGTATCGCCACTCAAAGACATGACGGGGGACGAAGAGTTCAACCAAGTGTCGTTAACCAATGCCGAAGCAAATAGCGATGACATAATCGGCGGCCTGGGTGAGGGTTGGAGGATCGCGATGACGATGCTGCAACATGAAAGAGACGCCGACGCTGTTGGTCACGACGGCGGCGGAGATGTGATCAACCAGGTTGATCTTGACGCCCCTGTAGGCAAGGTGCAACGGGACCAGGAAAAGGGTGGCACCCCGTCGGGGTTTTTCTATGCGACAGGTTCCGTAAAAGACGACGTCACTTTTAGTCTTATTGAACGAATCGCGTCCAGCCAAAACCCCGTCCTGAGGGACTCCATCACCAGAGCAAAGATTCAGCGGACAATCTTGGACCTCAGCGCACGACGCGAACTGCATCCTTCAGTGGGCAAGCTACTCAATTCAGCGTTATGTCGAGAACTTCGTGACCTGGGTTTCGTTGCTGGGCCAGCATCGCAGTTCGCAGATGGCGACGCGATTGATGGGGGACGTTTTCTTAAGTCAGCGCTTTTCGCGTCCGGGATGTCGATAGCCGGCGGCACTGACGAAATACAGCGCAACATCATCGGCGAACGGGTACTGAATTTGCCTCGAGAACCCGCCGTAGAACCAAAGACTGACAGTAGGGAGGGATAGACGTGCCTTCCCTGAACCGGAGCAAACTAGGTAGCCATGACTTATTCACATAGCGAACTTTCAGACAGACAAGAGATCACCGATTTACTGTCGGCGTATTGCCGCGCGGTGGATGACAATCGCCCGGACGGAGTCGTCGATCTTTTCACTGAGGATTGCCATCTCGATTACGGCGGAAAACTTCCGATTGTGGAAGGCCACGCAGCAGCCACGAAGTTTTTCACTATTGGAACTGATCGGCTATACGCAAGGTCAGCGCATTTCGTTTCGAATGTTGAAGTGTCCTTCCCGAGGAACAATGAAGCCCTCGCCCTCTCCTATGTGAACGCCTGGCATGAGTTTCACGAGCACCAACCAGATGCTTGGATTTTTGGACGTTATAACGACGAGCTTTCGCGCGTGGATGACCGTTGGTTGATTCGTAAGAGAACGTTTAGGACGATGGGTGATTCCAACTGGGTGGGGGAAATGTCTTATATCGAACGGATGGGACCCCATCGGTAATCGCTGTAAGAGGCGTTAGTTCTGCGAAACAGGTCAATGGATCGGCTGCACTAAGAGCGAACCAGCAGTGAATGTTCAGGCACGAAATTTAGGGTTGACGGCGGGGCACTTGGTCGACGGTAATTTCAAGTCCACGGGCCCCAAACTGCTCTACTTTGCGCGAGGAGAAACGCCAGGCATCGTCCTCGAATGCCAATACGTCGACGTATCGACCCCAAAATTCGAAATCGCTGCCGTCGAGCTTCCGATGCCAGGCGTGCACGTACGATGTCGCCTTGGCATGGTTTGATGCTGTTCGTTCTATTCGAATATTGCTGACGTGGTGAGCCGTCGCGGTGAACAACCGCAGCAACTTCGGTAATAGTGCCTGGATAGCTGGACGGCCTGTGACGGCTTGACCTTCGTCGAAAACGGCGTCCTGGCAGAACAACTCCGCCCACAGCTCAATCTCACCACCATCTACGTACTCCGCGTAGTTGTGGATGGTGTCGGTGATAGCGGTGTGTACTTCCGCGTCACTCATTTTTTCAGAGTTGGACATAGCGCGAGGATATTCCGTCCGGAGGGCCGGGCCATGTCGTAGTTGCTTCGAGGATCAGGAGGCCTTGGAGTGGTCCGGTGCTGTTTTGTCAGAGTTTTTGAAGAAATCCTGGCGGTCCATGTTTTTGTCCTCGTCAAGGGTTGGTAGATGCTAGGCGTAGGGCAGAGCGGAACGTCCCTTGATTCCTTTGCGGGTGCCTTCGAGGAAGGCCGTCCTAGCGGCGGAACCGCTTCCCTCCATATTTAATTGAAAAATAAATCCTTGTTCGAAACGCATGGAGCTTTCAACGTCGAACGCTTCGATGGCGTCCATCGATGCTTTGAGGTGTCGAACAAGGTTGGGTGGTTTACTCGCAATGATTCGAGCTATTTCTTGTGCTCTGTCGTCAAGATCTGAAAGTGGCAACACTTCGGTGAGCGCCCCTCGGGCCCATAACTCTCGGGCAGTTATCGGCTCAGCGGTGAACATGAGGTGGCGTAAGACCTGGGATGGCAGCATACGAAAGCCTTGAGCTGCACCTCCGACAGTTCCGTTATCGACTTCGGTCCATTGGAAGAGAGCGGCTTCATTCGATAGAGCTATATCTGCGCTGCCCACGAGCTCTATCCCGACTCCCAAACAGTAATCGTGCACGACAACGATGACGGGCACGAGGCAGCGAGATATGGCTGTACATGCTCGTGCCGACTCTAGACATTGACCCAAGATGCCCTCGTGGCCGTCAAGCCGATCCATTTCCTTTAAGTCTCCTCCTGCGCTGAAACCCTTTCCGCTAGCAGAAATCACTATGACCCTGTCTTCTTGGGTCACGCTTTCGATGGTGTCCGCTAGAGAACGGAGGTCTTCGATGGATGTCGCGTTAGCCGGTGGGTTAGACAACACCAGCCGCACCACTCCTGGGGAGTCAGAGGGACGTTGAACTTCTAGGGTCACCGCGCTTGAGCGTAGTTGTTGGCCAACGCTCATTCCTTCGTAGTTCTGCTTCGTCGACTCAGTTCAATCTTTTGGCTCCCGTCCTCGCTGCTGGTTTAGAGATCACGTAGTGGTCAGACCACGGTGTCTAACGCCAAAAATTCAGGTGATCGCCTCCCGACGTTGCCCTGTGTCGCTGGTCGTCACTCCGTGGCTTCACTCTTGAGTCAGCTACCCGGATATCGGTGCGCTGTTACCTGCAGCGGCGAACCTTTTAACTAGCCCCAACCGCAGGGTTCTAGAACGTGTTGGTGACCTCGGCAAATTGGTGGGCCGCGTGCGGGTAGCCGACTACGGCCTTAATTACGCGACCTGAGTGCCCGGATGTTGCGATGCCTAAATGCGCGGCAGCTATATGTCGAGGGTCTGCCATTCCTTCGGGAACAGAGCCATCGAACACTCTGGTCATCGGGGTTGCGACGCCCCCAGGGCACACAGCGTTAATGGTGATGCTCTTTCGCCTTAGGGAAGTTGTTGCTGCGCGAACTAAGCCAACAGCGGCCCATTTCGTCATACTGTAAACAGGGTCCGGTGACCACGGAATGAGCCCAGCGAGGCTCGCCGTCACGGTAATAGCCCCGCCGCCTAAGCGGTCGAATACTGGCACGAGAGCATGTAGTCCAAAGGCGACACCATCGACATTCACGCCTCGGGCCCGCATGTACAGATCAAGATCCCATTCGCCGGGATCGTCCGGCGTTCTCGCGAAATCGGCTGGATCCCTAAATTCGACGCCCGCGTTAAGAATTGCGATATCGAGTTGATCTAACCCATCGGCGGCCGAAGCCCAATCCTCGGGTGAGGTGACATCTAGAGGAATGAATCGCCCGCCTGTTTCCTCGGCGATTTCTCGTCCGTTGCTTCCATCAAGGTCACATACCAGGACTTGGGCACCATCCGCCGATGCTAAACGTGCAGTCGCAGCGCCAATGCCCGAAGCGCCGCCTGTGATTAAGACAACTTTCCCTGCAAGACCCCAGGTCTCGACGTCCGGTAGCTCAAGCAGTAGCGGGTCAGTAGAACGAGTCATCGCACGATCCTAAGCTCAATTTCTTTTCCCAGCCGTCGATTAGCTGTAGTGCCTGACTGATCGCATCTGGTTTCCGCTGATGGTTTTGTGTTCTAAAACAAGTTGGGTGACTTCATCGACCCACCTCGAATTTGCTGTGAGTTTGGCCTTCACCTCGTCGTCCCACCTTTCCCGCGCACGCAGCAATACGCGGGTGAGATCTTCGATTTCCATGCCGAGGTCAACGTCGTAATAGATCTCGCTAGTCAGCTGTTCGTCAAAATGCGGGCCTTGTATTCCGAACACGTTGCGGATAATGACGCTGATCATGTTCAAGTCAGTAGTGGCCCAGGCCACGTTGTAGCTACCGGTGACCATTTCTTCGGCGAGAGAACCCGCCAAATAGGACTTGATCCTGTGTGTGACCCAGTTTTCTATCTCATCAAATTGACTATCGGTGGGGACATATCTTTGAAATTGCAGCTGTTGAAACACGGTTTCCGGCATGGCAGGCCATCGACAGACTCCGAGATGTTGGTCGGTCCAACGGATCGTTAGGCCGAGACATTCGAAGCCCATAAGTTCACCGACCACACCATGGCCAGCTACATGAGCGGCGGCTCCTCGATCTTGGTCCATGTTGTGATGGTAGGGGCCTCTGGTGTGGACGAGATGCTTCTAACAGCATGCCTTGGCTCACATCGTGTTCAGGCTGTGACCTTGTACTTCTTACACCAATTCGGCCGAGTGCTCGGTCGAAATGGGCAAGTGCTGCACACATTGATAATTTGAGCCAACGGTACCTGCGCCTACTAAACGTTTGCTAAGTTGGTTTTATGTTGGAAGTACCACCCGCATCAATCTCCCCGCGAAGTCCGCGAGGAGTTAGTCAACGAAAATCAGTGGCAAGAGATGGATGGTTGACGCGGCTAGCGCGCCGTTTGGTTTTCCGGATGGAAGTTGGGACGCCCCAGCGACCGGCAACCCTTTATCTGTCGTCATTCGACATGATTCCCACCGGAAGCTGGGTCATTGTGACTGAAGAAGATCAAAGCTCCGACTAGCTGCTAAGAATCGGGCTGACCCCAAGTAGAAGGCGCCAAGAAATACGGCTGCGCGAGTGGACGCCTGACTTCTAAGGTCCTGACTCCGCAGAGGCCGTCGCCCAGACCTCCGTGGGTCGCGAATTTGAACTAAACGACTGAGCCTTGGGCTCCTATCGCAGACCTATACGTTGCCGGATTTTCGCTTTGCGGTCCGCCATTTTGGCGCGGATGTCGTCTGCTTCGGCTTGGGTGATCTCGCCGGATTCGACTCTGCTGGCTAAGCGCTCTTGCATCTCAGCTTTACGAGCTTCGATGTCAGCTCTTGCTGGTCGATCTCCGCTTCGGATTTTCGCTTTGCGGTCCGCCATTTTGGCGCGGATGTCGTCTGCTTCGGCTTGGGTGATCTCGCCGGATTCGACTCTGCTGGCTAAGCGCTCTTGCATCTCAGCTTTACGAGCTTCGATGTCAG
>Ga0310342_100001405_pt1 | contig 14930 bp, 24 predicted proteins | sample S15DNA20500_MG_FD_206155 | JGI IMG/M metagenome (GOLD analysis project Ga0310342, IMG submission 206155) | Marine microbial communities from station ALOHA, North Pacific Subtropical Gyre - S1503-DNA-20-500_MG | ecosystem: Environmental > Aquatic > Marine > Oceanic | place: Pacific Ocean: North... | reverse complement strand
GTCTGCATGACCCTGTGAATCTTATTGTTGCGTTTTCCTCGGGCAGTCCTACTGCAACTGAGCGAGCAGACTCTTTGACTACCTTCAGCGCGCCCTCGCTTGAGTTCAAATGGGCCGCCACACCAATCACACTCTAATTCAAACTTCGGAGCGGGCCATTCACCGTAGGAATAGCCCTTTGTATGGAACATTTGGCAATAACGAGAGCAATAAGGGGCGTAGTGTCGCCCTCGGCTCATGCTACCGCCGCATTCATCGTAGGGGTCGTTGCATGACTTACAGTTGGAGAGAATAGGCATAACAAGTCCTTTACGGGTGAATCACCTATAAATACCCTTGCATGAAGGACGGGGTTTGGTGCGGGTTGGTCTTGTCGCCGGAACTTGAAAGGGAGGGACCTCACTTCGTTCCCAAGCGTCTTTATCACTTGTCGGTTGCACCACTTCCGGGGCAGTTTCTCCATTCTCCTTTCATGTATTTAAGCATTGCGACCCCGATACCGCAGGGTTTATTAAGGGTGGCTTCCCCCTGAGTATCATGACGGAGATTGGCCGGTGGAATGAATGGTGCGAATTGACGCAAGAATACGCTTACTTAGATGAGGACTCGGGCCTTATGATGGTGGATTGTGCAGTTAGGGATGAGTGGGACTCTCGCTATCCTGATGAAGTGTGGGCGTGTTATGTGCGTCCCGCGCGCGAGAGCGGTGTGAAGCCAGTTGGATTGACCCCAATGTTGGTCGTTGTGATGGACCCACGAGAGCGATTCACTGATAAGAATACTCTTGAACTGCACCAAGGCACTTATGATGAGATGCGAGGACGGCAGAAGACTCAACTGGAAGCCAATATTGCTCTCAAGGAAGACAACAGTTAAATACTTGCTAACCACCCTAAAGAGGTATGACTCACCGGATTGGTCGCCATGAGCGGCAATATGTGGATGAACACCCCCACCTCAAGGTCTATCCCTCTAAATGCGTCCCTACGAACCGTTCTAAGACCGCTTGGACTAACGGGGTCCAAGCCTACGAGCGAGGGCGTGGAGGCACTTCAGACCAACTTGTAGGCTGGTTTTACCCACCCCGACTCCGCAATAAGAAGCATCACACACGGGAAGGCCCACAGATGAAGATAGACCGATTAGCCCATTTGGAGGAGGAGTGAAGATGAGTAGCAGTTATGCACGGATGAGCAACTACTTAGTCGGCTTGTTCATGGGGCTATTGGGCCTATTCAACAGTTCCAAATTGGAGATGAGGCAGATAGCCGATAGCAACAATGAATTGCTTTTCCAAAATGGGCAGATAATCTCCGCAACGGTCATTGTTGTTTGCCTCTCAGGATTTGTAGGGGACTGGATTAACCTGATTCGTGGGCCGTATAAACTCCAAAGAGTGTTGGCCACTGATAACTTGAAGTTGGTGGATGAGGCAGTCCAAAAGAAGAAGGATGAGGAGGAGTGACTATGGATGAGCCAATCATGGTGTCTGAGAACGCATACCAACAGGTCAAAGCCTTCCGTAAGGACTATGATAAACTGATGGATGCGGTTCATTATTTCTCCGTCATGCGAGGCACTCCCGAAGAAGATGACGCAATCGCTCGCTTGAGGCAAGCCTACCAATACAACCAAGATAAATGGGGTGGTTGAAGGTGGCATGGGATATTTACAATAGCACCAAAATCGTGCAACCGGAAGACATAGACCCCGAACTTCATGATGAAGAAGCCAATAATTGGTTCATGTGTCCTGTATGTCGCACAGATTTGGCCCCCGGTGAATTAGTTAGCAGAATGCCTGTGATAGATGGACAGGTATTTGTGGCGTGGAATCTTATGCACCCTCTATGCGTGGCCAAACTCATGATTGACGAAGCGGCAGCCTACATTGAAAGGAGTGTGGGAATCGTATGAAGGTAATTATAGGGTTTCTGTTAGGGGTTCAAATTACCAAAGTCATTTACATGGTGTTTCTATGAGAGTAGGAGTTATTGGCGGCTATGGTCACCTTGGGACTATTCTCATAGAGCGCATTGCCAATGAGGGAACCCATACCGCCGTAGCCGTTGGAGTGGACGACCACCCGAAGGCTCATGAAGTGGATTTGTGGGTTGTTGCGGTCCCTCCTCAAGATATGGAAGGATTGTTGGCTTCATGGTGTGGGGATGGGACGACACCCATTCTTACATTTGCGGCTGGTTTGCCACTTTCATACTATCACTCCTATGGTTGCACCAATGTGGTGCGAGCCATGACCAACATTGCGGCCTCCGAAGGAGAAGCCATGTCGGTTTGGATTGCAGATGAGGATATGAGCCAAGCGGCGAATCATGTCCGATTTCGTTCACGGATTTATGCTTTCTTTGAAATGCTCGGACATTCTCAAGAAGTGATGGATGAACGACGACTTGATACCGCCACTGCCATGATTGGAAGCGGTATTGCCTATGCTCTAAGAGCCTTCCAAGATTTTGTGGACTTTGGTGTGGAAGAAGGAGTTCCTTTGGAGGATGCCATTCTATGGACGGGTGGAACCTTTATTGGACTTCTTAGCCTCATAGATGATGAAAATGTGGCGAAATTAGTCGCCCAAATAGCCAGTCCCAACGGAACCACTGAGAAGGGGTTAGAGATGTTGGATGCCGGTTGCACTCTCCACGAAACACTTCAAGTGACCGCAGACAGATGCCGAGAATTAGGAAGCATTAAGTAATTTGGAATGGATTACGGTTCATGCGTGTGGTGGATACAGAACACGGATTATTCAAAGTTGGGGTGCCGGAAGGCTATACCGACTTTCACCGCAAGGATAATGTGGATTGGATAGATTTTGAACTGGCGACGAAAGGTGTCTTTTCTCTCCTCCATTCATGGGTGGTTGAGAAGTTCGTCACCAAAGACACCGTAGTGGTGGATGTAGGCGCACACATAGGAACATTTACCATTCCAGCCGCCAAGAAAGCCAAAATAGTGCATTCCTTTGAACCGGTTATCCAGTCATTCTTGAGATTAACGGAGCATATTGAGATGAATGGCGTCAGCAATGTGACTCCTCACAATTTTGCATTGGGAGAATCCCTCACATCAGCGGAGATAGAGTGTATGCCTAAGTTCAACACTGGGGCGGCAAAATTAAACATCAGCCGAGGAGCCTTGATTTTCTCCGACCTTGGGGATGAACACGCTCCTCCTAAGTATCGTATGTTGGTGAAAACTTTGGATTCATTAGACTTGCCAGCATTAGACTTACTGAAGTGCGACACTGAAGGTTGCGAACTTTTAGTAGTGAAGGGAGCAATAGAAACTATCAAGAAGTTTAGACCTATTATGGTCTTGGAGCATAATTACATTACTGAAAGGGATGAGGTTATGAAAGTCTTGACCAAGGCGGGCCTTCCTTATCGTTGCACGGTTATTCATGACCCTTCTCAGGGTTCTCCCGAACACCCCACAGATTTCCTTTACGAGCCAACTTGAGAAGCATTAAGTATGAAGTATCGCACTCTTGAAGAACATGAAGGATTGCACCGACTTGCTCTCTCAAGCCATTGAGCAGTTACCTACCGAGGAGCGGACCATCCTTGAGAGTTCTCCTTCTATGCGTAAGGCATGGTTGATGGAGCAATCGGACACGCATAGTGTCGCAATGGAGGACTTAGTTTCTGCATGGGAAAGATTGGAAGCCCGCGAAGACAAGGCTGTTGAAACATTGGTTAATCTCACGCCAACCCCGCTTAACGAATATGAACGCATCAGGCAAGAGCAAGAATGGTATGAATCCGAGGTCTTGAAACCATTGGCTATTGCTCACCTGCGTCGCCGGAGGATGGAAAGTGAAGCCCTCACCTACGAAGATGTGAAGGATTGGGAACCGGCAGCGGAATACCTTGAAGAAACAAAGGGATGGGTGGACACCCCTACACAATTCCACCCAAACCGCAAACATCCCTTGAGAGGTGTGGGGAGTCGTCAAGAAGCCGAACGACAGGGAATCCTTGTAACTGAAGTATTTCGTGTAATCAAGTCTTCTAAGAGAGAGGGCATAACTAAGACACAAATATTGCTTAAGATGGGGAAAGATACAGGCCGTTGGCGAATGTCGTGTGACGATGTTTTGCGTTGGATGATGGCTAACAAAAAAGTAGTGAGGGATAACCGAAGCCTCCGAGGGGCAAAATATTACCTCCCAAAGTATGCCGAACACCTGAAAGAATCTGAGTTCCACCGCACTGTTTATGAGTCCCTGTGTAATGGACCTCAAACCCGAACCGCGATTGTAAAGAAAACCTGCTATGTTAATCCAAAGGGTCATGCCAAGGTAGTTGCTGCCTTGAAACTCCTTGAAAGGGAAGGCTTGGTCCGTCCCATTGGTAACAAGTGGGAGATGTGTTAGGTGAAGGTAGGCATAATCGCACCTTATTGGCTTCCTCATTTTGGTGGGGCGGAGCAATATGTGTATCGTCTATGCAAAAGTATGGTTGAAAAGAGTGTGGATGTCCAAGTTTTTACCGGAACGCCTCTTGATGACGAGAAAGATAACGGAGAGTTAGGGGAAGATATTGTTACCCGTTGGCATCCCGCAGGGCCAATCTATTGCCAAGTGTGGGGTGAATACTACGACGACCTTGAGGAAGTTAGAGGGACACCAAGAGAAGCCCAATTATTTGAGCAATACGATTTCTTTTCGGCTGCTGTGGAGTGGGCTGTTGAATGTGAATTGGATGTCGTTCTCATCAATAACCCCTTAACTCGGGCCTTGCATATTCAGGGCCGAGAATTGTATCTGCAACTCAAACAGCATGGAATCAAGGTAGGAGCCATCCATCATGACCTCGGCCTCAGTATTAGACATGACCTCCTAACGCAATACGCTGACCAATCCGGAGAAAACTTTGGAGATTGGGAAGGAGCCGCTGGCTGGGTAACCGATGTATGGAAGGAAAATCTGAGCGAAAACCCTGCATTACTATGCTACTATCACATGGATAGCCCCTTATTCTTTGAACCTGATTTCGTCATCAGCAATTCTCATTGGAGTGAGAGATTCATAGACCCTTTGGAGGAGGTTCCCAAAATTGTTCTTCACCCGCTTATGGATGTGGAGAAATGGAGCGAACTTGTTGAGCAGCCCGAAGGATTACAACCCGCAGACATATTGATGATTAACCCGCAATATCACAAGGGGAGAAGCATTATGGCTAATCTCATATTCGGAGGCGAGTCTGAGTGGACTTATAGGGTATTGAAAGGAGGCTATGGTGACGCTTTCAAGGAGTTTATTCCAATGGTAGGGAGTAGCAGGGCAGCGGAAGACGAGAAAGTGGATTTCCGAGAGTATGTCTATGATGTCCGAGAAGCCTATCGCCGAGCATCTGTTATGTTCTTTCCCAGTCGCTATGAGGGCTATGGAATGGTTGGAGTGGAGCCAATGTTTTGTGGAACGCCTGTGGTTAGTAGTTCATATCCCGCAATAGTGGAGGCTGTGGGTCATGCGGCCAAACTTGTGTGTCCTTTCATAGACGACGATGAAGCATGGTATGATGCGGTGGATGATGTTCTTCTTCAACCTGACCTATGGATTTCTAAAGGATATGAGCGGGTCAAGCAATTGACCTTTCGCCAAGAGCAAGAAGTGTGGGATTTGATTCATTTCTTGGGGGCCTTAGTTTGAATATCGCTGTTTCTATGACTGCGTGGCGAAGACCCGAGTATTTTGAACAAGTTTTGGAGAGCGTAATAGGGGCCGATGGCACCCAATACCCAATCCACATTAGCATTGATGGTGGTTATGCGGAGTCCCAAAAGGTTATGCGTAATTGCGTCAAGCATAAGATTCCTAATGCTTCAGTTTATGCTCATCAAGAGAACCTTGGGTGTGCAAGCAATACCAATTATGCCTTGGCACGGGGTTTTCAGGACCCAAGCATAGAAGCGGTTATCCACCTTGAAGATGATACACTGGTTCACCCGCAATTCTTTGAGTTTATGCGTCAAGCATTAGAGCATTACAAAGAAGTTCCCCAAATATTTAGCATTAGCGGTTATGCTAATGGCAATCTCCAAACATTAACGGAAGTATGGGGTGGGAATAACATAGGCATTAGGCAGCGTTTCACCTGTTGGGGATGGGCCATTACAAGAGAGGTATGGAATGAAATGAAGACCGATTGGTTCGGTGGCACATTTACGAATTACGAAAAGTTTGAGCAAGACGCCGCCAATGGCATAAATAGTTACTTGGAGTGCATAGAACAAGACCCCAAAGGTTCGTGGGCCTTCCCAATGAACTTCCATTGGAGAAAAGATAGGTTAGAAATCGCCCCGGACGAAAGTTTGGTGCAAAATATAGGAGTGGCAGACAGCACTTTTGCCACAGGACTCACAAGTGTTCTTCAGCATACAGACTCATTTGATACTACCACCATTTATGAAAGTTGGGATTTTGAGATGGCTGATATGGAATTGGAGGAGATGGGATGAACATAGCCATTACAATGTGTGCGTGGCGCAGACCTGATAACTTGCAGAAAGTTTTGGATAGCATACTTGTGGCCGGAGGTAATGCCTACCCCATTTACATAGGCATAGATGGTGGATTTCCTGACGAGCAAAAAGAGATGATAGAGTGCATAGGGGAAAAGTTAAGTGGTCAAGAGGTGGAACCTGAAGTCACGGTCCATAAAGAAAACATTGGCGCACCTACCAATATATTTCAAGTTCTCGGCCGAGCATTCGCTGACTCAAGCATTGATGCGGTAATACACATTGAAGACGACACGGTTGTGCATCCTCAATTCTTTGAATACATGAGAGAAAGTTTGGAACGCTATGCCAACACAACTGAAGTCTTTACTGTTTCGGGGTATTCCAATAGTAATCTTCCTTGGCATACCGAGCATTGGGGTGGCAATAATGTGGGATTCCGACCTTGGTTCACGCCTTGGGGTTGGGCTTTGTGGAGGAGAACATGGGATGAGATAAAGGACCAATGGTTTGGCATAACATTCCATGACCACACAACATTTGACCCTACACAGTCATACACAGAAGAAAGTTTGTTGGAGTTAGGACACAAAGACCCTAAAGGGGCCTTTGATTGGCCAATGAGATTACTATGGAGAAAGAATCGCTTTGAACTGGCTCCGGATGAGTCTTTAGTCCAAAACATTGGAAATGATAGGAGCCTCTATGCACAAGAGATGACCCACGCAGCCATACAATATACTAATCGCTTTTACCCTGAGAAAAGTTATGAGGGGTTTGACTTTGATATGGTGGATATGGAGTTGGCAGCATTACGACCACCAAAAGATGAACGCCCAGTGGAATGGTGGGAGTCACTATGACGGTTACGCTTGTTATGCTTTCTTGGAAGCGCATAGATAATTTGATAGCAGCAATTGAGGCTGAGTTTGACGGAACTCTCGTTTCCGAAGTAATAGTTTGGAATAACAACCCTGAAGAAGACCTAACTGGGAAGTTACCCGCAAATGTTCGCCTCATTCAAACAAGTGAGGATTTCGGCATGAGGACAAGGTTTGCAGCCGCCTTGTTTGCTCGTAATGATTGCATTCTATTGCATGACGATGATTTAATCATTCCGACCACCTCCATTCAAATGCTTTACAACCACTGGAAGGATACTCCTGAGATTATGCACGGAATATTTGGAAGGATACCGAAACACGATAATACCTATGCGTCAGGCATTCGTGAGGGGGCGTGTGAAATGGTTGTGGGACGGTGTATGATGTTGCATAGGCAATACTGTGCGGAGTTCTTTACAATGGAACGAGAAATGCCCGCTCAAGAAGACCATTCAGCCCCGCAGGGTCAGGAAGATATTTTGATGTCTTATTTTGTGGCTGACCAAGCAGGGAGGCATAATAAAGTCCATGCAGTGCCCATAGAAGAACTTTTAAGTAACGAGTCCATCTGTGAAAGGCCGGGGCATTATGACCAAAGAACCGAGTTCATGCAAAAGTGCCAAGAAAAGTTTGAAGTGATGTAATGAGTAAAGAATTAAGTCAGGACTATTGGGATGCTCAAGCAATAGCAGAAGTAGGGTATTCAAAAGTTATGAATAGAGGGTGGCAATCTGCTCACCAACTGAAGATGCACAACGAGCAAGTGGTAGCCATTGCGGAGTTACAGGTAATCTCAGGAAACTCGGTTTTAGATATTGGCTGTGGTAGTGGAAGGTTAGCCAAAGAGTTACTCCATTTAGGAGCCACTTCTTTACATGGGTTAGATATTAGCCCTGAAATGCTATCATTTGCTCAAGAGGAATGCCAAGCCTTCACTAATGCCACATGGGAATCGTGCGATTTGAAGCAAGGACTATCTGAGAAAGATGGTGCATTTGATATTACCTTTGAATGGTCCGTCCTATTGCATATCTTAGAGGACGAAAACTTTGAGTTTATACTGAGAGAAATGGCTCGTGTGGCCTCCAAATATGTAATTTTGGGGATGGACGGCCCGGACACGGTTCAGGAAACAGGATACTTCAAGAGAAGGACCCGCGCACATCACATACAAACATTAGAGGATGCTGGCTGCACCTTGATTTCGCAAACGGATGTTAATGGAGGTCACCTGACCTTGGCGTTATTTGAGAAGTGTATTGCTTAGAGGCGATATAATGAGTATTGAGGAGCAATACATACAAAATCCCAAACCTTGGATGAATGACGCAGCAGTGGAATACTATGCAAGCATTCTGAAGCCTAAAATGCGTATTTTAGAGTTTGGCTCCGGGTATTCCACTATATGGTTGGAAAAGTTTGACCCTACCTACCTTGTATCCTATGAGCATGATGAACAGTGGGCTGAAGCATTGCAGCCGTATTTGGAGTTATGCGATATTACTTGTATTGACGAGTATCCTATGAGTTTGATGAATGTTTGGAAGCCACAAACATTTGACATCGTTATTATTGACGGCATCAATCGCTTGAAATGCCTCTATTGGGTTCTTGAGCATGACCTCTTAGCGGAAGGGGGAACCATCATCTATGACGATATGCACCGTAGGTTTTCCCAACTGGAAGGGAAGTGGAGTCAAGAAGAATATCAGGATGCTTGGGAGGTCTTAGAAGATGAAGATATGGAGTTGCTTATGCAACCAAACACCACCATAGAGGATAGAATAGAAAATAGTTTGGGTCAGGAGTTAGTAGGCTATGACCTCACACTGTTTGCTCACAAGAAGCGTTAAGTAGTCCTTCGCAGACTAAGATAGATATGGCGGACCGGCTGATGAGTGTTCGGGAAGTTGCAGACTTCACCCGAATGAGCGTATCAACCGTGCGGCGATATATTCGTCAAGGACGAATCCCAGCATATAAGATAGGACAGGGAAAGACTTCGCCATTGCGTATAAACGAGGAAGACTTGCATAAAAGCATGGAAACAAAGCGCATCACTTAAATACTTGAAAACAGAAGGAGGGGTATGAGCGACATGGAAGTGATAGCCGTTGCATTCGGAGCCGACGAGTCTTCTCAATTGAATGAGTCGGAGTATTTGGTGGATTGGTGCGAGCAGCGAGGATATGCTCTTGACTTGGATAAGGACCACCTGCATGATAGCAACGGTCATGAAGTCACTTGTTCTGTTCTCGGCCCTTACATCGTCTTCAAAGAGAAGGACCAACCCTTTCCACCCATTGTTTTTGACTACATTTTGGCATTAACTGACCAAAAGGGAGTAATCTCTATGATGGAGGCAGATGATGATTCGTGGATGATTCCGGGCAGTCAAGCCGACCTTTACATTTCACACTTTGTTAAGGCTATGGAGGAGGCAGAATAATGGGAACTCGCGCCGTCACACATTTCAAGGAGTCAAGCAATGCTGACCCATTCATGACGCTATGGAGAAAATATGATGGAAACCCCGAGAATCACGGCCTTGATATGGTGAGATTTATGCAAGGTAAAAAGATGCTTGATGGTTATAATCCTCTCGGCAATGAAATGCACGACTTTAACGGGATGGGTGACCTTGCGGCTCAAATGGTGGCTCACTTCAAGACGCATAATCACCCATTGGTGAATGTGAACGGTGCTATGCTTCCTGATATGACGAAGGAGCCACGCTATACGGAGCCACGCATAGGCGGCTTTGAGATTATAGCACCCGGAACCCAACCAACTTCAAACATTCCGTATTCATACGGCATTTATCCCGAAGATGGAGAAATCTTTATCAGGGTCCTCAATCTATACGATAATGAATTGCTGTATGACGGCCCAATAAGCCAATATCGGTGGCTCAATTACCGGAGTTGAAACTATGCCCCAACGCTACAAGAGATACTTTTCTATATGGAAATGCCTTGAATGCGAGATGGAAGCCCACTACAAAGGGTTGTGCCGTTCATGCTCCGAGTATGACGATTCCGGGAAGGTCTTGAAACCTGTGCAAAGGACGCGGCTGAATGCGGATGGGAGCGTATGGGAGGTTCCTGAGAACCGCATTAGACCTGCCGCCGTCACCGCCGATACCCTAAGAGCGCACCGTAAAGCGCAAAAGAAACTCACCAAGAACCAACGGGCGCAAGCAGAAGCCCAGCAAAAGGCAATGGCGGATGCCATGAAATTGGAGATGGAGGCTAAAGCCGCCCTTGCAGCACAAGAGGATGGCTCGGTTGTGATTGGTGAAAGTGAGGAGGAGTAATATGCGTAATCTCAATCAATATCAGCAATCAGCCCGCAAAACGGCCATCTATCCACCGGAGCATGGCATTATTTATACAGCATTAGGGTTGAATGGCGAAACGGGCGAAATCGCTGAGAAGGTGAAGAAAGTTATCCGTGATAGGGATGGCATCTTTGACAAGCAAGCCAAAACCGAGATGGCCAAAGAATTAGGGGATGTTCTGTGGTATGTGGCAAATATGGCTCACGAGATAGGATATGCTCTTGACGAGGTAGCCGATATAAACTTGCAGAAGTTAGAAAGCAGGGCAGAAAGAGGCAAAATCAAGGGTGATGGCGACAATCGCTGACTTTAAGTATGTCTTCGCACCCATTCATGCCTCTATGCTACCCTTGGACTACATACGAGAGTTCCGCAGTTTTCGTAATCGCTTTACAGAAGAAACCGGCATTACCGACGAGATGGTAATTGCTCACCACTGGGAAATCTTTATGCGTCTGAATACTCCTCGGACCTATCCAGCCCCAAACTATCCTGTCCCCGACCCTTCGTATCTCCCTCGTTGGCCTGACCGATTTGACCCTGACGATGAAGACGATGATGGCAACGGGTTGATTCCTTGATTATTCTTGATATTGAAACCAAGAACTTGGAACCCATCGGGAATGGGATTACCTTCGGCAATCCCGCCAATTGGCGAACATCCTGTGTTTGCGTGTTAGAAGTGGTCGGGCCTACTCCCCAACATATAGAGCCTCATGTATTCGTGGAGAAATCAATGGTAGCGGAACTTGAGTCCCAAGGCATAGTGTGTAAGTCCTTTGAGCATTTGTCTGACTTTCTCAACAATTGTTTGGAAGATGAGTTGCCTCTCCTAACCCACAACGGTAAAGGTTTTGACCTGCCGATTTTGATGAAAGATATTACCGCCGGAGGAGCCTCGTGCCATGATGTCCTCACAGATTATGAACAACTTGGTTTCCACATGGATACAGCGGCCGACCTATCTCATAAGACTGGCAAAAGATTTCATCTCCAAGATTTGATTAAGGGTGTGCTGGGACCTACGGCAACCAAAATGATGAATGCGGCCGATGCTCCCATTGAATGGCATAATGGAAATTATGAGGCAGTGTTAAACTATTGCTTATCGGATTGCTTACTCACCTATCAGATGTTTTACATTGCGGCTGATGAAGGAGTGTTGGAAGCCGCACCGAGCAAAGGGAAGAAAGAAGAAAGGGTGCTGGTGGAAGATTGGCACACTTGGTTAGAGTTATCCGCAAGAACCTTCAAGTAGGCGACATCCTATTCGGTCACATGGACACAGAAATGTCCGACGATGAAGAAGTCATCATGGCATTGTCTGAAACCAAAAAGACCCGCTGGATGAAGCGCATCAAGGAGATACTCTTTGATGATTACCAAGATTTTGCTGACGGCTCCTATCAAGGGGACATCAAAAAAGAGATACTCACCATGATTCAGAAAAACTTTCCTCTCAATGAGGCTATTGCCGAAGACGAGTTTGGAGAAGCAATAGGAACCTGCGTGACGCAAATTGTGGATTACATTATGCTACATACCAGCGGAGTCCATGAGCAATTTATCGTTCACTTTGCATTAGACTTTGTGGACCAAACATTATCAAGCATATTCAAGGTAAGTGAAACAGACCCACCACCCGGATTGCGTGAAGACGATTTCATGTATGGGTGAGCATTAAGTAGGTAGTGGAGCCATAGGTGAGCATAATGGACCCAAGGCATAACTGTGAAATTACTCTCCTTACTCGTTTGCGGGAAGCCTTGGATGAAGCCTACCGCCAACAAAACATTCATCACCAAGATAGGGACGAGTTCACCTATTGGCAAGGCAAGGTGCATGGGTTGGAAGAAGCCATTCGCATTGTGCAACAGTATTCTCGCTGTGGTGAGAGTGACGGGATTGGCCCTCGTTCTTTCGGATTCTGACCAAAGTTTGGACAAAGTATAAATAGGAGAACTGCTTCCCATGACCATGCGCTCCTTCATAACATCACACAGGGTCTTGGACCCTTTGGGGACTTAAGACCCGAGATACTAAATAGTAGGGAATAGAATGAACCGAAGTCTTAGAGAAAGGGTCGTGATGGCCTTCACGGGAAAATCACTCAGGGTATGTTGTGACGATGTGGCCAGTCATACCTTCAACAATACGCTCTTGGGAAATGCCCTCCATGCCCGATGCGTTTATGAGGTTCGTGGAAGAAACCTTCCCATGCCTTTCAAACTCCGTCACCGCATCATTATGTTTCTTATGCGAAGGGCTATGAGAAAGTATCCACCGACACGGAGCAACAATCAATGAGTGAGCGCAGACCTGACCGAAAAGGGAAGTCGTGGAAGGACACCCGCACACGGAAAATCAAAGAGGAGCGCACCCTTGAGGTTGCGGACCTTGACATTCTTCATCTTCAAGGCTTGATGCCTTGCCCTCACTGTAAGGAGATTGTGTCTGTGTATGCCTTTAAGTGCAATGAGTGTGAAAAGGACTTGGAACCTCAACAACCAAACGCTTAAGTAGGTGAAGTCCTTTAAGTAGTGACTATGAGTGGCCCGCCCAATATCGTGAACCTCGTTGCATCAGCCCGCTATACAGACAGCCTTGACATCATTGCGGTGGCCGAGGACTTAGAAATTGACTACGAACCCGAACAGTTTCCGGGAATGGTATATCGCAACCTCAACCCGAAGGTGTGCGTGTTGCTGTTCCGTTCCGGTAAGGCTGTGGCTACGGGAGCCAAGTCTTACGATGAAGCCAAGGTTGCCCTACGGACTCTCTATGATAAGTTGGATGCCCTCGGATATACGCTATGGGATTACAAGGACGACATCATCTTGCAGAATCTCGTCATCACCCATGATGTGGGCATAACATTGAACCTCCCCGTTCTTTCCGTGTCCCTCCCAATGGAGCGCACCGAGTATGAGCCGGAACAGTTTCCCGGACTCATCTATCGGCTGGATGACCCAAAGGCTGTATGTCTTGTCTTTTCTTCGGGCAAGTGTGTGATTACAGGTTGTAAGTCGGTGGCCGATGCAAAGACGGCCTCCGATAATCTCACCACCGAAGTCAAAGAGCATACCACAACAGTGTAGGAGTGGGTGCCATAGCCTCTAAGAGAATATCGTGGCCTACACATGGCCCACGCCGAGTGGATGGCGATATACCCAATCCCTCGGCTTCATGGAAGGCGAAGGCATGGGACTATCCAACGGAGATTTCCACTGGCGCGGCTGTGGGGGAAACGGAACAGCATGGACTCTTGGAAGACATTGTAGGGTTGTTCCACAATCGCTACCATAAATTGCGAAAGGTTTTGGAGCGTGAAACCGGCATCAAGACCACTGGGAGTATCACAGAAGTGAAGCATAGTTGGAGCGATTACACCCGCCGCACCGCGACCCTTATTGGAATCGTAGTGGATGTGCGCCGCACGAAGTCGGGCGGACGGATGGTGGAACTTGAAGATACTTCTTCCGATACCCTCACAGTTTTCGTGGCCAAAGAAGACCCGGCTGCGGGGACTTTGTTATTGGATGATGTTATCGCCGTCAGCGGAACCTTCAACAAAGACGGTTCCATGTTTTGGACTAATCGGGTGCAGTATCCCGACATCCTTGCCACGAACATGAACAAAGGAGGGTCTGAATATGACCCTGTATCTATCGCTTTCATTTCTGACGCGCACATGGGTTCAAAATACTTCATGGAGAAGGAGTGGGATAAGATGATGAAGTGGCTTAACAGTGATGACGAAACCGCCCACAACATTAAATATCTCGTAATTGCCGGAGATGCGGTGGACGGAATTGGCGTCTATCCCGGTCAAGAAAAGAACCTCGCCATCAAGGATGTTTATGACCAATACGAGTTCTTGGCTCGGAAACTTGATATGCTCCCCGACCATATCACCCCCATACTTAGTCCGGGGAATCACGATGCGGTCCGACCCGCAGAACCTCAACCACTTTTGGAGGGCCTCATACGACAAAGGTTCAACTCCACTATTCATACTGGAAATCCCGGACGCATCAATCTTTCAGGCATTGATGTCTTGACCTATCATGGTAAGGGAATTGACGACATGGTGCCACGCATGGCTCATGTGACCTATGAGGCTCCGGCCGAAGCCATGAAAGAAATGTTGCGGAAGCGACATTTGGCACCCATGTGGGGTGAGCGCAACGCCCTCTCCCCCGAGGAAGAAGACCAAATGAT
>Ga0310342_100001404_pt1 | contig 14935 bp, 6 predicted proteins | sample S15DNA20500_MG_FD_206155 | JGI IMG/M metagenome (GOLD analysis project Ga0310342, IMG submission 206155) | Marine microbial communities from station ALOHA, North Pacific Subtropical Gyre - S1503-DNA-20-500_MG | ecosystem: Environmental > Aquatic > Marine > Oceanic | place: Pacific Ocean: North... | reverse complement strand
CTCGGACGCGTTTCCCGAGAAGTACAGGAACCGTCTCTTCATGGCGAATATCCACGAGCACGCGGTGCTGACCGATATTCTCGAGCCGAAGGGATCGGGATTTGTCGGACATCACGGCGACGATTTTCTGCTCGCCAATGATGCGCGCTGGATCGGCTTCAGCGTCGAGATCGGCCCCGACGGCGGTGTCTACATCCTCGACTGGCACGATGGCGATATCTGCGGCAAGGCGGTGCTCAACAAGGACACCGGCCGGGTCTATAGGATCATGCCGGAGAAGTCCAACGCTGTGGACTGGAAGGGACGCTATGGCGACCTGCGCAAGCTGGGTGATGAGGCACTGGCGCGGCTCCAGATCAGCAAGAGCTCCTGGCATGCCCGCCGCGCGAGGGTGATCCTGCAGAACCGCGCGGCGAAGGGGAGAGTCGCCGGGGGGGCCCGGGAAGCTCTTGTCAGGATCTTCACGGCTGAGCCGAATGCCGACTACCGTCTGCGGGCGATGTGGGCATTGCATATAAGCGGCGGCCTGGAAGAAGCTCAGCTGCTGAAGGCTACCGCCGACCGGGATCAGCACATCCGTGCCTGGGCTGTTCAGCTTCTGTGTGAAGATGGGGCTCCTTCGAAGGCGGCGCAGGAGCGTTTCGCTCAGCTGTCGAGGGATGACGCCTCGCCGGTGGTACGGCTCTATCTCGCCTCGGCCCTGCAACGTCTTGCGAAACCGGATCGCTGGGTGATTGCCACGGGGCTGTCGTCCCACGCAGGTGATGCGAATGACCATAACCTGCCGAAGATGATCTGGTATGGAATCGAGCCCGCCGTTCCGGAAGATCCGGAGAAGGCCGTGGCGCTCGCTTCCGGTTCCAAGATCCCTCTCCTCACGCGCTATATCGCCCGGAGATTAACCGCGGCGAGACGCCTTGAGGCTCTTGTCGAGGCTATTGGCAAGGCGGGCGCCGGTCGCAAGGAGCTCCTGCTTGGTATGAGGGATGGGCTTGACGGACGCAACGAGGCTCCGGCTCCCGAAGGCTGGACCTCGGTATTTATCGAGCTCGAGGCCGCCGGGGGTGAGACCGCCTCCATAGCAAGGCAGCTCGAGCAGCGCTTTGGCGGCGACCGCGTCGTGAAGAAGATGCTCTCCACCCTGAACAATTCCCGCGCCTCCACAGATGATCGTATACAGGCTCTGCGGGGGCTCGCCGGCCGCAAACGCGCCGAGCTGAGGCCCCGCCTGCTTGCTCTTCTTGATGAAAAGCCGCTGCGGAGTGAGGCGATTCGCTCCATGGCCGCCTTCGATGACAATGGCCTGGGAGAGGCGCTCTTGGAGCGCTACGCGACGCTGAGCGTGGGCGACAAGCTGGAGGCGATCCATGCTCTCGCCGCCCGCCCCGGCTACGGCGGACAGCTGACCGGCGCCATCAAGAGCGGGGCCGTACCTCGCCGTGATGTTCCAGCCTATGTTGCGCGCCTGCTGCGGCGGGTCGTGGGCAGCGGCTTTGTAGAGGTCTGGGGACCTGTCGATGCGCTGCCGGCCGCGCAGGCCGCGGCCTTCAAGAAATACAAGGCGCTTCTGAGCGATGAGGCGCTCTTGAAGGCGAACCCCGGCCGCGGCCGAGTGGTGTTTGAGCGGACCTGCAGCTCTTGTCACAAGCTCTACGGAGGGGGAGGGTTGATCGGGCCGGACATCACCGGAGCGAATCGTACGAATCTCGATTACCTGCTTGGCAACATCCTGACGCCGAGCGCCATCATCCAGGATGCCTATCGTATGCAGATGGTGCTGATGCGGGATGGAAGGCTCTATTCAGGTATTCCCGCGGTGGAGAGCGAGCGTTTGCTCGAGCTGCGAGTAGCCAACCAGGCGAAGCCGGTCGCGCTGGCGAAATCGCAGATCGCCTCACGTGAGATTGCCCCGGTCTCGATGATGCCCGAGGGTCTCTTGGCCAACCTGTCGGACACCGAGGTGCTCGACCTGGTCGCCTACCTGCGGAAGCTGAAGCAGGTGCCTCTGCCGAAGAAGTAATCGGCGTATCGCGGTCTTATTACTTCTTGTGATGCTTGTGCTCGAGGTGGCCGGGGAGCTTGTAGCCGCCGGCCTCCAGCGAGATGACCAGGTCGATGATCTCCTCCCGGCTCAGGGTGTTGACGAGCCCCCGGGGCATCGGTGAGAGCTTCGCGGGTATCTTGCGCAGGATGTCTTTCTTCCTGATTCGGGTCACGTCCTTCGGGCTCAGCAGGTTGGTGATGACCGAGAATACGTTGCTGTTCTCCCGGGCCACGACCCCGGTGAGGATCTTGCCGCTCTTGAGTATGAACTGGAAGGATGCGTACTTTTCGCCGATCTCGGTAGAGGGTGCGATGATCTGCTCGAGGAGCTTCTGTCCCTTGTGGCGCTTGGCGACATCGGAGAGGTCAGGTCCGAGGTTGATTCCATGGCCGGCAATCGCATGGCACTGGTCGCAGCGGGCCTTCATGAAGGCCTGCATCCCTCTCATTACGGCCTTATCATCTCTTCTGAAGGAGGCCCCGGCGAAGTCTTTCAGCTTCCACTCCTTGACCTGGGCGGGCTTACGGGCCGCAAGCATCGCGGGCACGTCCGCGAGGTCGCGAGCGACGACCATGACCCCGTTCATGATCACCCAGTGTCCCGGGAAGGTGCACACAAAGGGATAGATTCCCGGTTTTGAGGGGGCATTGAAGCGCAGAACATGGACAAGGCTGGCTCGGGTCGGGCCGATCATCGGGGTGGCCTCGATGATGAGCGCCTTCTTGGAGCCGGGAATGAAGTCGGAATTGGCGTTCTTCGGATCGCGGGCCATCTCGTTGGCGGCCATTCCGACCTCGCTCAGGGCGCCGGGTTGGACGATGACCAGGTTGTGGTCGGTAGCATCCGGGTTGGTGAAGATCAGCTTGACCGGCTGCCCGGTCTTGACCGCGAACTGCTCCACGGTGAATTTCATGACCTCCGGTTTACAGGATATCCTGACCAGCTTGAGGTCTCGCTGGGTATCGAACTGGGCCTGCCTGGCGCTGATCTTGGGCTCCCGGAAGCGGCTGACGCTTCGGGCCTTCTTGATGAGGCCTGAGATATCGTAGTCTTTGTTGCCGTCGATATGCCTTGCGAGCGTGCTCGATCCAAGCGCGCAGCTGGCGGCGTAGGCGAGATGCCCGCCGATGGGATGCTGGAAGACATCCATCACCGAATCGAGCGCCTCCCTGCTGCCGAGGTAGCTGGCGGCGATCACGGCCTCCATTCGAACGATGCTGTTGTCGTCGTTGGCGGCCTTGTTCAGGAGCTTGAGCGCATCGGGGAATTCTTCGTGCCAGTAGCGGAGCTGTTGAACCGCCGCTGCCCGCGCCTTCCGGTTGCCGGCGCCGAGCACCTTGCGGAGCAGCTGGGGCCTGCTCCTGTCGATGCTCCTGTAGGTCCAGACAGCCTCAAGCCGGTGGTGATCCAGCCTGGGGTCGGCGGCATCGAGACCGGTGACCCAATTATCCAGGGCCTTTTCGACAGCGGCAGGATCCCGCTCCCTGATTTCACGTTTGGCCCAGTAGCGGTAGCGGTACTCAGGCCTCTCGAGGATCCTGACCAGCTCGGAGACGGAGGCTCCGTGAATTTTCGGGGGTTCCTGCAGCTTCTTTCCCTTCGCCGTGATGCGCCAGATGCGGCCGGAGTGGCGGTCACGCCGCTCGTCACGCAGCGAGTACTGGGCGTGTCCCTTTACCGGGTTGTACCAGTCTGCGACATACATCGCTCCGCGCGGGCCGAAGCGGATATCCACCGGGATGAAGCTCAGGTTGGAGGAGAAGATGATGTCGCTGACATATTCCTCGTCATAGCCGAACTCGGTCTCTTTCCACCGGTGGAACTCGATGCGGTTGGTCGGCTTGTAGCGCGCCTTGATGTAGCCGCCCTGGAGCTCCCTGGGGAAGGTCTTGAAGTCGACGAACTCCTGGCCGCAGGTTCCCGAGTAGGCGCGCAGGCCAGCCGGTTTCGGGTGCTGCTTCGGATAGACGGGGTCGAGGGAGTGGAAGGCCTGGGCGTAGATCGGGTGGCTGGCCACGTGCTGGCCCCAGTCGTCGAAGGTGACGCCCCAGGGGTTGGTGCTGTGGTAGGTGCCGAAGGCGGTCAGTCGATGACTGCGGGGTTCGAAACGGAACCAGCCGCTGTTCTGCTGTCGAACCGGCCCGTAGGCGGTCTCGACCTGGGTGTGATGGAAGATGGCTTCGCGGAAGATGATGTCACCATCGGGGGACCAGACGAAGTCATGCAGGGCGTGGTGGGAATCCTCGCAGCCGAAGCCGGTGAAGACCTTGCGTCGGTAGTCGGCCTTGCCATCACCATCGGTGTCCTTGATGAAGCTCAGGTGCGGCTCTTCAGATACATAGACTCCCCCGTCTCCAAGCACGAAGCTGAGGGGGATGTGGAGGTCATCGGCGTATACCGTCGACTTGTCGGCCTTTCCATCCTTGTCGGTATCCTCCAGTATCACGATCTTGTCATCGGGTTCGTTGCCGGGGTAGACATGCGGGTAGGTCGTCGAGCAGCTCACCCAGAGCCTGCCGCGGGCATCCCAGCGCATCTGGATCGGGCAGGCGAGCTCCGGGAACTCAACCTCGCCGGCGAAGAGGTTGACCTCGAAGCGGGGGTCGACCTTGAAGGCTTTCTTTTCGTCTGCGGGGCTCATCCACCTGTTGGCGCCACGGCTCTGGTTGGTTTGCGGAAGCGGGGGGACGTTCGAGTCGTCGATCTTCTTCGGTACCTTCTTGCCGCGGGCCAGGTTCCAGATCCTCTTGTCACGGTTGGCGACCATGATGTCGAAATTACGCATCGCGGGAAGAAAGTCGAGGTAGCCGTAGCTGCGGTTGCGGCCGCCGGTGTAGTAGAAGGTGTTCACCGGACGGTATCGGTAGAAGAACTGCCTGTTTTTTTCGATGATGGCCTGTCGAAGCGCCTCGTCTGCCGCCGGTGGAGTCTTTCCGATGACCTGCTTGAAGAGAGCCTCTGAGAAGACCTCGTAGCCGCGCGCATTGAGATGGGCCCCGTTGATGGTGAGGTCATCCCCCGGAGAGGCCATGGCCGCTTCGGTCGCGCTATAGGTGTTGGCGTAGCCTACGTCCTGGGCGGATGCGACCTGCTGGATCACCGTGGTGTAGAGCTTGATGTTGGCGTTGTTGAGGTCGGCCGCCTTGACGCCCTTGATGTTCTCATTGGCGATCGGCGAGACCAGGATGATTCGCGCGGCTGTCTTGCCGTTGAAGGCCTTCGTCTTGAGCGCGGTCACGTATTCCGTGAGTTTCTTCCTGAAGTCTTCGACCCCCGCCTTGCCGGCGAAGGATTCGTTGAAGCCGTAGGCGGCGAAGATGATGTCGGCCTTCGCCAGGGTGAGGTGCTGCTCGGTGTCGGCGAAATTAGCCGGCCTGGGTTGTACCTCGATGGAGTCCGCCGACCAGGTCAGGTTCCTCACCTCCAGCTCGTGATCGGGGAGGTGCTGGTGCAGGAAGGCCTCGAAATAGGCGAAGTCCTGGGCGCGGTCGAAGAGGGTGTTGCCGATGAAGGCGATTCGAGAGTTCCTGGGGATGTTGAGAGGCAGGCTGGTCTCGATGGCTGCTGTTCGCTGGGGACGGGGAGCCGTCTTCTGGTAGATGGCGTACTTTGCCAGGCCGGGATCCTTGACGACAGGCTTTTTCCCCGTCTTGCGATTCCTGCCGTCCGTGGTGTTCGGTTTCTTTCTTTTCGGCTTTTTCCCCGGCTTGCCTTGCGCTTGCGCGGCCGGGAACTTCTCCCGCACGGGGCTGAAGGCGATTGCCAGGAAGGAAAACAAGAGACAGGTGACAAGTGAGATGAGGCTGAGGCGAGTGATCTTCATTGCATGGACTCTCTGAGTTGGGATGACACCGCCGCGTTGAAATGAAACCTAGTCGAGCGGCTTGATCGGAAAGAACTTCGATGGAGTGTGCTCCTGTTCGAGGAGCTTTCGGATCCGGGCGACCACCTCGGGGTTCTTCGCGGCAACGTCCTCTGATTCGGAAATATCCTTCTCCAGATCGTAGAGCTGGATCCGGAGTTTCTCCTTGTCGGACTTCTTCCTGTCCCTCAACAGGCGCTGGCGGATCCCCTTCCATTTACCCATCCAGAGGGCCTGCTGGCCGCCATAGCCGGAGAACTCGCGGTAGAGGAACCTGCGGTCAGGCTGCTCTTTTCCCAGCAGGGTCGGGGCGATGCTGATCCCATCGAGTTCCTCGTCCTCTTCGCCCTTGTGTCCGGCGAGCTCGAGCAGCGTCGGGATCCAGTCCTCGAAGCCGGTAACGAAGTCGGAGCTGCTGCCGGCCTTGACCTTTCCGGGCCAGCGAACGATGAGCGGGACCCGCACCCCGCCCTCGTAGAGGGAGCCCTTCAGCCCCCTGAGCTTGCCAACGCTCTGGAAGAAGTCGTAGTCGACCTCCTGCTTGAGGTGGGTGGTGCCGTTGTCGGAGGTGAAAATGACGATCGTGTCATCGGTGAGCTCCAGGTCATCGATCAGGTCGAGGATCTTGCCGATGTATTTGTCCATCCGGGTGATCATGGCGGCGTAGGCGGCCCGCGGGGTGAAGTGGGGGGTGTAGCCATAGCCTCCGGCGCGGGTGAAGGGAGGGTCTTTCCAGCCCAGCTCGTGGTATTGCTTGAGCTCTTCATCCGGAACGTGCAGCGCCACGTGCGGAATGACGGTCGGATAATAGAGGAAGAAGGGCCTGTCTTTATTGGCGCGGATGAATTTCAGCGCCTGCTCATTGATCCTGTCGGGCGCGTAATCCTTTCCCTTGAAGATGTCGTAGCTGCGGGGATCTTTGGGGTCGGAGCCTTTTGGCAGCGAGGCGTGCCCTGGAACGGGCGGCTTGTTGTTGAGGGTGACCCGCACCTTATTGCTCCAGAGGTAGGAGGGGTAGTAGCTGTGGGCGTGGCGCTGGCAGTTGTAGCCGAAGAAGCGATCGAAGCCCTGGTAGACCGGATCGCCCTCGGTGCCGGGGCCGCCAAGGCCCCATTTGCCGAAGGCGCCCGTGGCGTAGCCGCGTTTTCTGAGGCCCTCGGCGATGGTCTGTTCGGAGTCGGGAATGGGCCTCTGTCCCTCGGGCTTGACCTCACCATTGTTTCGGATGAAGGCGTGCCCGGGGTGTTTTCCTGTGATCAGCACGCAGCGGGAGGGGGCGCAGACGGCGTTGCCGCAGTAGTTGCGGGTGAAGCTCATGCCCTGTTTCGCCAGGAGGTCAAGGTGCGGGGTGCGGATCTTCTTCTGCCCGTAGCTGCCGAGCTCGGCGTAGCCCAGGTCGTCGGCGAGAATAAAGACGATGTTGGGTTTCCTGCCAGCTGCCGCAGGGCCTGCCAGCGCTGCCAGCACGAAGCAGGTGGAGATGGTCAACTTGATTGTTTTCAGGATCATGAGTTTGTCCTCCTGCTTGAAGACTGAAGAAACAGGCGGAGGCGCAGTCGCCTGAAGGTCGCTGCGCCTCCGCCTGTTCTCCAGGAAAAATCGCTATCGAATCAGACCTCCCAGCCCTTGCGGTACTCTTTGCGGATCAGGCTGTTGGCCTTCTTGCTGTTGGTCACCTCGCACTTCTCGCCGTCCCATTCGAGCCGTTCGCCTGCACGGTAGGCGACGTTACCCAGGAGTACAGCCTCGGTGAGGGCGCCGGAATAGTCGAAATTGCAGGTGGTCGGGCTGCCTGTCTTGCAGGCCTGGATCCACTCGTTGTAGTGACCGATCGAATCCGGTATCGATTTCGCCGGAGGCTGGTAGCCCTCGAAGTCGCCTACCAGCTTGTAGCCGCCGTAGCTGGCGAGCATCAGACCCTTGGTCCCGACGAAGAGGGTTCCATCTCCCCAATTGGGGAGCTTGTGTTTTTTGAAGAGGTAGCGGTGCTTGCCCGAGTCGTACCAGTGCAGCTCGACCGGGGGCAGCTTGCCGCGCGCGGGATACTCTAACGTGACGTGGAGGCCCGAGGGACAGCCCTCAGCGTGGACTGGGGGGCCCTTGGTTGAGACGGCGACCGGGCGGCGCAGCTTGAGCGCCCAGTGGCTCAAATCCATATGGTGGCAGCCCATGTCTCCCAGGGTGCCGCCGCCGAATTCCCACCATCTGCGCCAGTTGGCCGGCAGCAGGTTGGGATGGTATTCGCGTTCACGGGCAGGTCCGAGCCAGAGGTCGAAATGAATGTGGGCGGGGACGGGCGCCGGGGCGGGCCGGTCTCCGGCGTTCCAGGATTTTCCGACCCAGACATGGGATTCCGTCACATCGCCGATGGCGCCGCTCTGGATGATCTCGACCACCCGGCGATAGTTGCCGCCGGCATGGATCTGGGTACCGAGCTGGGTCGCCCTCTTGTGTTCCTTCGCGAGTCCTGCGATGACCCGGGCCTCGTGGACCGTGTGGGTCAGGGGTTTTTCGCAATAGGCGTGCCGTCCGGAACGAAGGGCCGCGCCGGTGGCAGGGGCGTGCATGTGGTCAGGTGTGCTGACGACGATGGCCTCGATGTCCTTCTGGTCGACGAGCTTCCTGTAGTCGTTGTATTTGTTCGCCTTGGGGAAGTCCCGATGTCGGCGATTGAGGTAGTTCTGGTCGACGTCGCAGATGGCGACAATATTCTGTCCCCTGACCCCGCCGATATTCGACGAGGCGCGGTTCTGGGTGCCGACGCATCCGATGTTGAGTTTTTCGCTGGGGGCCCTGCCCGCCTGGACAAGGCTGCTGCCGCTGAGCAGCATGCCGAATCCCGCAAGGGAACCCTTCTTCAGGAAATCACGACGATTCGATCTCTGGTTCATCATTCTCCCTCCTTTGGAAGATCTCAGGCTGTTCCGGTCAAACTATGAACAAGGTAATTCACAGCGGACGAAGTGTCCAATCTAAGTCTGCGGATGCGCGGGATAAGAGCGGGCGAACCTCACTCCTGCCGGTAGGCGCTGAGCCGCAATCCGGCGGATGGATCGAGGCGCACTCCGAAGGTTGAGCCCCCGGTCGAGTTGGCCACCCGTGTGAGGATGGTATTCCAGCCGGGCTGGAGTCTGATTGGCAGACGATGTTTCCTGCTTCCAACACTGGCTTTGTAGACGGTTTTCGAGTTGACCAGGATACGGACACCTGCTGAATGGTCGATCCATAAGACAGCCTCGCGCTCTTTGTCGGATTTCAACCAGCCGAGGAGGTAGGACGAGCTCTTCGGTGGCGCCGCTGGTCCCGTGAGCCGGAAGAGGCCGTCGGAGCGCGCGCTGGTGAGCTTCCATTGCAGGAGCTTTCCAGCCCTGCTGAGGGCTACCTTCGCGGGGTCCGGGTCCTTCTCCAACGGCTCGGACTTGTTGATGGCCCGGCTGAAGGGCCCGGTGAGCCAGGCTGCCCCGAGGCGTCCCCTGAGTTTTCGTTGCGCGGCGGGGCTCTTCAGGAAGCTCACGAGGTTGACGAAGTCCTCCCTGCTGAGGCGGGAGATGAGCCGCGCCGGCATCAGGCTGACGGGACTTTTTTCGATTCGCGCGATTTCGCTTCGGGGGATCAGCGTGTCCTTGCCAAGTCCATCCCGCAGGAGCAGTCCCCCTCCAGTCTCACGGATCTTCAGTCCGCTGATTATTTTTCCGTCAGTCCTTGCCGCGGTATAGGTCTCGTAGCCTTCAGTCAGCTTGCGGGAGGGAGCGAGCAGAGCCTCGGCTATTTCACGGATGGTCATCTTCTCCAGCACGGCGTCGAGGCCGGGGCCGACATGCGCGCCCACTCCCTGCAGCCGATGGCAGCTGGAGCATTGGGCATCCCGGGTGTCGAGGAAGATCTCCCGTCCACGGTCCGGATTTCCCCGGGCGCTGACGGCCTCCTCGAGCCGGGCGAGGGAGCCGGGCTCGAGATCGAATTGACCGTCTTTCTCCCGCTCATCCGCTGTGCCCGCGAGCAGGAGCGAGGCGGCCAGGATTCCAGCAATAGGGTTGCTCATATTTTTTTATCCGCCTGGAAGTATCAGCACACTATCAGCATAGCAGGTCAGGGCGTCGCCGGGGAGGGATCGGGAGCCGGACCCTTCTGGATGATTGTCCCTCCGGGGGCTTGTCAGCTAATATGGAAGCATGCGCTGGTTGTTCCCATTGAGCCTGACGTTGCTGTTCTCTTCGCTCCCGGCCTTCTGCGAGGAGAAGCAGGGGAAGGTAGATTTCCTGGAGGAGGTCAGGCCGATCCTGGCCGGGAATTGTTTTCCCTGTCACGGTCCGGACCAGGCGAAACGCAAGGCGAAATTGCGGCTGGACACCTCTGCCGGTATCTTCAGCGCTCGAAAATCAGGTCGACGCGTGGTCGTAGCCCGCGAGGCAGGCTCAAGCCTGCTCATCGAGAAGATCGAGGCTTCGGATCGGGACGAGCGGATGCCGCCGGGGGACTCCGGCCTGGAGCTGAGCCCGGAGCAGGTGGATGTCCTGCGGCGCTGGGTCGAGTCGGGAGCCGAATGGAGGGAGCACTGGGCCTACAGGGTGCCTGGGCGTTCGTCCCCGCCGGCTGTAAAGGGCGGCGGCTGGGTGAGAAACCCCGTCGATGCTTTTGTGCTGGCGAGGCTGGAAAAAGAAAACCTGGAACCGTCCTCGGCAGCTTCGGGGACGACCCTTCTGAGGCGCCTGTGGATAGACCTGACCGGGCTTCCTCCCGCCCCGATGGAATTGCGGCGCTGCCTCGAGGATAGCGGCCCCGGCTCGTGGGAGAAGGCTGTCGATCGCCTGCTCTCTTCTCCTCATTTCGGAGAACGCTCAGCCCAGGACTGGCTCGATGCGGCAAGGTACGCCGACACCACCGGCTACGCCGCTGATAAGCCGCGTGAGATGTGGGTCTACAGGCAATGGGTCATCGACGCCTTCAATGCCGACATGCCCTTCGACCAGTTTACGGTTGAGCAACTGGCCGGCGATATGCTGCCGGGGGCCACGGTTTCCCAGAAGATCGCGAGCGGTTTTCACCGCAACTCCATGCAGGCCAAGGGCAACAACCCCCGCAAGGAAGAGTTCCGGGTCAAGGGGGTGATCGACAGGGTGAACACCACTGGGCGTGTATGGCTGGGAACCTCGCTTGAATGCGCCCAATGTCACGATCACAAATACGATCCCATATCGCAGAGGGACTATTACCGCGTTTACGCGTTTTTCAACAACATACCGCACCTGGGAACTGCCTACGGCGTTCACGGCCCCCGCATGCAGGTTCCGTTGCCGGGGCGGCAGGCTGAGCTTGTCTCGCTGGAGCGGAGGCGCGGTCAACTGAAAAAGAGCGAGTCCCTGCGGATTGAGCGGCTGGGTGGACGGGAATTCAATCCCGAGGAACTTCGGGTCCTGGTCTCAGGGGCGGCCGGGGCCCTGGCCGCCTGGAGGCTCTCGGGAGGTCTGGATTCGGAGCAGGCAAAGGCGGGGAAGCTACAGGTCGCGGGGGGCGGGGTGCGGTGGGTCGATGGACCTCCTTCCCCCGGCGCCGGGGCGATCAGGCTCGATGGCCGGAGCTCTCTCCAGGCCGATAACAATCCCCTGTTCGACATCACCGGCAGCTTCACCGTTTCGGCCTGGGTTCGTACAGAGGGCGCTATTGCCGATATCGTCTCAAAGTATGACTGGCTCTCGGGGCAGCGGTCTTTCGTCTTCGGCATCGGGGGCGAGGGGGACAAGAACGGCGTGCCGGGGCATCTCTTCGCCTGGGTCTCATCGAAGGCGGAGACCTGGAACGGCGCGCAGGTTCACTCGAGCATCGCGGTCAATGATGGTCGGTGGCATCACGTGGCCTTTGTCTTCGATGCAGGTAAAGCTCTGAAGCTGTACATCGATGGAGAACTCGATTCGAAGGCGAAGCTGATAGGCGATGCCCCGGGTACGGTTGCCATAAGCTCCAGGCGGCTCTCCATCGGGGCGGGCTATACGGAATCGGAGAAGCCGGACGAGTTCTTCCTCAAGGGAGACCTGGGGGATGTGCGGTTCTACTCGAGGGCCCTTGCGGATATGGGCAGCGTGTTTTCACCTTCGACAGGAATTCTTGCCGCGGCGAAAAAAAAATCGGCACTGCGAACCGAAGGGGAGCGGGCTCTTGTCAGGGATTTCGCCATGGGGACGGATTCCGAGCTCCAGGACATCAGGAATGAGCTTGGGGGTATCGAGCGACGCAGGAAGGAGCTCATGGAGAAGACGGCCACCGCCCAGGTCATGATCGAACTGAAGGAATCTCGCAAAACTCACATTCACATCAGGGGGAATTACCGGGACAAGGGAGCCGCGGTTGAGCCAGGCCTTCCAACGCTCTTTGTTGGGGATCGAGTCGATGAACCTCGTGACCGGCTGGGTTTCGCACGGTGGCTTGTCAACGGCGACAATCCTCTCGTCGCCCGTGTTACGGTCAACCGCATCTGGCAACGGTATTTCGGGCGCGGGCTGGTAGCGACGGCGGGCGATTTCGGCCTGCGAGGTGAGGGCCCCACGCATCCGCTGCTGCTCGACTGGCTTGCAGGTGAATTCGTCGATTCCGGCTGGGACCTCAAGGCGATCCATCGCCTGATCGTCACATCAGAAACCTACCGCCAGTCCTCCGTCGCGACCCAGAAGCAGCGAGCCGAGGATCCCTTCAACAAACGGCTGGCCCGGGCGGCCCGCTCCCGCCTGCCTGCTGAGCAGATTCGTGATCTCTCGCTGGCGGCAGCCGGTCTTCTCGACCATCGTATTGGCGGGCCCAGCGTATTTCCCGTGCAGCCCGGGGATTATTGGGGGGAGAAGGGACAGGAGAAGGACAGCGGCAAATGGTTGACGAGCCGGGGGCGTGATCTCTACCGCAGGGGACTCTATACCTATTGGAAGCGGATGGCGCTTTATCCGTCTTTCTGGATTCTCGACGCTCCGACTCGCCAGGTATGTACCATGACCAGGACCATCACCAATACGCCAATCCAGGCCCTTGTCACCCTCAATGATCCGGTCTTCTTTGAGGCGGCCCGGGGTTTCGCGACCCGAGTTCTAAGGGATACGCCGCCTCGAATGAAGGAGCGGGTTGAACGGGCTTTTCTTATCGCTCTCTCCCGCACACCCCTGGCCGAAGAGGAGGCCGCCTGCGCCTCTCTCATCAGGGATCTCTCGAAGAGCTACGAGGCCGATCTCCCGGCCGCGGCCAGGGTCCACCCCGGTACCGCGGGGTTGCCCGCCGGCGCGGAGCTGGCCGCCTGGACGGTTCTCTCCTCGACACTGCTGAATCTTGACGAGGCCATCACCAGGGAATAGGGAAGCCGCGGGGCGCTTCCTGTCGCTCTATTTGCCGATGGCGTAGAGCGCCTTGAAGGTTCGTATGTAGATCCGGCCACCTGAGATGGCCGGTGTCGCGGCGATCCCCTCTCCCATGTCGTTGCGGGAGATGACCTCGAATTTTCGGCCGAGCTTCAGCACGCAGACCTCGCCGTTGCGGGCGGCAAGGTAGAGCCTGCCATCGGCGATGATTGGAGAGGCGCGCTGGCGGTTGCGATGGACGCGCTGGAGGTAGACCTCTTTTCCGGTCATGGCCTCCATGACGATCATCACACCGTTCTCCCGGGCAAGGTAGAGAAGGCCGTCGTGGATCACCGGGGTGGGAACATCGGATGTGTCTCGGCCCCTGCGCCATCTGAGATGGGACTGGGATTCGCTGATGTCACCCTTGCCGTCGGGTTTTACCCCGAGGACAGGTTTGTTCTTGGCTGAAGGGATCACTACAAGACCCGGCTGGCAGGCGGGTGAAGCGACAAACCGCAGGAACTTGTTGTAGCCTTTCTTGGGATTCAGGGAACCGCAACGCCACAGCTCCTTGCCGTTTTCGAGGCTGTGAGCGCTCAGGTAGTCGGCGCCGTGGATCAGCAGCTGCCGCTCGTCTCCATCCTGGTACAGGATAGGGGAGGCGTAGGAGTGCCGGGATTCATGCTTGGCATCGCTGTCCCGGGTAACCTTCCAGCGTTCTTTTCCTGTCAACTTGTCGAACGCGACGATGTAGGGGTTCTCCATCTGGAGACACATCTGGTAGATGCTGTCGCCCTCGAGCAAGGGGGTCGAGCTCATGCCGTGCCAGTGGTCGAATGCGCCGTAGCTCTTCTGCAGGTTTTTTTTCCAGACGAGTTTTCCCTTCATGTCGAAACAGTGCATGTCGCCGGTTCCGAGGAATGTCCACACGTGCTTTCCATCGGTTGCCGGACTCGGGGCAGCGGAGTTGCCTTCATCTCCTCGTATCTTTTTATTGCCGCTGGCCAGGGATTTTCTCCAGAGGATCTTTCCTCCAGTGGAGATGCAGAGCAGGACGAGGTCGCTTTCGGCGGCGGAGGTGACGAATATTTTGTCTTCCCAGATGGCCGGGGTGGCGCCGGCGGATCCCGGGAGGTCGATTTTCCAGGCGACGTTTTCAGTCGGACTCCAGGTGGTTGGGAGGTTCTTTTCGGGGCTTATTCCGTTGCCGCTGGGGCCGCGCCACGAGGGCCAGTTCGAGGCTGCTGTGTGGGTCGAGATCAGCAGTGCGGTCAATAGGATCCCGGCGGTGGTAAGCAGGCGGTTTTTTTTCATATCGGTCTTTCGTTTTCTATAGCTGCATATCGAATGCCATTCACCAGTCGCCATCTATTCTGCTACACTCCGAGAGGTAACGGAAGATCCTGCTGCCTTCTTTATTCGGGCGCGAAGCCCCGCAGATATATTCTGAAGGTCGATGATGCTCACGAATCCTGCGGCTCTTGAACTCCGGGAAGAATTGACCCGCCGCCGTTTTCTTCGCGGAGGCGGCAGCTTCGCGGCATCTGTAGCTCTCGCTTCCCTGCTGGGGGCGGGGGAAAAAGGTGGAGGGAGCCTGGATGTGCCTCATTTCGCTCCCCGGGCCAAGCGGGTCATCAGCCTCTTCATGTCCGGCGGACCATCCCAGGTCGATCTCTTTGACGACAAGCCGCTATTGCGGAAACTCAACGGGAA
>Ga0310342_100001402_pt1 | contig 14944 bp, 9 predicted proteins | sample S15DNA20500_MG_FD_206155 | JGI IMG/M metagenome (GOLD analysis project Ga0310342, IMG submission 206155) | Marine microbial communities from station ALOHA, North Pacific Subtropical Gyre - S1503-DNA-20-500_MG | ecosystem: Environmental > Aquatic > Marine > Oceanic | place: Pacific Ocean: North... | reverse complement strand
TTGGAGATATCCATATCCACTGCCATTTGGTTATGCAGTTCGATCCATTCGAGTGTATCATCAGCCCCGCCGGCCGGATGATACATGATTTCGTTGAAGACAACCGTACTGTCAAGAACAAGTCGCGCTTCGAGAGGTTCGGCGCGCAAACGAGAATATTTTCCCGGTTTTGTGTTTGGCTGCGAGACGGCTGTTGCGCGGCGGCGAAATGGGGAGTTCATGGATCAACCGTCAATTAACAAAACCACCGTATAAAAACAGCTAACCATCCCTGGCAGGTCGAAGATAAGTCTGGCGTAATTTACTGTTAAGTGCCGCACCAACAGGTTCGAGTTTTATACTGTGGTGGGGCAGGATGAAGAGGACAAAAAAATGAAGAACCTTTTGGTAAATCGGTCCCTTGATTATAAGTGACACCGCCGCTTCTAGCAAATATTGCGGTTTTTTGCGGGCCCGGTCGGACCGGCGTGGTCCGAGGCAGACGGTTGGGGGGAGATTGGGGCGTGGGATGTGTTTGCGGTCGGTTTTGTAGTAATGTAGACGTCTGTTCCCGTGTAGATAAACCCTGTATCGACTCCTTTTTTGCAATGGTGAAATCATGAAATTGCAATGTCCTGGCCGTATCCTGTTGGGTGTTGGTCTGTCGTTGATTGTGTTTCTGTTGGCATTTTCTTTAGAGGCGGAAGCGGAGTCCTTTGTGATCAAGGGGCGGATTTTCAATAAGGCTCGCCATGTTCTCCGTCCCCTTCGCTCGGCTCTGCGAAAAGGAACCATCCAGACTTCGAGTATCCACAACGCGCAAGATGGAGCCGAGATGGTTTTGATTCCCAGGGGAACCTTTTTGATGGGTTCCACCGAAGAGGAAGTTGAAGAGCAAATCCAAGATGCCGGGTTACCCGCAGAATGGAAGAGCCACCTGCTCGACGAGCAACCTCGACACTCGCGAACGGTCGAGGCTTACTATATCTACAAATACGAGGTGACCAACCAACAGTATAAGGCCTTCATCGAAGCGACCGGACATCGGGCACCTGGCTATTGGGGGGGAAGCGACTTTCCAGCGGGCAAAGGTAACCACCCGGTTGTTGAAGTCAGCTGGGATGATGCCCAGGCGTACTGCCAGTGGGCCGGCACGTCGCTACCCACAGAAGCACAATGGGAGTACGCCGCGCGGGGTGCACCAGGCGCCGAGGGTCAGTCGAGCCGTGTTTATCCGTGGGGAGACAAATGGGATCGTACGCTTTCCAATAATTCATCGTTTCACGCGGGCAAGGAGCTCCAGGATGCGGATACGTGGGGCGCTTGGAACGACGGTGATCAAAAATCATTATTTCCATTGACCACTCCCGGAGGAGCGTTTCCAAAATCCATCAGCCCGCTGGGTGTCCATGATATGGCTGGCAATGCCTGGGAGTGGTGCGCGGAAATTCAGGCACCGTACCCGGACCAAAACGTGGCAGATGCCGAGAAGAAAACCTTCCGGGCGCGTCGCGGTGGTTCGTGGGCCAACGTCGCGCTCCACATTCGCAGTGCGGACCGGCAAGCGGCGGCACAAGACGATATCAATTACTACACAGGGTTTCGCTGTGTCAAAACACCTTAAACCGTCTCTTTTAACGCGTTGATACGTGGTACGTTCAAGACATCGAAAAGCCGGGCAACCGCTGCCGACAAGTTGGGCGTGGACCCAGGAAACCTAGTAGATTTAACAGGGTTGATATGAAAAGAAAGCTAGAACAGCCGCTGCCTCACCGCTGCGAATTTCGTTGGACAAGGGTCATCTCGCTCGGAGCTGTGTTGGTGCTCACCCAAGGCAACTGGCTCGAAAGCGGGCGCGAGCAGGTCTGTTTGGGGGCAGGACCGATTAAGGTCGAACAGGCGGGTGATCGTTTTGTGAATTTTGTACTCAGTGAAATTGAGAAAGCGCGCAGGCAGCTGCCTGCCATCACGCGGGCGGCCGAATTGGCCGCCAGTCGGATCGTGGATCATGAGGGCGAACTGCTGTCGGCCGGTGATCACAGTTTTTCACTGGAACCGGTGTGGCGGGCAGGAGGGATCGCGTTTTCCCGCCAATACCTGCCGGAAAAACAAGCTGCTGCGGACGCCGTCAAGTCGGCCAGCGAAGAGATTCCTTATTACCGGACGAAAGAGTTTGTTGAACATTTTACGGTCACAGCTGCCCAGCAACATGACGTTGTGTTGCTGGGGTTTGAAAATGAGAAACAGGAGCGCCTCCACGTGAATGCGAATGTCGAGCGATTGCTCGGCGAAGGGGCCTTGGTGATTTTTTTCGGTTCGCAGCAGAGGGCGGCAAAGTTAAAAAAGAAGTTTGCCGGCAATGACCGACTCATCCTGATCACGCACGATGTTCCCGATGGGGGTGTTCTGGAAATATCAGGTTGGCCAGAGAAAATTTGTTCTGGCCGGAGTATTGCCAATCGCCTGTATCTTTGGACGTTTGAGGCGGAATTGATCAGTGCGTTCATGAGACGTGGAAAGATGCCGGGGATTTTGCTTTCGGTGACTTATGAAAGTCCGCAAATCTGGAACGTTCCCTTGTTGCACGATTATAAATTCATTCCAGCATTTAATGTCGAGCCGGTAAAGAAAGGTTTGCTGGGCGACACGTACCTTCATCATTTGCGCAGGATCGTCGGTAGTATCGTGCCCGGGCAACGAAAACAATTCCGGAAATCGGCGCAATGGCTCGCCGCAGCGGCGCGAACCAAGCACGAGTCCTTTGCGCTGCTGATTCATGGTCTGGAACCCGAAGGACTGCCCGGAGATCCCGGGTTATTCACGGTTTTCAGCGAAGGGAATGCGTATTATCCACAACTCGATAAGGAAATCGACAAGGACGACGTGGCCCTGTTTGTGGGTTACAACTGGTATCCGCCGCGACTGGCAAACACCGTTGATAAGGCGGGGGCCAAGCAAATTTTGTGTTTTACGCTGGTTCAGGATCAACCCCAGCAGCCGGCGATTTATGGTGAGGTAGGCGAGTTGCGGCACTACACGTCCTTCGACGAGCTGCCGCAGGCTGAGAATCGAATCTATATTGATTTGAAATTTGCCCAGTACAATGCGGTTTTACAGGTTCCCGGATATCCAGTTCCGGCGCTGGAAACGTCCGCTTTTGCCGAGGATGTTGTCTATTGGCATTTGGTGGCCGATACGATTGAACTGCTTGTCAAGAATCGATAAAGAGGGTCTTAACCTCTGGCACCAGGGAGACGTGACGATGCTCGTGACACGGCTGCAGCGGCGTAGTTTTCTTTCATCGATGGTGTTGGGTGGATTCTGTGGGTTGACCAGGCGAGCGGCAATGGCCATTGAGCCGATTCGCCGGGCAAAAAACAAGCAGCTCAAGCTGAGCCTGGCTGCCTATTCGATGCGGCAGTGTTTCAGCAGGGAGCCCGGGACCGATGGCGCTTTGGACCTGGCCGGTTTTATCGATTACTGCGCGTCACTTAATTTAGAAGGTGCTGAGTTGACGCAGTATTATTTCCCTGAACACGTCACCGCAGGATACCTTCACCAACTCAAACGCCGTGCCCATCTGGCAGGTATTGATATCACCGGGGGCGCGATTGGCAACAAGTTTACTTTGGATCCAGGAGAAGCGCTTGAGAAGCAAATGGTCTATACGAAGACCTGGATTCGTCATTATGCGACTCTCGGTGCACCGGTGATTCGTGTTTTCGCTGGTGCCCCGCCCGCAGGAGTCTCTGAAGACGAAGCGATTGAGCGGGCGATACCAGCTTTGCAGGAGGCTTGTGAATGTGCGGCGGAACATGGAATCATGCTGGCGATTGAGAACCATGATTTCACATCCAAGATTGACCGGCTGTTGAGGATTATCCAACGGGTGGATTCTCCCTGGTTGGGTGTGAATTTCGACTCGGGCAACTTAAGCTACAGCGAAGATCCTTACACGGACATGCAACGCATGGCACCCTATACGGTCAATGCACAGCTCAAGGTGGCGATTCACGCAGCCCAGGGGCAACAAAAGGCGGATTTGCCGCGGATTGTGGAGATTCTGCGTGCGGCTGACTACGCGGGTTATTTGGTGTTGGAGTATGAAGCCAATGAAGATCCTTATCAGGCAATTCCCCGTTATGTTGACCAGTTGAGGGAAATCGTCGGTTAGTTCTCTGGCGGGGCGCATGGCGATGGCTTGAGGTTTTGGCGTCACCTATCACGGAAGTTCTGGCTGATGGCCGCAGCAGGATGAAAGTAGAAGCCGCGGCCGTGGCATGCTAAACCGCACGACGTGCTAAACCACGTCGTCTGGCCGGTCCGCTGCGGGCTCTTGACTGCCACGTGGGACATCACCCAGGGCAGCACGAATCTGGTCGAATTCACGGCCCATTTGTTGCCGGACGGCGTGGAAGTCGGCCGAATGCATGATCAAATTTGCCCCGGCACGACACCATTCAATTTCCTGGTCGACGCTGTCCCAGAAGTGAACTCCCGCGCCCACGTTGTGCTGTCGAGCGGTGGTGATGATGGTACGAATAGCCTGGTCAAAACGGGGATGGTCGTATTGTTCGGGAATTCCGAGACTGCATGACAGGTCGTGAGGACCGACCAAGACAGCATCGATTCCTGGAACTTGTAAGATGTTGGACAGGTTTTCGATGGCGGGCACACTTTCAATATTCAAAATCAAGATCGTGTCTGCATTGCGCTGGTCGAGGTATTCGGCCAGCGTGTTTTCCATCGACGTTGGATCGTCAAGTGCCTCGCGCAGCCGCCGTCCCTTGAGAGGACGATAGCGTGCCGCGCCGACCAGGTCCTGCGCCTGTGCAACGGTTTCGGTATAGGGGCTGATGACCCCGCCCGCGTTCCCGTCCAAAACCATGCACGCTGCATACGGGTCAGGAGATGGGATGCGCACCACCGGTGGAATTCCCAGGGCAGCGTAGGTGTGGCACATCCAGGACAGGTTGATGCGGTCTTGAGGCACATGTTCACTGTCGATAAATACGAAATCGATATCCAGTCCGGACGCGATCTGGGGCCAATAGGTAGACGCGGCGATGATCGCCGTACTATAAACATTTTGACCGTCGTGCAGGGCCTGACGAATTTCACGTCCTCGCATGGTGTAAATCCTTGGGGTTAATCACAAAATGGATCTTGTTGGGCCGGTCTGTCGGCAGCTTGGTAAAGTGATACAAAAGGTGGAAAAAAGTCGTTTTACAAATCGATCGGCTGGCGGGTTTCGAGAGACTTGAACACGGTATCGATAACGCGCATGTTGCCGAGGCTGAATTCTGGCGATATACGATAAGGGCGATGAGTCTCAAGACATTCACAGAGATTGGCCAGTTGCAGGTCAAATTGATTCACGGGTGAAAATGATGAACTTCGGTATTGAAATTATCACAAAAAACGTGCAGTCGAGACGGCGGGTCTTCCTGGTCGACAAATTCCTGGTCACGAACACTACGTTGGTCATAGGGTAAATCCATTTGAATCCGACCCGAATCAACGATCTCTTTCACTCGGAGGTGTTGGGGATCGTGCCGCCCCTTATAGCCTTCGACGAGCAATACGTTATGTTCACGAGCGACGGCCATCATCTGTTCATATTCGGCAACCGTGGCACTGATTGGTTTTTCGACCAGTAGGGCGCGTACTTTCCCTGAGCGGGCCGCGGCCTGGCCCACTTCTACGTGATGAACTCCCCAGGTGGAAATGATCACAATGTCCAGGTGCTGTTGGGCGAGCATTTCATCGAGTTGAGTAAAGCGTTGCTGTATCCCGAACTCATCACCAAACCGTTGCAGTGCAGCCGCGGAGATATCACAAATGGCTACCAAGTCGGCTGCGGGCACATCGCGGCAGGCACGCGCGTGGTCACGTGCGTTTTCACCAACACCGACGATGGCAACTTTAAAACTCATGAATCACTCTCCTTTAATGGCAAAGTATCGCAAGCTGAGTGATTCGCCAAGTCCACCCAGCGCGATAAAACAGCAATAGGAATTACAACTCAACATGGGTTACAATGATAGGGCAGCATTGGATGAGTGAAATGGAAATGCTATGCCGAAGCGATATGTTACAAAGGTCTTGATTTTATTTTGTTTCGGACTCTGGTTGCCCGCGGATTCAATGGGCGCCGCCGAGGCGCCACCGGAGATCGAATTCAATCGTGATATCCGGCCGATTCTGTCTGAGAAATGTTTTCAATGCCATGGACCCGACAGTGCCGCCCGCCAGGCGGGCTTGCGGCTTGATTTGCCGGAAGGGGCGCTGGAGGTCATCCAGCCAGGACAGGTGGATGTCAGTGAGTTGATTGACCGGATCACCACAACCGATCTCGACCAACGCATGCCGCCGGAAAGTTCCGAAAAAAGGCTTTCCGATCAGGAACAGGAATTGCTGGTTGACTGGGTCCGTCAGGGGGCCGTGTACCAACCGCATTGGTCTTTTCTGCCCCCGGAACGGCCGCCATTGCCGCAAGTAGAGTTATCTTCCTGGCCGGCCAATGAGATCGACTTGTTCGTGTTGCAACGGCTCGAGCGGGCAGGCGCGACACCCTCTCCAGCGGCTGACCGTGTCACGCTGATTCGGCGGGTGACTCTTGAACTGACAGGTCTGCCACCGACGCCCGGCGAAGTTACAGAGTTTGTTAACGATACTTCTAACGATGCCTATGAACGATTGATCGATCGGTTGTTGGATTCAGAACGCTATGGCGAACAAATGGCCGCTTATTGGCTGGAAGCCTCTCGCTATGCCGACACCGACGGGTATCAGAACGATCGTACCAGACACCAGCACGTGTGGCGTGATTGGGTCATCATGGCATTCAATGAAAATCAACCTTACGACCAGTTTGTCATCCAGCAAGTGGCCGGTGACATGTTGCCTGGTGCTACGCTGCGGCAACAGATCGCTACGGGGTTTTGCCGAAACCATCGCATCAATTCCGAAGACGGCTCGATTCCCCAGGAGTGGCATGTTGAAAATGTGGTGGATCGGGTTGATACCGTGGGGACGGTCTTTCTCGGATTGACGTTGAGTTGTGCCCGCTGTCACGATCACAAGTTTGATCCGATTTCACAAAAGGAATACTATCGCTTGTTTGCCTACTTCAACAACGTTCCTGAATGGGGGGTCGGGCCCAACGGTGGTAACAGCCCACCCTATGTTGAAGTGCCCCCAGGCTGGCCTCATCTCACGCAAGAGGAAGAAAAGTTTTACGTTCCCGAGGCGGTAAAGTTGAAGCGTGAAGAGGATGAGGGCAGCCTGCTCGATCGACCCCAGGCGGGCGATGAAAATACGGTCATGGTTATGCACGAACTGCCAGAATCGCGGGTAACGTACCGGCTGCAGCGCGGCCAGTACAATTTGCCGGACCGGTCAGAGCTGTTGCAACCAGGTGTGCCGCAGGCACTTTCGGTGGCAGGCACGATTCAGCCCGGCAACCGTTTAGAATTGGCACGCTGGCTGGTGGACTCCCGCAATCCATTGGCGGCTCGGGTGGCCGTGAATCGGTTGTGGCAGCAGTTGTTTGGAGTCGGGCTGATCAAGACGAGCGAAAATTTCGGCACCCAGGGTGAGTTGCCTCGGCACCCCGAGCTGCTCGATTGGCTGGCGACGAACTTCGTCGACGGTGGATGGGATGTGAAGGCTTTTTTGAAGACCATCCTGCTGAGTTCGACGTACCGGCAATCATCGCGAATCAGCCAGTCGCTGGCTGAGCGGGATCCCGAGAATCGACAATTGGCCCGGGGCCCCCGCTTTCGTCTGCCCGCTTTTATCGTTCGCGATCAGGCGTTGGCTGTCAGCGGATTGTTAATCGAACAGCAGGGAGGACGATCGGTAAAACCGTACATGCCGCCCAAAATTTGGAGATCCATTTCCAACAATGAATACGAACAGGAACATGGCGACAACCTTTACCGGCGAAGTCTTTATACGTACTGGCGTCGTACGATTCCTCCGCCCACGATGACCAATTTTAATGCCGCCAGTCGGGAAGTGTGCGTGGTTCGCAAAGATCGCACCAACACACCGCTGCAAGCGTTGACGTTGATGAATAACGTTGCTTTTGTGGAGTGCTCGCGCTTTCTGGCCGAGCGTATGATGCGTGAAGGCGGCCAGGAGATGAAGTCCCGTGTCGAGTTCGGTTTTCGTCTGGCGACCGGTCGGCCACCCTCCGCGGACAAGCTGGAGAGTTTAATACGTGCCTGCCAAGGGTTCCAGGAACACTATCAAGGCAAGCCCGATAGCGCCAAGCTTCTGCTGGCGGTGGGTGAAAAGCCGCGTGATGAGTCACTGGATGGGGTTCAACATGCCGCCATGACGCTAACGGCTTCGTTGATCTTGAATTTAGATGAAGTGATCACTAAAGAATGACCCGGTCCAATACGATGAATTACCACGACGACCATTGCCGGCAGATCAATCGCCGCTACTTTTTTGGCAAGTCGGCCACCGGGTTGGGAACGGTCGGTTTAGCCTCGTTGTTGAACCCGGCTTTGTTTGCCAGTGGTTCGCAGGCGGCAGATACCGGCGGTGGACTTCCGCATTTCACACCCCAAGTCCGCCGCGTTATTTACCTGTTCCAGTCAGGTGGCCCGGCACAAATGGATTTGTTTGACTACAAGCCAGAGCTCAAAGAGAAATTTGGTCAAGAGTTACCCAAGTCGGTGTACCCGGACGAGCGGAAAACGACGATGACGGCGGCGCAAAGCAAGTTTCCCGTCGCACCAAGCACGTTTCGGTTTTCCCGACATGGGGAGGCGGGTACCTGGATCAGCGAGTTATTGCCGTACACGGCCCAGCTGGCAGATCGTTTGTGCGTGCTGCGCTCGATGTCGACCGAAGCGATCAACCATGACCCGGCCATCACATTTTTGCAAACCGGATCCCAGATTCCGGGCCGTCCCAGCATGGGAGCCTGGCTAAATTATGGACTGGGGACGGAGAATTCCGATTTGCCAGCATTTGTGGCGATGAGTTCTCGCGGAACCGACCAGAGTCAACCTTTGTACGACCGCTTGTGGGGGAGTGGTTTTTTGCCGACACGCTATCAAGGGGTTAAATTTCGCAACCAGGGCGATTCGGTACTTGACATTGGCGATCCGCCTGGCGTTGACCGCGCGGCGCGGCGCGTATTCCTGGATCAATTGGCAGAGCTTAACGAGATAAAATACAGAGAGGTGGGTGACCCGGAGATTCGTGACCGTATCGCGCAGTACGAACTGGCTTACCGGATGCAGACGTCGGTGCCGGAATTGCTTGATCTTGCCGACGAACCGCAACATGTGATCGAGATGTATGGAGGGGACCGGGTTCAGCAGGGATCGTACGCCTTCAATTGCCTGATGGCCCGGCGGTTGGCCGAGCGGGGAGTGCGATTTATTCAGTTGTTTCACCAAGGTTGGGACCAGCACAGAAATCTTCCTGAGGGGCTCGCCGTTCAATGCCGTGATACGGATCAGCCGACGGCAGCCTTGCTGCGGGATCTTCAGCAACGTGGAATGTTGGATGACACGCTGGTCGTGTGGGGTGGGGAATTTGGACGTACGGTTTACTCGCAGGGGAAGCTGACCAGGAACCAATATGGACGTGATCATCATCCGGGATGTTTTACCATGTGGATGGCCGGCGGCGGTGTTCGCGCCGGACTTACGTACGGGGAAACGGACCAGTACAGTGTCAATGTGGTACGTGACCGGGTCCACGTCCACGATTTTCATGCGACCATGCTTCACTTGCTGGGCATCGATCACAAGCGTTTGACCTACAAATTCCAGGGTCGTGAATTTAGGCTAACCGATGTGCATGGCAAGATTGTTGATAAAATTCTCGCCTAAAACGAACGTCGGTTTTTCCCGGGCAGATTCCTGGTGTCACGAGTTGGCATGGCAAATGGCTAGGCAGGGTACCTTGTTGGAAGCAGGCTCCCAGGTTTGAAAAGGGCTGTGTTTGAAATTCAGTGATCAACCAAGATCAAGATTATGATGTCGTGGTTGTGGGTGCTGGAGGCAGTGGTTTGGCCGCTGCGGTAAGCGCCGCCGAAGGGGGTGCCCGTGTGGTGGTGCTGGAAAAACAGTTGCAACCCCGGGGCACGACGGGAATCGCCGTGGGGTCGTTCACCGCCAATCGGACGGTGTTGCAACAGGCGGCTGGGATTGAAGATACTTTGGCCAGTCACAGCGAGGACGTGGCGAAATTTGCTCCCGCCGAAATCGAAATCCATAATAACAATGAATTGCGTTGTTATTTTTTGGAACATGCTGGCGCAACCCTGGATTGGTTGTGTGATATGGGGCTGGTTTTTCAAGGCCCGGTTCAAGAACCCCCCAACAGCGTGCCTCGTATGCACAACGTGGTTCCTGGTGCCAGAGCGTATATCAGCACGCTGGTCACTCGTTTGAGAAAGCTTGGCGGTGAGCTGGTTTGCGGGGCGGAGGTTCAGAATCTGCGGCGTACTTCGGGCGGACGGGTGGTGGGGGTGGTGGCGAAAATCCAGGGTGAAATGGTCGAGGTTCAGGCGCGGCGCGGAGTGGTCCTAGCGGCGGGCGACTACGCGTCCTCCCGCGAACTGATCGAGAAACATAAAGGACGCCGATTTGGTCAGATCGAGGGAATCAATCCGCACGCTACGGGAGACGGGCAAAATTTGGTCGCACTGGCCGGGGGCGAGCTGGTCAACATGGGCATTACCTACGGACCCGAATTGCGCTTTGTCGCACCGAAAAAGAAAAGCTGGTTGGACCGCGTGCCCCATACCGGTTGGGCTGGCCGGTTGGTGAAGGCGTGGATGCCGCTGGTGCCACAACGTATCCTGCAATCCGCCAGTCAACGCATTGTTGTCACCTGGCAACACCCGGAAGTCGCGCTTTTCGAAGATGGAGCAATTTTGCTCAACTCGTCAGGGGAACGGTTCTGCAACGAAACCCAGTCTCCCGAGCGCGAAATTGCCGTGTCGCATCAAAAGGGCAAGTGTGGCTTCATTCTGCTGGACCAACGGCTGATGGACCGTTACAGCCGATGGCCTCACTTTATCTCGACGGCCCCAAAAATCGCCTATGCCTACGTTCAAGATTATCTTCGTTTACGCCCTGATCTTACTTGTGTGGGCAGCTTGTCAGCGGTCGCCAAAAGATTGGGAGCGCGGCAGCAAACACTGGAACAGACCCTTGGCGAAAGTCGGTTGTGTGGTGAACGGTGGTTGTTGTTGGGGCCCGCCAAGGCGTACTTCACCACCACCGAGGGCGGGGCGCGGATTGACCGTCGTTTTCAAGTTCTTCGCGACCGTGGTGAGCCGATTCCAGGACTTTACGCTGTGGGACAGAATGGCCTCGGTGGTCAGATTTTATGGGGCCATGGCCTGCATATTGGCTGGGCCATGACCAGCGGACGTCTGGTGGGAAGAGAACTGGCGCGAGAGGAAAGGAGTCTCCCGTAAGGGGGGATCCGTTACTTGCGCATGGCCGTGGTGAGGATCCGTTGGTGTCTTGTGGGTTGGATTGTTCTGACCAACGCGAGTCCTCGGAGTCTTGACCTTACGGCAAGACGGAAACTGTTTTAAAATTTTGGGAGCGAAACTTCGCGGACTTACCATAAAAATCTGCGGAGGCCAGTCGGTTTGGAGTCCCAATCCTTTGTGTATGCCGATGTTGGCCAGAAGTAAAAGTGGGCTGAGAAGGAGTCGGCGGATGAATCAACGGCAAATGAGGTACCTCATCACGCTGGCCCTTGTGGCCACGACGGTGGCAACTCGTGCCGCAGATGGCCAGCAGCAGGCGGTGGAAAATGCTGTGCCATGGGCCTCCTGGATTGAGCCAGAGTTTCCTTTTTTCTCGACCGTGGTGGATGCGCGATCTACCGAGCCAGAGACGGCGATGGACAACCTGACGGCGCGCGCCTTGGTGTTTCCGCTGGGTCCGGATTGTCTGCTGGCTTATGATGTCGACCTGTTGCGCGTGGCAATTGTGTGGACGCCGAACGAGGTGCCTTTCAAAAATGGCGGCATGGCTGTCAATAGTTATCCGTACCAGGGCGTCAAGGTCAAAGGCGGATTGGACGCCTTGCCGCAACCCCAGGGTGAGATCTGGTTTCAGAATGGAATTTATTCAGGTGTTGGTCTGGGGCCGCCCCAGATCACCGATCCACGCCCTTCACTTCCCGATCATGAACAGGTGACCCGCGGAGGCCTCGATCCCGAGCGCGCACGTTTTCTGGGCATCGACCTGTCACGCGGGTTGGAGATTCAATACGAAATGGGTGGCAGTGTCAGGGTAGGTGAGCGATTCCGTCGCGAGCAGAACCGGCTGATTCGCCAATTGCGCATCGACGCCCATGGAGAGCCCGTGTTTATCGTGCTTGCCAAAGATGCCAACCCCTCGGCGTTTCAATGTCGCGGGGCGGGCGTCATTGAAACGGTGGACGGTCATGTGGTGTGTCGTATTGATCGGTCAACAGAACAACAACTCGTATCCATTGTTTTCAGCCTGGCAGGTGGCCCGGCACAAGGTTCGTCACCGCGTAGATCGCAACGATCTCCGCCTGCTCCGGTGGTAAAAACTCTGCGGCGCTGGAGCGAGGTAGTTCGTCTGCCCTTGCCAGCATCGCAAGGTGATCAAGTTCTCAATCTCGAGGCAATTCCTCTTCCATTAGAAAATCCGTATCAGCGCGGTGTGCGACCCGCTTCGGTGGACTTCTTTGAGGACGGGCGGGCTGCGTTGGTAACGTACGACGGTGACGTATGGCTTTGTGAAGGCCTGTCTCCAGGATCGAAACAGGCAGTCTGGTCGCGATTCACTTCGGGATTACACGAACCCTTGGGCATTGGCATCCGTAATGAAGAAATTTTTGTCTTTGATCGCAACGGCCTGTGGCGATTGCGTGATCGTGATAACAACGGTGAAGCCGATTACCACGAATTGTTTTGTTCGCGAATCGATCAGACGGCCGAAACGCGTGAATTTGCTTCGGCACTGGAGGTTGAAAAAGAAGGAAGTTTTCTGGTTTGTAAACCGGGCCAAGCGGACACCTTCAGTGCTATTTTGAGGATCTCGCCAGATGGCAAACATGCCAGTCTGATTGCCCGTGGATTCCGGCAGCCGTTTTTAGGTTACGATCCGCTGACCGGACAGATTGCCGCCAGTGATCAGCAGGGACATTGGGTGCCTTCCACCCCGGTGGCATTTATCAAGCCGGGTGGTTTTTATGGTTTCAGGTCCGGCACGGCTGAGGAGGATACACCGGTTGCACCGCCCTTGACGTGGATACCGCACCAGGTATGCGGTTCGGCGGGCTCGATCGTTTGGGTTCGCGAAGCGAAGATGGGCCCTCTCAACGATGTGCCGATCTTGATTTCCTACAACCCACCGCGTCTTTTTCAGATCCACACCGATGTGGATGAACAAGCGACACAGGGTGGGGTCACGCCACTTGACCTGCCCGGTATCGCTGGACCCCTGCTTGAGGGGGCAGTCAATCCGGCCGATGGGCTGTTGTACCTGGTTGGTTTTAAGATTTGGGGTACCTCGGCCGAACCGGCCGCGTTTTTCGGCCGACTACGTGCCAACCCGGCCAAGACCTGGACGTTGCCCAACAGGACCCGGACCGCGCGTCGTGGCATCCTGCTTCGGTTCGATCAACCGCTGGATCCGGAATCGGTTCGCCAACCTCAGTCCTTTGCGGTGCGCCGCTGGAATTACAAACGAACCAGCGACTATGGATCAGCGAATTTTCGCCTCGATGGTGAAACGGGCACGGACACCCTGCCGGTGGCGTCGGCAAAATTGTCCGTGGATGGGCGTTCTGTGTTTCTGGGAATACCGGACATGCGTGAAGTGATGCAAATGGAGATCAGCTACGAGCTGGCCATGGATAAGGGTCGGCCGTTTCAACAGCAGACGTATCTTACCGCGCACCGATTGCGAGTGATGGATTTAACCCAACATGGTTTTTCTGATAACGAAGTGGATTTAACCAGCAAACCGATGCCGCTGGAAACCAGGCCGTTGGTGCAACCTACGATCGCCAGGGGGGCCCGTTTTTATACCCAGGTAGGTTGCGTTGGCTGCCATTCGATTGATGGGTCGTTGGCGGGAAAAAACGGGCCGAGTTGGCTTGGGCTTTATCAATCCCAACGAAAGCTGGTCAAGAGCGGTGAGGTGGTTGTGGCAGACGAGGCCTATCTGCGTGAATCGATTCTTAATCCGGCAGCGAAAATTGCTGAAGGCGCAATCCATGGGGAGGCGGGAATGCCGATTTATGCCGGCGTTCTCAGTCAGGAACAAATCGATTCCCTCTTGCTTTACATGAAGGCCTTGGCCGGTGAAAACGGGCCAGTTGTTTTGACCAGTGATGATCCGTCGGCCGTGGCCACGGTGGACCATCAATGGAAGGTGAACGATTTTCAGAAATCTTTAAGCGGTCCCTTGCGGGATCGCTCGTTTGATCAAGGGAAGATGGTGTTCCTGGGCGCCGCCTGTTTTTCTTGCCACCAGGTTGGAGAGGGAAAGGGCGGGCAGATTGGTCCCGATCTTGCCAAGCTGAACGAAAAAATGAGAGGTATGGAACTTCTCAATCACATTCTTGAACCGTCTCAGCGGATCGAGGACAAGTTCAAGTCGCGTCGGGTGATTACCTTACAGGGAAAAGTCCATGTGGGGTTTGTGGTTGCTGAAAATGATACCGAGTTGCGGGTTGCGGACGATCCCTTGACCCAGCAGAGGACAACGGTGATTTCCAAGGACGAAATTGAGGAGATCCTACTTTTGGATCTTTCCCCAATGCCGCGTGGGGCGCTGCATGTTTTTGACGAACAACAAGTGCTTGACCTGTTGGCTTACATCGAGTCGCGTGCCGATCCGGATCATCGCGTGTTTGGATCCGATCCTTGAAGGGAAGGTTGTGGAGTTTAGGTAATCGGCACGGTAGGTAGCCGCCGGTTTTGGCG
>Ga0310342_100001401_pt1 | contig 14962 bp, 7 predicted proteins | sample S15DNA20500_MG_FD_206155 | JGI IMG/M metagenome (GOLD analysis project Ga0310342, IMG submission 206155) | Marine microbial communities from station ALOHA, North Pacific Subtropical Gyre - S1503-DNA-20-500_MG | ecosystem: Environmental > Aquatic > Marine > Oceanic | place: Pacific Ocean: North... | reverse complement strand
TGTTTCCGGTAGTCCAAGCAGTTCCCCCACTCAAAATGGTATCTTTACCGGAACCGCCACTGAGGTGTTCTCCAAAGCGACTGCCTTCAATGGTATCCATGCCCTCGTCACCATAAACGGCGACGTACTTCACGCACCACTCCATGTTCGAGCCCGTGGCATTGGCCATACCATACCAGCTATTCGGAGGAGTAAAACCGTTGTCATTGATCGTTATGGTGTCGTCCCCCTTGAGGCCTTTGATCACCAGGTAAGGTTCGGAAGAGTCTATTGTGGTGAGGTTGCTATAAGAGAACTGAACCGGTTGAGCAACCACTGGTGATCCGTTGATTGTGCTGGTTCTTTTAATCGTACCTGCATTGTGACTGGTGAAATCTACCACGACCTGATCATCGTAATCGGTTGCGACATAAAGGTGATTGTTCCCGGTATATTGCACGTCGTCCATGCACCCACAAAATACGATGCGGTCCTCCAATTTTTCTGTGCGGAGTGTACGGTTTTGTTTTTGTTGCTGTGATTTTCGTCGTTTGCGGGTCATGTCTCGTTTTTCCTATGTTAAAAGGTTTGTTATGAGCCAATGGTGGCTGCTGTCGAAAAGCTCCTCGTGAAACGAGCCCGCAGCCCCGCGCAAAAACAAGAAAAAAGTTTTGCGACCAAGAAAAGCCGTAAAAACGCGGCTCTGAGCAGCTACCGCTTATTGCTGGTAAGCACTGGTCCAGGGGCCCCAGTTAGCCCCCTCGCGGCGGACTTGCAGCAAGGATTCGATCAGCGCTGCGAATTGCCGGGAGAAAGCCGTTTCGATCTCCAGTGCCTGGGCGACCAGGAACTCCGCTCCCACGTCCGAATGACAGTTCCCCCGCCCCCCAAAGCCGGCGATCCCAAAAATGTTCCGCTCCGGATCGAGCAAGCCCGCTTGTGGCAGGTAATCGGCTGTAAAAGATTGCAGGCCGCCCCAGCGATGGGTGACCTGAACATCAGCAAGGTGCGGGAAGAGTAACGCAAGTTGGCTGTCGAGACGCTGTTGGTGAGCCCGCGAGGGGCGAAACCCTTCCTGCTCTAACAGCGGATGGGGCTGACTATCTTGCTGGTACTGGGGAAACAGGCTGTCCGGCTCATCCCGCTCCCGACCTCCTCCCAAGAGAAGGCGAAATCGTCCGTCCGGCTCTAGAATTTCTCGCCACCAGGCGAGTGCTGTACCAAAGCTGCCTCGGCAAGGCCGCTGGGCCAGTGGCTCGGTGACCAGCACTTGGCCCCGTTCGGCGCGCAAGGCTGTTTGCAGGTCGGGGATAAACTGAGGCACCAGTGCATTGGTGGATAGAAAAACAAGTGGAGTCGTGATCGAGCCACTGGTTGTTTTCACCAGTGACCGATTCCCTGCCCGCGTGATCGATGTGACCCGGGCGTTTTCAAACAGCTCGATCGGCGTGGACTGAACCAGCTTTTCGGCCAGACCCAAAACATACTTGCCGGAGTGAAGTTGGGCATCCGAGTTATAGCGTAGACCACCGACACAAGCAGGACTGCCGCCAGTTTCTATTGCCTGTTTCCGGTCGAGGAAGGTGACATCAAAGCCATCTTCCTGCAGCAACTGGTACTGCTGGCGATCTGCGGCCAGTTGTTCTTCCCAGCCTGGCTGGTCTTCCCGGACGAGGGTTGTGCTGCCGTCGACCTGGTAATCGCAATCGATCTGGTACTGGGCGATTTGATCCTTGATTGCCTGGTGGTTTTCCAGTCCCAGTTGCCAGAGTTGACGGGCCACCTCACGCGAATAGCGGGCAATACATTGGGGATAGGTCAGGCCCGGTCCATGGTTAATCGTTCCTTGGTTCCGGGAAGAGGCTCCGTCGCCGGCCTGGCCCCCTTCCAGAATAATGGTCTGCACTCCGTGTTGAGCGAGTAGCCGTGCTATTTTCAGGCCGGCCACCCCGGAGCCAATCACGACCGCCTCGGCCGTTTTGTCCTGGTCGAGGGATGGAAAACCAGGTCGTGGCAGATCGAGCCAGAATGGCAAGCCGAAATCTTGCAGTGACTCGAACCCGGTCATCTGGTCTTATCCTCGAATGGGATCGGGTTGCTGCCAGGGGGGCGGGCAGATGGCATCAATTTGCACCAATTGCTCAGCCGGGATCTGGATCTCGGCGGCGGCCACTGCATCCTGGACCTGCTCGATCTTAGTCGAACCGACGATCAGGGAAGTCATGGCCGGCTGCTGCAGGGCCCAGGCCAGGGCATACTGGGCCATCGGCACCTCAATTTCCCGGGCCAGTGCTTCCAGTGCCTCCAGCTGGTCAAAGAGGGCATCATTCAATTCCCAGAGCCATTGTGGTTTCTTGTCGCCGCGTGACTGGTCCGGGGGAGATTGTCCACGTTGATACTTGCCGGTCAGCAGACCACCCTGCAGTGGCTGGTAGGGGGTGACCCCTATTTCAAACCGTTCGCAGAACTCCAAGTCGTTATGGAACTCGCGTCGTAGCAGACTGTAGGGGATTTGGGATCCGACGACCGGGGCCAGGTCCTTGGAATCGGCGATCCAGCGACACTCACAAAGCCGGGCCGCATTAAAATTAGAAGCGGCAATGTAACGGACCTTCCCTTCCCGGACCAACTGGCCCATTGCGGTGAGCGTTTCATCGAGCGGTGTTTCCTTGTCGGGCCAGTGGATCCAGTAGAGGTCGATGACGTCGGTCTGTAGTCGCTTCAAGCTCCGTTCCGCCTCTCGTTTGATATGGCCTGCCGATAGTCCGCGGTCGTCCGGCCCGGGTCCGACTGGTGCACAGACCTTGGTCGCAAGCACGACCTGGTCACGACGGTCGACCAGTGCCTTACCCACGATCTCTTCGGCCACGCCACCGGGACTGCCGAGGAAGCGCTCGTATCCCTCGTAGACGTTGGCCGTATCGACAAAGTTAATTCCCAGGTCGAGGGCCTGGTGGACCAGGCGGATGGCGTCGGCCTCTGCCACCGGGACGCCAAAGGTCATCGTTCCCAGGCAGATAGGAGAAACGGAAAGATCGCTGCAGCCGAGTTGACGGTGTTTCATGAGATTTTACTTTGGGGGTTCACAGGTTGATCTGGTCATCTGGTTGGCCATGATAGCCGATCTTTTTGACAGCGGCTACGGATTGGACGGCGTCGATAAACGGGGTGGGAAAAGTTGCAAATCTTGTTCTCGTCGCCACCGTCAACTGTTATCTTGGAGAGTACTGATTATCCGACACGTTTTAGGATGATGGCTGAAATGACCGACTCGATCTCACGACGCACATGGTTACACTGCGCAGGGCTAAGTTACCTGTCTGGTGGTGCCCTGCAGGCCTGGGGTCAGCAGGAGTCGGAAGAGAATCGCCTCCGGCGCTTTGGGCAGGCAAAATCGTGCGTGGTATTGTTTCTTTTCGGTGGCCCGGGGCAACAGGACCTCTGGGACATGAAGCCCATGGCCCCGGCAGAAGTCCGAGGGGAATTCAAGCCCATTTCGACCAGTGTGCCGGGAACCCAGATCGGGGAGCACTTGCCCCGGCTGAGCAAGCTGGCCGACAAGTACACGATCGTGCGCAGCATGTCGCACCGTGATTTCGAACACGGGTCGGCATCCTACACGGCGCTGACCGGTCATCCGCATCCCAAGCCAGGGACCAATACGCCGGCCAGCAAGGATGATTTTCCGACCTACGGGGCGGCCGTGGCGCAACTGAAACCGACACCTAACCCGGTTCCCAGCGCCGCGGTGCTAGGGCCGGTCATGCACCAAGGGAACCGTCCGCCGATGGCTGGCCAGAACGCCGGCTTCTTAGGCGAGGCCTTTGACCCGTTTCGCGTTGCTCAGGATCCCAACGGGGCTGAGTTCCAGATCAAGGAACTGGCGCTGCCGAGCGATATTTCCAGCGGGCGGTTGGCCGATCGCTTTGAGTTACTCAAATCGATTGAACAGAGGTTACCTGCCAGTGGTCGGGTTGGGAATATCGAAGGGATGTCGAATTTGAAACGGCGCGCCTTTGGGCTGCTGGGATCGCGTCGTAGCCAGCAGGCTTTTGATTTGTCGGTGGAAACGGATCCGATGCGCGACCGCTATGGTCGCCACAAGTTTGGTCAGACGATGCTGCTGGCCCGGCGCCTGGTGGAAGCAGAAGTTCCCCTGATCACGGTCAACTGGGCCCGCTCGAACCGGGAAGAGTGGGATACGCATGCCAAGAACTACCCGACGTTAAAAGACAAGCTGTTGCCCCCGTTTGACCAGGGGCTGGCTGCTTTCCTGGCAGATTTAGATCAGCGCGGCCTGCTGGATACGACGCTGGTTTTGGCGCTGGGTGAGTTTGGCCGCACGCCCAAGATCAACAAGGATGCGGGTCGTGACCACTGGCCGGACGTCTATTCGCTGGTGATGGCCGGTGGTGGGATCAAGCGTGGCGTGGTGGTCGGGGCCAGTGACCGGCAGGCGGCTTTTCCGCTGCGTGATCCGATTGCGCCCTGGGACATTTCGGCGACGATGTATCACTTGCTGGGAATTGCTCCCCGCACGCATGTTTACGATCGTCAGGGTCGTCCTTTCTTATTGTCACCGGGCAAGGTGGTCAGTGACTTGCTGGCTTAGTGGTTTCTCTTTGCCGATTGTTGGTGGTTGCCTGCGGGAATTTATTCCGTGCTGCGCAAGCCGGCCTGTTAAATCCGTTAGTGACTGTTGGAGCTTCTGGGGGTACCGTTAAAACGGCCTGGAAACGTTTTGAAAAACGGTCTTGGTCCGCGTTGTTTGCGTTGGCGACGGGCAAAAAACTGTGATAGGTTAAGGCGAGTGGAAAGAGTTATCGTGAGACCAGTAACGAAGGACAAGGAAACCGAACCATGCAGTTTCAGCACGCTCGCTTCAAACGGCAATCCAGTTGTCTGACCATGTTCCTGTTGACAGGGCTGATCAGCTTCGGCTGGCTGGGGCAAACCGTCTTCGGCCAAGCTGGTGAAACGCCAGATCATCTGCCCAAGGCAGGCGGGCCGCACGATAGAGAATACCAGAACATCAAGGTGGCGATTGAATTTGTTCGGGAGGTCAATCCGAAAATAGCGGATCAACTGCAAGACTTTCTCGACAAGGGAAAAATCCGTGTGTGGGACGAAACGGTGATACATGTTGATCGTGAAACTAAAGCGAGATTACTGATCCATGGAGAGTATAAGGATGGGACCATCTATCTTTCGAAACAGAGGGTCCATCAACAAGATATGGATTGGCTAAGGAAATGGCATGCGCCGGAAGTTCGTAGCGGTAAATCTACGCAAAAGGATTTGGATAATATGTTGGCCCGGATCCGTAGTGGCCAGGGCACAGGAGAGGAAGAGAGGCCGTTTGAATCTCCTTTAACCTACGACCAAACTAAAACAGGCGCCACTGATCTTGGTTACGAAAATACTAGGCGAGTGGCAGCACTTGCCTCAACACTCGTTCATGAACTTGTTCATCACTGGCAGATGGAAGACGATCCCATCTACAACATGATTTTTGACGTGGGATTGTTCCTGAAGATCGTTGGTGAGAGTGAGCATAGCAAAGTATATGAAGTTCCTGCGCATAGCCAAGCTACGAGATATGGCAAGAAGTACCTGGAGCTTTTCGAGAAAGAATATCAACGCGACCGAGCAGAATACACTCGTTTTCTTTATTTGCGGGAGTTGACGCGGAGGATGGTCAGTGGGGAAACCTGGTCCAATGACGAGGTTGTGCCAGATTTGCAAGCGCATCCGGAATTCTATCCGCCGGAACTAGCGGAGCTTGCTGCCCGTTACGAGCGCGGGGAGAAGTTGGACGATAATGCCAAGGCAACGCTGCTAACTTATTTACTAAGTGAACTTGAGGAGCAAACAACTGACGTAAGTCGTTTGATTCATTTTATTGAGGCTATGCGTGCTCTTAAGAAACAGCAAAGCCGCAATGCGCAAGCTCTTGCGGCGCATGAGGAAAAAGATAAAGTGAAGCTGGTTGATAAACTAGAAGACTATTTTGAGAGAACAGACAAAGAAATCAATACTCGCAAGGGTAACGCCAGTGTGCGAGAGGAGAGATTAGACAATCTTCGAGAGGTTCTTACGAACCAAATCACGAAAAGGACAGGAACCGCGCCAGCTCCAAATGCAACAGGTCTGTTCATCGATCAGGGGACGGTTGCCACCGGGGGCGCCGTCCTGGTATCAGGAGCCGCTGCCGTGCAACCCGGTTCGACCGTGGAAATTCGCTCACCCTCCGGCAAGACAGTAACGGTCAAGGCAGACGAGTTTGGTCGTTTCGTGTTGCCACTGGATGGCCTGGACAAACGGGGTATTGATATCCGGTCAGCGGAGAACGAGATTCGCCAGACCACGCCCGACGGCAAGACAAGTGAACCGACGAAATTTGGCAAGACACCTGCAACGACACGATTTGGCCAGGCATTGACAGCTTTCCATGACAAGCGGGAGCTGGGTTCCCGCCAGCCGCCGCAAACGCCAGCGGGACAATTGGCTGGCCAGCCACAGGCTGGCCGCTGGGCCAGCACGCTGGCAGCACAGCTTGACCAAAAAGCGTTCTACCTGGCCGAGCATGGTTCCAGCGAGGACCTGCGGCAGCTCGCTTCCACGATCGACACAGAGACCGAGCGACTGAAAACAAAACAGCAGGGTTTGAATCCTGCCGAAGATCCTGGGTACCAGTTGCTAGACTCGCAGATTGGGGAGTTGACGGCCCTGTCCGGGAAGGTGAACAAGGTTCTGCAGGCTGGCAATGATTTGAAGCAGCGACTGGTCGCCGACAGTAAGGCGGCGGGGGGGAATGCGGCTGGCGTGGTTGATACGCTGGTTGGGCGCACCACCACTGCAGAGAAGATCGCCGAGGGCTGGCTTTGGGATGGTACCGATGGTTCATGGTACTCGATTTATCAGGCCATGGTTCCACGAATCATTGCCGAAGCTGCCCGCTCGGTAGCGCCGGCTAGCGGTGATGATGTTGCCAAGGGAGGCGTGGTGATCGACCAGGAGAGTGGTGCGCCAGTGCCGGGCGTGACCCTCAAGTTGACCCTCAATGAGGAAATCGTGACCACCAAAACGGCTGAGGATGGAACGTTTGAAGTAAAAGTCCCCGAGTCGACGGTAGTGCAAGGTCGTGTTGCCAGTCCGGGAACCGATTCCCCTCCTCTCCTTGGTGGCGTTGATCTGCAAGTTGATCAGGCTGACCCGGTGCTTGCCCAATCTGCCCAGCAAGGGACCGTTTCCACGGAACGCTTCCTGGAGAAATTGCGGGAGTTGCCAGAGGCCAAGCAGCAACAGGTAATTGAAACCGTCTTGTTGACAGATTTTCTTGGTGAGGACTCGTCCCTCGCACAGGATCTCACCACTGCTCCGCCTGCCGTCCGTGCTGCAATGGTGACCCGCGGACTTAATCGTCTCACGGTCCTCTTGAAACGACCGGTCACCCTGGAAGACATTGAAGCCATTGGGGAAGGACTTCGAACTAGACTTGGCAAGACTCCGGAGGCCCTGGAGACACTTGATAAACTCGCCAAGTCTTTTTCGGCAGGTGTCCCGGAAGTTATTGCGAAGAACAAGAGGCTGACGGTTACCACGCAGCCAAGCACCACTCGTATCGCGATTGATTCGACCGAAGAACTGACGGGCGATCAAACCTTCCGCCTGATCAATCAACTGCAGACGATTGGACCGGAAAATTACCGGGTAACGATCACGTCGAGTGATATTCATCGGGTCACCGAGTCGATTTCCAGTGACGGGAAACCGGCGGAGACCGTTTCGAGTGTAACGATTCTCTCCATTCGTGTTCTCGATGCTGATGGCAAGTCGGTGCAATTGGAGTCGGAGAAACTGCAGCAGTTCCTTGACAAGTGGGCCGAGGGTGAACCCAACGTACGGTTTGCCGAAGCGGCGCTGCCGAGAGAAGCGGAAGCGTCGCCGCCCAACGATCCTTATTTTTCTGCTCGTGGCAGTTGGGGACAGGAGTATCAAGATCAGTGGGCAATGCAGCGAATTGGGTTTGATGTGGCCCGCAAGTCAGCCGCCTGGAATGCACTCGACAAACGAAAAAGCCGTGTGATCGTGGCTGTACTCGGGAGTGGTGTCGATTGGACACACCCGGAACTACTGAACCAGGTTTGGCTCAACATGGATGAAGATCCGGCCAACGGGGTTGATGACGATGGCAATGGCCTGGTCGATGATTTCTTTGGCTGGAATTTTCGAGATGATTCTAAGGACGTGATGGATCACGGTGGACATGACAGCCACGTCGCTGGCGTGATTGCGGCCCGCTCCAACAATAAGTTTGGCATCGCAGGAATTAATCCCCATGCCCGCATCATGTCGTTAAAGGTTGCCAATTTCACAGGCCAGGCTGACTCGATCAATATCAGCCGGGCGATTTTCTACGCGGTTGACAGTGGTGCCAGGGTTATCAATATCAGTTACGGTGGTGCCAAGCCGAGCCGTATTGAACAGCGGGCCATTGACTATGCTGTCTCCAACAATGTGCTGGTGGTCGTGGCCGCCGGGAACAAGTCGAGCGATGCCTCAAAATATGCCCTGGCCAGTTGCCAGGGTGTTTTGACGGTAGCCGGGACGACAGTGAAAGATACCCGTGCCCCCTTCTCCAACTGGGGCCAGGCAGTCGATCTTTCGGCCCCGGCGATGGATGTGCTCGGCTTACGGGCTCGCGATACTGACTTCCTGCTCTACACGGGAGACAGTCCGGATTACGATAGTGGCAGTGGGATCCTGGGTGAGGGAGAAAATTTCTACCGGGCCAGTGGGACCAGTTTCGCCGCCCCGCTGGTTGCTGGGGCTGCTTCGCTGTTGCGCTCCAGCCGACCCGAATTGTCAGCCCAGCAAGTGAAACAGATGCTCATCATGAGCGCCCAGGATGTCGAAACTCCCGGCTGGGATCAGTTTACCGGCAGCGGAGTACTCAGTATTGCGCAAGCGGTTACAGCCGACCCGGACTACTTCCTGTTCGCCCAGATTTCCCAGGTGAAAGCGGTTCGGAAGGAGAACAAGATCTCCATCCAGGTACTCGGGAAAGCCAGCGGCAGCAGCCTGGCCAAACACCAGTTGCAGGTCGGTTTTGGAGCCAGCCCAGCCGATAGTGACTGGATGACCGTCTCGACCGGTGAGAAAGCGGTATCCGATGGCCGACTCGGCATCCTTCCCCTGACGCGATTTAATCGCAAGGGAGTCTGGACGATCCGCCTGCTGGTGACCGACAAGCAGGGAAAGAGCCGGCAGGCTCGGGCGACGCTGAACTTGAATTAAGGATCGGTTCTGAAGCTGCTCGGCTATTGGGCCCCTGGCCAATCTTTTGGTGCGTTGCATTGGCTTAATGATCGGCTTGCCGATGAGCCGATGAATGGACTGATCTCCGCATACAATGTCTCTCAAAATCTGGAGAGATGGGTTGTTTGAAGTGACTAGAGAATGTTGACCTGCCGGCAAATGCTAGCTGAGCACGCGTTTTGTCGGTAGGCGGAAGACGGTCATCATGGGTAGCCTACCACAGAGGACGGTACTGAATTCTTGGCTAACATTGCTGGTCGCCGGTGGACTGGTGGCGCCGGTTCTATTTGCCCAGCAATTCCCCACTTCCTGGTTTTCCAGTTCTACTGAGTTGGCCCCGGTGGTTCGTCCGGTCGCTTTCCAGCAGCAACCACCTGCCGCTGCAGACGAGGCGGGGGCAGACGTGAACAAGAACGCGGTCGACGGGACAGGTCCGAGCGTCCCGGAACTAGACCTCTCGATGGAGGAGTTTTTCGACCAGCGGATCGGCAGCCAGCTCGAAAATCGCTGGCAATTCTCTGCCAACTATACCGGGACGCAAGCCGGTCAACCGTTGGGTTATACCTCGTTAAATGCTTTGCGAACGTCGGCCTTGGGGAGTGTCCTGGATATGCGCCTGCACATCACCGATTTTGGAGATATTGGTGGAAGTTTTGGTCTGGGACGACGGTCGATTGCCGATGATCAACTTCTTGGCCTGCATGTTTCTGTCGATGCGAGTGAAACCCAGACCGGCAGTCGTTTTGCGACCGCCAATCTGAGTGCTGAGCTGGTCAATGAGACCTGGGACGTGCGGGCCAATGGTTACTGGCCAGTGAGTAACCAGTTGGGGTCAGCCAATTTTTCCTCGATCAGCAACACGGCCTTCGTGGGCAACGAGCTGGTTGGTGACGTGGCCATGTTACAGGAAGTCTCGCTGGGTGGGTTTGACTTGCAAGCGTCCCGCCGCGTTGGTGGGAGTGATCTGTGGGGTTACGGGGGTGTTTACAATTACCAGACTCCGGGTGACCAGACCTGGGGGGCCAGGTACGGTGCCCGCGGTTTCCTGGCCAATCGCGTCTTTGCTGACTTGCATGTATCGAATGACTCGATGTTTGGTTCCCAGGTCGGTTTTGGGTTGAGCTGGTTATTTGGTGGCCGGGCAGTCGAGCCGGGGAACATTGCCGAGCGGATGGCCAGTATCCCGGTTCGCCGACAGGGCTTGGTGGCTACACAATTTGCGACCGTGTCACTATCGGCTCAGCCACTCACCAAACCCAATGGCGCTCCGATGGATTTCCAGCATGTCGATTCCACGGCGCCGGCGGGCGGCGATGGTTCGAAGACAAATCCCTACAACACCCTGGCTGATGCGGCTGCAGCAGCTTTGGTGGGTGATAGCATTCATCCAATACGTGACAGTGTTTTTGTTGCTGAGTCCATTACGCTGCAGCCTGGCCAGCAGTTGATTGGGGAAAGTGATCTGCCAACTGGCAACACGGTTGCGACTCAATTTGGACCGGCAGACTTGCCGGCCGGTAGCGGGGGCACCAACCCGGCGCAAATTTCCGCAGCACCGGGACCAGCGGCAATCACCCTGGCGGCGGATACGACGGTGACTAATATTGATATTATCAATCCAGCGGGTGCTGGCATTGTTGGTAGCGGTTTTGTGGGGAACGTGACGATTGACGCGGTGGAGATTCAAGGTGCCGCTGGCATCGGTATCTCGCTCAATGGGATCACCGGTAATACGCAGATCAGCAATACGACTATTCTCAATTCGGGTGGTGACGGTCTGGCTGCCATAAGTACCGTTGGTGACTTGGATATCGATCAACTGTTGATCCAGGGTGCTGGAGACGATGGGATCGATTTTGCTTTGATTTCCGGAAGTGTCACGATCAGCAACTCGCTGATCGTTAGTTCCAATGCCAGCGGTATCCAGCTGTTTGATGTGCAGAGTGTGTTGGTTGATGGAGTGACTGTTGAAACGGTTGATGTTGGCGGTGGTGGTGGCTGGGGGTTATCAGCGATGACGGATGGCCCGCTCGCGGAACTGGTAGTTGTTGACAGTTTCTTTGACGCTGACCTGTCACCCAACAGTTTCCAGGCACAATCGATCGTTGGTGGTGAAATGACACTGCTCATGTCTGGCAACGAGGCCAATGGCATTTACGAGTTGTTTGTGGAGCCGGGTTCGTTCATGGGAATTGCTGGTAACCTGGGTGTCGGTTCTCTCTTCTTCGATAGCGACAACGGTAACCTGACCGACAACGGGAACACGACAGTCGGTGGTCCGGCCACGGTCAATGCGATTGGTGAATTCCTGATCATTCCCTGGTAGCCGCTGGTCGCTGGCACTCGAGGCTGCCTCTCTCGGGATTGGTCCCTACAGTTAATCCCGACTGCCGACATGGCTGGGAAGGACAGGAAAAAGGATCAGCTGGATCTGTCCGGTTCCGTCGTTTTTCTGTACGGTCTGGCAGAATCGAGCCAGAGCCTGGGGTGGTTCTGGAATGGCGTTTTTGGACTGTCCGATTCCGCGACTGCGGGCTTCGAACAGTTTGTCATCCTGAAAAAACCAGCACTGTTTGCTTCGTACAGGTGGCCAGTTGTGATTCGCGGTCTGGCGGAGTGTGCTGGACCATTGTGAAAACGTGAGCGGTTTATTGAGGATGACGAGCATCACTCCCAGGCAATGAGGTATTTTGGGATCGGCCGGAGGCTCATTGACATGCAGCGGCAGATCCAGGATTGACTTGGCAGGCGGGACCAGCTCATTCGCTTCGTCCGACGGCGGATAGACCAGTTGCATGTCGCCGGGGCTTTTGAGCAGGACAACAAAGAAACGGGCTGGTTTATTTAATTTGACGCGGACGCCCAATTGCTCTGCTGGCTTCACCCAAAATGACGACAGTCCCAGGATTCCAAGCGGTTCACTGTTGTCTTTGTCGGCGCGTGGCAGGTGGTCAACTTGTAGATTATTTAGAGGCTGGTTGTCGATGATGGAATTCCCGGCAGCGACTGGAGCAGGTTCCCGCTTTGAAAGTTTTTTAATTCCGTAGCCTAAGAGACAAATCAACAACAGGCCCGCGGCGATGAACGAGGCTGGTTTTTGCCAGGGGATTGGTTTACCAGGTTTTCGTTTTGCCAGTTGCGGAGCTTTTGGTGCGGGTTGATTGAGTAAGTCACGGAATTGACGGGCGGTTTGAATGCGTTGCTCGGGATCGTTATTGCATGCCTTCTCTATCAGGGTTCGTAAATGAGCGATCGTGACGGGGTCGCCATTGACGGGCAGGGATCCGTCGACAAAGTCATCGAAGGATTTTAGCGAGGTATTGGTAAGCGCCAGGTAGAGCGTTTTTCCCAGTGCATAGAGATCCGCGGAAGGACCGGTTGTTCCTTCGGGTGGCCAAAATGCGACCGTTCCCCGTCCCATCGTGAGTTGTTCATTACGCGTCATTAATCCCAGGTCACCCAGTTTCCAGGTGCTCTGCAATTGCATGATATTGGCCGGTTTTACATCGGCATGCATGAGGCCAACTTCATGCAGGTCGGCGAGTGCGTCGAGCAACTGCAGCGCCAGGTCTCGGACCTCGGCGGGAGACATGGGTGGCAGGTTGTCCAGGCACCACTGCAGCGTCTTGGGTTCATAGTATTCCGGAGATCGCAGAGCTGTGGGGCCTTTAACATCGTCGGCCAGGGGCATTACGTAGTAATAGCAGGTATCGGTTTCGCCAACATGTTCAATGGGAACCAGGTTCGAATGTTGCTTGGCTTGATGCTTGTACGAGCGGACGCCTTCCAGTTCCACCAGCCGCTCCTTGGGAATGATTTTGACGGCGACATATTCGCCGTGGAGTCGATGATGCCCGAGCCATACTTCTCCGAATCCGCCTTTGCCGATCCGTTGCAGCAAATCGTAATCGGGCACACTGGCATCCAGAGGAGTGATACTTTCACCCTCGGTGAATGTTTCGGTGGAGAGCTGATCTCGCGGGCCACCGTCGGTGGAAATATCCTCGTGCCTGGCTTCTTCACGGGCCTGGTCGATCAACTTCAGTTTGTCGAGTTCTTGAAGAAGTTCTGGCATCAGCTGGGTATTGTTTTGGACCAGTTCTTCATCGGTCTGCGCATCGCTACCGCTTTGCTGCCGATGCTGGCTTAACAATTGGTGAATTTTTTCAGTTCGCTCATCCACGTTGAGGGTTTCTTTTTACAGTTTATTGTTTACTCAGGTAGAGGGAGGATCGTCCCAGTGCCTCGCGCAGTTTCTTGAGTGAGCGGTTACAGATCATCTGAACCGCACGTTCTGTTCGATTTAACTTCTTGGCGATGTCGGCGATCGGTTTGCCTTGCAAGTATCGCATGGAAATGGCGGTTCGGTAGTCATCCTTGAGATTTCCCAGGGCTACGGTCAGGATTCGTTCCGCCTCTCGAAACGCGACCGATCCGCTGGGGCTTCTCCAGTCCCCGGCGACCAGGTCCACCAGGTTGACCATGGAACTGGCTGCAGCCTGTTGCATCCCGGCCACTGCTTTTTCGCCACCACGCTTGGCGGCTCCCTGGGCCCGTACACGGTCTGTCAGCTTTCGTTCGGCAATCGTAGCAATCCAGCGATAAAAGGCGTCATCCCCCTGGGGAGCAAAGGTGCCGATATTTTTCCAGGCATCGACAAAGGTGGTTTGCAGGATGTCTTCAGCAGTGAGTGAACCGCGCATGCCAGCGGGTATCTTGCGCTGGATACGTCGTTGCAGGCGGTCGTATTGCGACCAGAGCAGTTGTTCCAGGGCAACTACTTCGCCAGCGATGGCTTGCTGGAGCAATTGGTCTTCGTGGGATGGATCTGGCATGCTTGAGGGTCCGGTTGGGTTGTACCTCGATTATAACCTAAAGATTACTTCGTAATGACGGTCAGTCTGGATGACGTCGGCAGGCCAGCGGTTTGATTAGCCAAACAAGGGCAACGGGTGGCCATCAGTAATCGGTAGCGGGCGATCAAGTGTATCGTAGAGTTGCGCGTTAACGGGAATTCCCAGAGCGCTGAAAATTGTCGCATGCAGGTCAGAAGGTTTACAGGCTCGAGTGTGTGGATGCGCCCCGATGCGATCTGAACTTCCGTAGACCTGGCCACCCTGGATACCACCACCTGCCAGGACGACGGAATAAACACCCGGATAATGATCACGGCCTGCTCCACCATTGATCTTGGGAGTACGGCCAAATTCGGTCAGGATTACGACGAGCGTTTGGTCTAGCAGGTTGCGTTCGGCGAGATCTGCCAGCAAGGTTGCTGCCGGACGGTCAAAGCTGGGCAACATGGTTTTCTTGAGCCGGTTAAAGTTATCTCCATGGGTATCCCAGTGGTCACCGCGGGATCCGTTCAAATCCCCCGCGGCACAGCAGACGGTAATCAGGGGAACTCCGGCTTCGCTGAGTCTGCGAGCCAGCAACATGCTACGACCACCGATATGATCTCCGTAGCGCTCGAGTGTCTGGGGTGATTCTCGATCCAAGTCAAATGCCACTTTAACTTCTGGATTAAGGAGCATGTCACTGGCCAGCTGTCGAAAGTGGAGCAGTTGTTGAATTCCGGCTTCTGGGGGTAGCGAGGTTTCCAGTCCTGAGAGGAGTTGATTGCGGCGGAGCAGTCGCTGCTGGTCAACCGGCTGTTCGAGAT
>Ga0310342_100001400_pt1 | contig 14971 bp, 16 predicted proteins | sample S15DNA20500_MG_FD_206155 | JGI IMG/M metagenome (GOLD analysis project Ga0310342, IMG submission 206155) | Marine microbial communities from station ALOHA, North Pacific Subtropical Gyre - S1503-DNA-20-500_MG | ecosystem: Environmental > Aquatic > Marine > Oceanic | place: Pacific Ocean: North... | reverse complement strand
TTGGCTTCCTGTGGAACTCTTCCTCTGATGAGGCCGCCCTCCAGTATCAGGTTGACCAGTTAGAGGCCGCTGTAGCCGATCTGAAGGCCGAGGGGGACCTTCTGGGGGGAGGGGTCAAGAACTGGTCTCTGAACCCCTCAGACGCCCCCGGTGGCTCTCTGACGGCAATCCTAGTGGCTATGGGTATCCTAGTCCTTCTGGGGTTGCTATTCTGGTACCAGAACCGACGTAAGCAACGACAGTGAGGCGGCTCTCGGCGGTGTTAGCCGCCGGGGCACTCTTCTTTGCAGGGTGTTCTCCCGGCGGGGTTCCAGAAGAAGTTAGTACTCCGATACTCTTCCCAGAAGTGGTAGAGACCACTACTACCCCCCCTACGACGGTCCCAGATAGCCCTATCCCATCTACCACGACCATACCCCTACCCCCTACTACTACTACTACCCCACAGGTGGTGGAAGATAGCCCCGCCCCGGTTGGGCACGCTCTTACGTTCACCCCGGAGGAGGACTTCTTTTCCTTTGAGAACTTCGGGGGTGGTGAGGCACCTGCTGATCTGACGGTCAACATGGCTCGTCGCTTGTATGGTGACGATCAGGTATGTTCTGAGGTGACGGACAACAGGTGTACACCATATCCGGTGATTCTCCAGTTGATCTCACAAGCCAACCGGTCCATGCGCGGGGGTCTTTGTGAGGGTTTGGCCGTTCTCAGCCTCCGCTTGGCAGGGGATCTGAAGACGTTGGCGTCGTTCCAAGGGACCGACACCGTCGCCCAGTTGATAAAGGCTGACCCGGCGCTCCTGTCGGAGATCGCCTACTGGTACGTCACTCAGTTCGCCATAGAGGTTCAGCAGGAGGCGTCCTCCTATCTGGAGATGTCCCCCAAGCAACTGGCTGAGGTGCTGCTGTATGACTTTGCTGAGTCCGAGGCTGGGAACAAGTACACCGGGTTCACTATGGGTATCTACTCCGAGCACGGCGGTCACGCTGTCACTCCATACAAGGTGGTGCAGGTCCCGACCGGGTACCGGATCTACGTTTACGACAGTAACTGGCCCTCCTCTGAGCGGTGGATAGATGTGGACGAGGACGGCTGGGTGTATGCCCTCGCTTCCACAAACCCCACCGAGCAGTCCGAAGCGTGGTCTGGGGGCACGGGAACTATGGAGTTGACCCCCATGAGTGTCCGTAGTGGCCCGTTCACCTGTGGGTTCTGCCCACAGGAAGGAACGACCAAGTCAGGGACGCTGCTTACGGTCGCTGCGTCAGGAAGCAAGCAGATGAGCCTTAAGATTGTCACGGAGAGTGGTCAAAGGCTGGGGTACTACGACGAAGGGTTTGTCAATGAGATCCCCGGTGCCACCTACCGCTACCTGATCTCAGGCCCCTCAACGTCTGATCCGGTGCTGGTGTTCCTGCCACCAGACGTGGAGTCATTCACCGCTGACGTTGAGGAGATAGATGTTCCCGCCCCGGAGGCTGTGGCAGATGCCACGATTTTAGGAGAAATCCCCAGCCCGGTTCCAGATGGTAATGGGATGGAACCCCCAGAGCAGGAACAGGAGGACTCTAACACCCAGAGGTTCTCTTTGCTAGTACTGAACGAAGAAAAGTCAGTTCAGATTGAAGCCACTGTGGACGAGGTCGCCGTTGAAGAAGAGGAAACTCAGTCCCTCCTCTCGTTCTCCGAGGCATCGGTGGAGGTTGCGGAGATTGAGGAAGCCACGGTCGCTATCGCCATAGACGCCCTTTCGGTTGAGGTGGAACTGGATGAGGGACAGCAAATAGAACTGGTGTTCGCAGAGGAAAGTGACACTGACGAGCCAGAGATATTGGACCTGTCCATTCAGGATGCTCAGGGAGAGGTCCTAGCCGAGGTAGTGGTGGACGTGTCTGCTTACCGTGTGGAGACCACTACCCCCTCACGGGATGAGCCAGATAGCCCCATCCCAGAACCGGTGATACAGCCCGTTCGTCTTGAGATCACTTATGATGAGGTACTGGCCGAGGTAGTGCAAGAGGAAGAGGAGATCGAAGAGTGGGTTGCCTCTGACGCTGAGTACTTTCAAGCCGTAGCCGAGGGCCGCTTGGAAGAGGTACTTGGGGAGACATGGGTAGAGGAGATTGAGGAAATAGGTGACTGGGAACCGTTGGAGACGGATAGTGACTTCGATCTGGTGGAGGTCATACTTAGCGTGGACGAGGAGTACTGGGAAGATGAGCAGTGGGAGGCGGAGGATTTTGACGACGAGTATTTTGAGGAGCAGGAGGAGGAGTTTTTAGAGTTCTTCAACGAAGAGATAGAACTAGAGGAAGTCCTTGAGTTCGTAGAGGAACTAGAGGTTGACGAGTACTGGGAGGCTGAGATAGAGTTAGAGGAACCTGAACCCGAGCCCGAACCGGAGGTTGTCCCAGATCCCGAGCCCGAGGAAGAAGACGAATGGATAGAAAGCGACGAGAGTACAGAGGGAGAACTGGAAGACGAGAGTACAGAGGGAGAACTGGAAGACGAGAGTATAGAACCAGAACCAGAACCCGAGGTAGAGGAAGAACCAGAACTAGATGAGGAAGAACCGGAAGTTGAAGAACAGCCCGAGGAAGAACCGGAGGTCCCTGCTGAAACAGAAGAAGATCCAGCGCCAGAACCGGAGGAAGAAGAACCTGAACCGGAGGTTGTCCCAGAGCCAGAGGACAGTGACCCCGAAGAGGGTAGTGACCCCGACCCCGACCCCGAAGAGGACAATGACCCCGAACCCGAACCCCCCGAAGAGCAGGACTACGAGGATAGTGCCCCCGAAGAAGACGACCACGTCGAAGTGGAAGAAGATCCTGAGGGGTCCGAAGAGCCTGAGCAGCCCGAAGAGCCCGAAGAGGAGATTCTCCCTGAAGTAGAAGAAGAGCCCACCCCCGATCCCGATCCCGAGGTTGTCCCAGAACCCACTCCCGACCCCGAGCCTGAGGTTGCCCCAGAGCCTGAACCGGTTGATCCCTACGAAGGTTGGGGCGACCTTCCACCGGGGTATGCGACATGGGGCGACTTTGAACAGGAGGTCGCAGCGGGGATAGTCGCCCCCGCCTTCGCCGCGATCTTCCTGCCCGAAGACGTGGCAGCGGAGATCATCCCGGTCGCTGTTTATGTAGTGACCGGACCCATCTACGTGCCGACCGCCACCTACGAGTACACCGACACCCCTATATCTGAAATCCTGTCGACTGAGGTCTCCACGGCTCAGACTGGCACGACTACCACTACGGAAGTAACCGGCACGGAGGTTACGGGCACCGAAGTCACCGGTACAGAGGTAACTGGTACAAACGTCACCGGCACAGAAGTCACTGCTACGAACGTCACTGGCACGGTAGTCACAGCAGATACAACCTCTATATTGAGCCGTGACGCAAATGACGGCCATTGGCACACTTGGGAGACAACGGAGACTTCGACTGCCACCACGACGGCCACGACCACGGAGACTACGACAGCGGTTACGACCGCTACGACCACGGATATTACGACCGCTACGACCACGGCTACGACGGTTACTGACACCCTTGTCGATACTACGACCGTGGTAGCCCGTACCGGATCGGACATGGAGACCTGTACCTTCTACGACGGCGTTGCCGCCGGATGCGCCACCGTGCGCGGGTGGAACCCTGAAACGACGACAGCCAACACAGGCGACGCCTACACGGAAGCCAGCACTACGAGCGCCACGGCGGATGTTGTGACAAGTGCCACTACCAGCGCTACGGCAGATGTCGTCACGAGTGCCACAGCGGACGTTGTGACGACTGCGACTACAACGGCGAGCGAACAGGTTGAACAGGGCTGCTCCGAGGGCGGCTGGACCGGGATGGGAGATTGGTGCATCGTCTCATCCGGTGGTCGCAACGACCATGACATGATCCAGTTCACTTTGGACGAGACGACGAATGTCGACATCAACGCTGAGTCAAACCTGACCTATCAACAGTTCGTTGCTGGCAACCATGAGTACGGCGATCCTTATATCTACCTGAACGAAGACAATAACTCTGACGAGGGGGATCATACGGGAGATGAAAGCGCAATCACGGTTGGCAGTCTCATTGAATCAGACGATGACGGTGGCCGGGATTGTCCGACAAGCGGTAGCGGTGGAACATGCCAAGTCCCAAATAGTAGTTGGACTGATCCCGACGAAACTCCCACTGTGAGAGCATGTGTTAGTACCGGTACCGATTGTACGGGTCTTGTCGTAGGCGACCTGACTACCGGAGTCGCAGTCATCGACAACCCGAGCGATACTTGGGACAGCCGCATTGAGCGTCTTGACCTGCCCGCAGGCGATTACGTGGTGCGTGGCTCTGTTTACAGCACAGGGCACGACGGCTGGTATAGACTCACTATTAGTGAGGCCGAATAATGAAAGTCTGGATCGACCAAGACCTCTGTACCGGTGACGGCCTGTGCGCCGAGATATGTCCTGACATCTTTGAGATGCACGACGACGGGTTGGCCTACGTCAAGGAAGTTGGGTGGCCGACCATGTACGGACCCGACGGAGCAGCCAAGGGTGAACCCGTCTACCAGATGGCTACGGGTCTGGCCGGTGTCCCTGAGGAGCATTTGGAGGCTGTCATTGAATCGGCAGACGAGTGCCCCGGAGAGTGCATCTACATAGAACTGGTGGAGTGATACACTAGAAGGGTATCCATCTGTACAGGGCAAGGAGCACCAGTGGAAACAGCAAACATTCAAATCAACCCACAGACCGTTATCAACGAACTTCAGAACCGTCTTAATGCTTTGCAGGGCGAGAATGTCGTGCTGGCGGCGATGGTAACTGAACTTCGGGCCGTTCTGGAGGACGCAACCGAGGAGGCAACCGAGGAGGCAGCGGAGGATGGCGAGTCGTAACTTTGGAGGCCCGGACAATGAGTTTGGAGTATACCCAGACAAGGGGTCTGGTTGGGAGAGGCTAAACCCAGAGACACTACTTACTGCTCAAGAAGAAGCCGACCTGCTAAACTCAGGGTTGTCTGGTGGCACCACCTTCTCGTTCACACAAGAGCAGGAAGAAGACATACTACAGGCGATTGGACGTGGAGAGGAAGCCCCTTCTGGGTACTTTGAGCCACAGTTTCCTGCTAGCACAAGGGTGCAGGCTTACCGGTGGGTGCCTGATGACATGGGTGAACCCCAAGGTATCGGTTCCATCTGTGTGCAGTTCATCAAGCGTGGCGACCGGTATGTTTACCCCAATGTGCCCTATGGTACCTACAAGATATTTTCCACCCCCGGCACCTCAAAGGGTAAGTTCATTAACGATGCCCTTGACCACAGCGGTTACCACCGAGCGACTGCCGATGAGGCGCTCTTCTTCAACGGATTCTGATGCCTGAACCAGACGGTCCCCAGTTTGTTACCCCCCACCCCTCTGACTTTCCTTTCAGTTATGAAAGTCCGCCAGATCCCCCACCATTTGCACGCCCCACTGACGCACGTCCGTGGGGTAAGAGCCCCTACCTTGATGCTCTTGAACTGTCGACATACGAGGAGTTTGGAGCGCCTACGCCCGAGGAACTAGAAACCAGTACCGCTGCATGGATTAAGTACAGCGAGAGCCTATAAATGTTTTACTGGATATCCTTAGGGTCAATGGCTATACTATCTGTTATCTTGATAGTCACATGGTATGACTACTACAAATAAACTATTAGGATATAGTCCCCTAGTTACCGGCCTGCTACTGCTGCCGGTACTTCCCTTACTCCGTGACTGGTGGTTGTGGGTAGGGATGGTTGGGGTTGTTGTTAGTTGGTGGTTAGTTCTACGAGACACACTGGACATGGTGCAGGGGATTGGTCCCGTTTACTGGCTCACCAGACAGACAGACGTGAAGCGCCTAGGTCTCCAGAGGTCCTTCATGCATGAAACAGATTATCCTTGGAGGTCTGGCCGTGGAATACAGTGTATAGTTCCTTATCGTACATTCCAGATAGGTGTATGTAAGGCATCGAAGTACTATACACAGGAAGACGGGCTACTACATTCTCTAGTGGGTAGGAAACTACCTCAGAAACCAAAGGAGATAGGTGCATGGGACTGAAGTTCTGGGGAGACTCTAAAGCACACGCCGTTACTTCTCTGGATCGGCCATCAAGAATAACTAACATGAATACTCCTGATCTAAGGGACTGGATGGACCTAGAGATTATGCATCTGGGTCAAGCGTTCGACCAGTGGAGGTACCACAGCCACGGATCTGACGAGGTTACCACTCGTCTGGACAGCCTTTCCATGATGTGGGATGAACTAGTGGAGCGTGAGTAGTGGCTGTACAGTTGGAGGAGCAGTCCCTAGAGGAAGACTCTGTTGTAGACCTAGACGACATAGAACTGGACGAAGAGTCTGCTGAGTTCATAAATGAACTGGTGAAGAAGTTGGTGGTATTCACTGAAGAGTTCTGTGCCGTTGAGTTCTTCCCCTACCAACTACCAATTGCCTACAGGTTTATTGAATCAGTTGTTATCGGAGATGGCGAAGAACTGACCTTGATTGCCACCAGACAGAGTGGTAAATCTGAAGTGCTGTCCAATATCATCGCAGCCATGATGGTCATCCTGCCCAAGTTGTCTAAGGTGTACCCCCTCTGGCTGTCCAAGTTTAGCAAGGGTTTTTGGGTAGGGGTGTTTGCGCCTACTGAGGATCAGGCAGACACGGTGTTTAGTCGTATCGTATCACGGTTGACCAGCGACCACGCCTTGGACTTCCTGCTGGACCCTGAGATTGATGATAAGGCGTCTTCTGGAGGTTCCCGTGGTAAGGGTAAGATTGTGACCCTGAAGAACTCGGGCTCCCTTTGCCGTATGCAGACCTGCAACCCGAAGGCCAAGATCGAATCTAAGACGTACCATTACGCCGTCGTGGATGAGGCACAGGGGGCCGACGAGTTTATGATCACGAAGTCTATCAAGCCCATGCTTGCATTCAACAATGGGACTATCACACTAACGGGTACGGCTACTCGTAACAAATCGTATTTCTATAAGATGATCCAGTATAACAAGCGACGTGACGTAAACAGGCGTAAAGCCCAGAGACTGTCTCACTTTGAGTACGACTGGAAGGTAGCGGCTAAGTACAACACCAACTACGGCAAGTTCATCAACAAGGAGAAGGTGCGTATTGGGGAGGACTCTGACGAGTTTCGCATGTCCTACCTCAATGAATGGATGCTTGAGAAGGGCATGTTCGTCACCGCTGAGAGGTTGGATCGTCTGTATGACACCTCTATGCCGCTGGTTCCTGAGTGGTGGAGGACCCCCATTGTCATGGGGATAGACGTGGCCAGATCCAACGATTCGACAGTGGCTACAGCCGTGTGGGTTGACTGGGATCATCCTGACGGCTTGGGTTTCTTTGAGCATCGTGTCCTGAACTGGCTGGAACTGCATGACACGGATTGGGAGTCCCAGTACTTCAAGATCGTGGATTTCGTGCGTAACTATGACGTTCTACGCATAGGTATTGACGCCCAAGGTGTAGGAGGAGCAGTGTCAGAAAGACTAGCCCTGCTGCTGCCCGACATTGAGGTGCTGGCCTTGTCTTCAGACGCTAAGGCACAGAATGAGAGGTGGGTACACCTCACAGAGTTAATACAGCGTAATCAGTTGGTTATTCCGGGGCATTCAAAGGCGAGACGGACTAAGCGCTGGAGGAAGTTCAACCAGCAGATGGTTGACCTTGAACGGATCAATCGTGGCCCCTACCTGCTTGCTGAGGCTCCAGATGAGAGGGGTGCCTTTGATGACTACCCAGACAGCCTCTCCATGGCCTGCTGCCTAACGGTACACGACATAATGCCTACAGTGACCGTAGCAGAGAATCCGTTCTTTGTTTAGTGGTATCATATACCAAGGTACCTATCCGTAATCCTCGGAGGATTTCATGGCGAACGTAATGAACCCAACAGTTGCACCAGCACCACTCTTCCCTGAGGTTGCGGGCAACGTCTTTGAGCGCACTATGGGACCGGACATGCCCGGCCAGCGTGGCTCTCTCCGATTTGAGGAAGGTGTTGCGACTGATACCGATGTCCCTAACGACTTCGCTATCGGATCGTACGTCGATACCTCATCGGTCCCGGGTCGCCCGAACCACAACAACCCGGCGATGTTCTACAAGCCAGCCGAAGTCACGATGCAGGAGCGTGCCCACGTTGGCTCCGCTTCATGGATTGAGGCACCGTCTGTGCTTGGAGAGTTCGTTCAGGGCGTTGTGGCTGGAGATGGAATGCCCAAGTTTGAGCGTTCCTTCAACTCTGGCGCACACATGAATCGACCCAACGCCACTCGCGTTAACGACTAACCCTTTCCTGAGATAGGAAAGGACAGTGGCTCCTAAACGACCTCGTATTAGTAGGTCCGACGACGCACCTGTTCAGTGGGAAGATTTACCACGGGATACGCAGGCCAAGACTCGTGCTGCCTTTAAGAACTTAGGTAACACTGCGCGTAGTAGAGTAGCCAAGTCCATTGCTGGCTTTGATAGACTTGCTACAGAGTCTAGTTCTGCACAGCAACGCACAAAGGCTTCTAGGGCTGCCCGTAGTCTGCGTGAGTACGGTCATGTCATAAGAGACATTCCCATAACGATACAGCGAGCGGCTACTCGTAGAACAGACCTCATGGGTGACGCCGTTGCTGGGGCTCGCTCATCTGGGGCTAGTAACCCACGAGGGTGGGGATGGTACTACGAGCATCGTGAAGGGGTTGATCTGGCAGCCCCCAACGTGTCTCCTGAGATTAGGTCTGCTGCGTCTGCTGGAATGAGCCCACAGGCTGATCCAAAGACAGGGGAACTACCTGACTTAAAGAGAGTACACGATGCTCTCCAAGACCCGTATGCCGTGAGGACAGTTAAAAGCGCCGACTCTCCTGAGCGTAAGAAGGCAATGGAGGCAGCCGGAGTAGTAGGTGGTCAGGAACTCACGGTTTCGGAGGCCACTACACAACAGTTAATCACTACCGATATAGGTAAGGGCGTGATGCAGAACTTGGGACGTGGCATCGGGGCTATCCGTGGAGAGTTGTCTCCCGAGGAGGTCAATCGGGCACCTAAAACCAAGACTTACCAGCACGCTATTCTGGATGCTGCACCCCCGCTGACGGGAGAGGGCTGGACACCAGAACGCCTAGACTACATGCAGATAGGCTCTCACGTTGTTCATGGGGACCCCAATCAAGGTATGTTCCTGTTTAGCAAGTCGTCCCCGGGACCTTTATCTAAGCATAGTATGCTGTCCACCGAGCGTTCTTCACCGCAAGATACATGGATGGAGGGCATTTCTAGCGGACAGGATATGTCTATGGAACTCTCGGAGGGGTCCCCACTTAAGCAGGCACCGTCACCTGCGAAGAGGGTGATTGACAAAGGGGCTCCTTTGGACGCTGCTACACTAGGTTCTGGTCCTTTGGGGATTACGGTAGCCGAGGTTGGCAAAACAGGTGTAACTCCAGAGGATGTGAGGCACGCATTCCACGACAAAGCAACCCGTGTGGCCTCCGAGAAGTATGGGCGGGTATCTCACGACCAGTTTGGGGAGGACATCTTCATTCCTTCTATAGCCATGCAGGAGACGACGTGGAATGAGGCCCGGGCCGTGGCCGGAGCAGACTCTGACTTCAATCAGGAGATGAAGCAAAAGGCCGAGGCCAGTAAGACCAAGCCTCCAACCAAGAAGGCTCTTCAAACTGAACGGCGGGAGAATCCCCGACTGTTCGGCGTGGAGCCCGGGGGTATGACGGCGGGGGAAAACAGAAGTGCCTCCCAAGAGATGCGACGGGCCCGGTTGGAGGACACTGATGACTGAGGCATGGGGTATTGTCGTGGCGGCGTTGGTCACAGGCTCCTTCGGGGTGCTAGGCTTGTTCTTACGACGCTTTCGGGATGAGAACCAGAAAGACCACGCTGACGTGGCTAACCGGTTGAAAGGTCTCGTGAAGTCCCTCGCAGATGTTAAGGTGTCTGTGGACAAGAATGGCGAAAGCCTCACCAAGCACCTAGACTGGCATGGTAAGGGAGACACCTCCAGCAAGACCCCCAGCAAGACCCCCACCAAGAAGGCGACACGAAGGAAGCCTGCCTCAAAGCAATGACTGCTCCCTAAAGCGGGAGCGATGATGTAACATAGGTAACACGAGAAGGAGCACCTGACGTGACAGACGACCCCACCACCGTGACACTAGTTGACGCTTTGGAGAAGCCTTTACGAAGTCCTCACCCTAAACAGTGCCTGTTCGCAAGAGTTAGAGAGGGTCTGAGCCAAGAGGAGATTGCGGCACTTGACCGGGCCCTAGACAAAGTACGCACAGATAAGAATAACGGGCATAGGAAGGTGTACTCCTCCGCTTGGTTGGCCAACGTACTTACTAGTCAGGGCTACCCCATATCCTCAGCCACTATGCAGCGGCATCTGCGTAACGTCTGTGGCTGCCGTTTGGCGGATGACAATGAGTAGCAGGGCTAAGTTATCTCAGAAGTTGGACCAAGGACCCCCCCGGCAGGCCCTAGGCAAACTGGCTGACCTGCTGGACCGTCATAACATAGACTTGGAGGAAATCGGTGACATCAAGAAGGTGTCCCTGTATCAGTCTCTCACGAAAAACTCTGAAGGTGAGGCTCAGATACATGATCTGGTTGGTATTCAGATTTCTCCGTCGTGGGAAGCAGGCCCGGAGTGGCCGGTCATCCAACCCGGTCCCTCAGTCAACCTTCCCAAGGTCACTACCACCAAGAAGACCTCGGATCTGAGAAACTGTGTTGTTCTTCCTGATATGCAAGTTGGTTACTTTAGGAACAAGGAAGGGGAACTCACTCCTACCCACGATGAATTAGCCATCTCTTTGGCACTCAGTATCCTCAAGGATGTTAAGCCCGACATGGTGGTACTTGTAGGGGACAACTTGGACCTGCCAGAGTTAGGAAAGTACCGACTATCTCCTGCGTTCCAGCAAACAACTCAGGCCTCTATTGACAGGGCCACGGAGATTTGCGCTCAGTTGAGGGCTGCTGCTCCCCATGCTGAAATCAAATGGTTGGCGGGAAACCACGAGGAGAGGCTGACCAACTTCATGTTGGACAACGCTGCCGCAGCCTTCGGTATACGGGTTGGTACCCGGCCCGACAGTTGGCCGGTGCTGAGTGTTCCCAGTCTGTGCAGGCTGGATGACTTTGACATTGAGTACCTTGCTGGCTATCCAGCCTCCTGTGTGTGGATCAACGAGCACATTAAGGTGATCCATGGTGATCTGGTCAGGTCTGGTGGGAGTACTGCCCACGCTTACCTGAAGAGGGAGAAGGTGTCCATCCTGTATGGTCATATCCACCGCAGAGAGTGGGCGGAACAGACCCGTGAGGACTACGATGGACCACGCACAGTGGTTGCCGCATCACCGGGATGTCTCGCTCGGATTGATGGTGCAGTGCCATCTACAAAGGGGGGCACCGATCTGGATGGTAGGCCATTGAAGCGCCACGAAGACTGGCAGCAGGGCCTATGTGTTGTCCAGTATGAACCGGGAGACGGGAAGTTCAATTTGGAAATGGTCACCATACGGAATGGCTGGGCCATGTACCGAGGAAAGTCGTATTCACAATAGAAGGGTCACCCATCGGGTATACTATGCTAGGCTGAAGTACATCCGAATGGCCTCTCTCAAATCCCCCAATCAAAGGAATATCTATGTTTAACAGGGACCTCCTAGAACGAGTTGCCGCTACCTTTGCCCAAGCCGCCATCGGCGCAGTTGGTACCAACAGCGTTCTTGATCTTGGCGTGGACAACTGGAAGATGGTTCTCAGTGCTGGAGTCGCCGCCGCTTTGTCGGTGATCAAGGGCGCTCTCGCCGCTAAAGTTGGAACCAAGGGTACTGCTTCACTAGTTGACTGAAACCAGTCATAAACTGGTGTAGTATAGTAGTTACTACTAACTTTCGTTACAGGGTGTGATGTATGGCTGTTGATTTCTGGTCTCCGTCTTATCGGGCGTCTGCCAGTGATCTCACCGTTGCGATATCACCCCTTGGCCTAGTTGAACTAGCCGATGAAGAGTTTGAGGTCCACGGACCACGTCTGAACCGATATTCGGCAGCGTGGGCGTGGTACCTCGGACACCATTGGGCATACCGCCGAGAGTTCGGTGAGTCACAGTTCTATCTGAACTATGTCCGCACGATGTCGGACTACATCACTAACTTCTGCTTTGGCAAGGGGGTACAGTTCCGCACCCCTGAACAGAATAACGCTATCATTCCACATCTCCTAAACAAGGTTTGGGGACAGCACAACAACAAGGAACACGTGCTATGGGAGATGGGCCAGTTGGCCTCCGTGACAGGGGATTGCTTTGTCAAGGTGGCCTACGAGGAGCCCTACGTGGACCCCATTGGGATTCCCATTGCGGGCAAGATCCGCATTCTCCCACTCAACCCAGCACACTGCTTCCCTGAATACCACCCCCATGATAGGACTAGGCTTCTACGGTTCAAGTTGAAGTACCGGTTCTGGGGCACGGCCTCAGAGGGCACTCGTCAGGTGTACACCTTCACTGAAATAATCACTGATGACACAGTGGAGCAGTACATCAACGATGAGTTGGTGGACACCTACCCCAACGCTATCGGCCACATACCCATCGTTCACATTCCTAACACCACAATCTCCTCGTCTCCTTGGGGACAAAGCGACATCTGGGACATCATTCCTCTCAACCGAGAGTTGAACGAGAAGATGGCAGAGGTGTCGGACATCATCAACTACCACGCTGCCCCGGTGACCATCATCACCGGAGCCAAGGCGAGTCAGTTGGAAAGAGGTCCTAAGAAGGTTTGGGCTGGGTTGCCCAAGGATAGCAACGTCTTCAACCTTGAATCCCGAGGGGAGATGGCAGGTGCGCTTGAGTTCATTCAGGTGATTAAGCGCACGATGCACGAACTTACCGGTGTGCCTGAAACTGCGCTTGGCCAGACCCAGCCCATTTCCAATACCAGCGGTGTTGCTTTGGCCATTCAGTACCAGCCAATGATGAACCGTTATAGTATGAAGAAGGTGCACTTCACGAGGGGGCTTGAGAGGGTAAACGAGATAGTTATCCGAACGGCAGCCGTATTCCAGCCCCATTTGCTGGTATACGATCCATCTGTCTCAGGCCAGCCAGAGAAGGATAATGCTATTGAACTGGACCCCACTGACCCGCTCACTTACCAGACCACTTGCCACTGGCCAGATCCGCTGCCAGTAGACGTGCTGATCACACTCAATGAGGTTCAGGCCAAGTTGGCTCTGGGACTTGAGTCCAAGCGTGGTGCCCTCCAACTACTCGGGGAAGAGTTCCCGAATGAGAAGATGTCTGAGGTCTTTGAGGAGCAGATGGACGATGCTCTGGATCAGGGGTCACTGGAAATGTTCAACGCACAGGTCCAGCAGGCCATCTGGGCAGCCACAGGAATGCTCCCACCTGAGGGGGCCGCTCCTGTTGGTAACGAATCTTCTGAGTCAGGCTCAGAGGGCGGGGGAATCCTTCCGGGGGTCCCTGCTCTAGGGGTAGACGCAGGGATGTTAGACAACTTGATCCAAAGGGCATACGGTGCGAGGTTCGCCCAGCGCCGTGTTCCCGAAGAAGAATAACTAATAAGTTTAACTAGTCAAGACCAAATAAGCCAAACTAGGTAAGGAAATAGCCATGGCAGACAGTAACTCTGGCGGTAAGACGCCTGATGCAGTAGTGTTACCTCCAACTGCGGAGAGAGCACCCGAAAAGACCGATGTTACCGACACAGCATTTGACATCGGTTCTGAGGAGTCCGCTCCCAGTCGAACCTTCTCTGAAGAGGACGTAGAGCGTATTCGTACTCAGGAGAAGGACAAGATGTACAAGCGTCTTGAAGACTCAGACCTAAGGGTCAAGGCTCTGGAGGACCAGTTGACCACGCTTTCTACGGAGAGTGACTCCGCCAAAACTGAGGCCGCACGGCTGGCTAAGGCCGAGTCTGACGCCATCAGGAAGCGCGAAGATGAAGAACTGAGCGCCAAGGAACTCATCACCAAGCGTGAGACTGAGTTCGATGAGAAACTCAAGGTCGTGGAAACAGAATGGGAGGGACGCCTCGCCAAGATCGAAGAGGAGCGTGCCACTCAGGATGCGATGCTTGAAAAGGAGCGTCGTTTCCGTGAACTGGAGGTTTACTACCAGAGGCGCATGACTGAGGAGTCGGAATATATTATTCCTGAACTCCGTGATCTGATCTCCGGCACCACGGAAGAGGAGATCGAAAATTCTATTGCGGTACTTAAGGAACGCAGTAGTGCTATACTGGAGTCAATCCAGCAGTCCACTCAGCCGAGTGGTCTGCGGGGGTCGCCGGTAACGGCTCCCCCGGTTGGGCCAATGGAAACTCAGATGGATCAGCAGCAGACGCTAACTGCGGAGGACATCCGCGATATGCCGATGGAACAGTATATGCAAATGCGGGACAGGCTCCTAAAGGCGCGACCCTCACAAGGTCGCTTTTAACAACATAACCACATAGTCCCCTAACGGAGGAATTCCCTAATGGCCCTACCTGCGCCTTCGGGTGGTTCGATTACGACGGCTGCTGATCAGTCGTCGCTAACCGGCTACTCGTCAGATACAGCGCTGACTCCGGCGATTCAGACTATCTGGAGCAAGGAAATCTTGTTTCAGGCTATGCCTGTACTTCGCTTTGAGCAGTTCGCTGTCAAAAAGACGGAACTCGGTGTCATGCCGGGTCTCACCGTCAACTTCATGCGTTATACCAACCTTGGTGTCGACCAGAACGCTGGTGCGACACTGACGGAAGGTACCCGTATGGAGCCTTCGGCCCTTTCGGCCAGCCAGATCCAGATTACTGTTTCTGAGCGTGGTCAGGCTATTTCAGTTACTGAGTTGCTGCTCAACGCTTCG
>Ga0310342_100001394_pt1 | contig 15005 bp, 18 predicted proteins | sample S15DNA20500_MG_FD_206155 | JGI IMG/M metagenome (GOLD analysis project Ga0310342, IMG submission 206155) | Marine microbial communities from station ALOHA, North Pacific Subtropical Gyre - S1503-DNA-20-500_MG | ecosystem: Environmental > Aquatic > Marine > Oceanic | place: Pacific Ocean: North... | reverse complement strand
GTCTGATATGACAGCGACTAGCAACCAACCTTTATTTTGAGCTTCTTTTAAAATGTTAATATTAACAAAACTTAGTTCTTTCTGACATTTATCTGCAATTTGTTTTGCACTTTCAATATCCTCTTCTACAGCAAGTCGAACAATAATCTCATATCCAACCTCTATCTTTCGCTTCATAATACCCCTTGGCCCTAAGTTTCGATGCCGGATTATCAAGCTTGCCATACCCCCAATCATTCATGTTTTTATTTCCGTTGTAGTCTGTTATCGTTGAATTTATAACAATATCAAAACACCCCAAATCCTTTGCCATCTTCCATGTCTCTGCTTTTGTCAAATACATTAATGGAGTATGAATTACGATATTTGCATCTAATCCGTAGCTTAGAGAATCAGACATACTTTCAATGAAATCTTGACGACAATCTGGATAACCACTATAGTCTGTTTCGCAGACACCTGTAACTAGATCATGAATCTTGTATTCGTATGCTCTCCCTGCTGCTATACTTAGAAAAACTGCATTGCGACCAGCAGTAAAAGAGGATGGTAAGTTGCTATTTATGTGATGTGACTCATTGATGCTTTTTTTGTGATCAACTAATGAGGACCCTGTAAATACTCCTGTTAAATTGACAACTTCAAAGTCAACATTTGCACTGTCTGCAATCATTTTTGCTGATTCTAATTCAACCAGATGCTTCTGACCATAATTGAAACCCAAAGCTTTAACTTCACTGAATTTATTTTTAGCCCAATAAAGACATGTTGTAGAATCTTGACCGCCAGATAAAAGTACAAGACATTTAGACATTTGATTCTCTTTTTGTTTTACATTCCCAGATCATGTATTGATTTGCTATTTCTTCTAAATCTTCGTCTCTTAATAACTTTTCGACTTTCACTTCTTTTGAACTCTGTTTGTTCTTCTGCAATCTTTTCATTTCGTTGATTCTGTTTTTCACAAGGTATCATTATAATTGCAATGAAAAGAAATATGAATAGACCGATGAATAAAATACCTGAAAGATCCATGAATTTTGAAGGTGAAAACTCACCCAAAAACTCGAAATCCCCCATCAATAGACTTATGAAAATAATTTTAGCACCTACGACTACATGTGATAAAAATTTACTTTGAGGTGCTGAAATCTGATGCTTCGCATCAAAATCTTCCGACTCTTCTTTGTATTGCTCTTTTAAAGAACTTGCCGTAGTAAAAAGTCTTACAACAAGGCGTATAAATGCAAATAGTGGCATTCACTTGTTTAATCTTTCTAATCTAATTATACATCATTATGAAATGTTTTTCGTTCTGAGTCAGCTATAACATTCTCATTGTGCCTTCTTCTATTATCTTCGAAAGTCATTTTGACAATAATATTTCTCATCCATTCTGATACAGTTATGTTTTCCATTGATGCTTTCTTTTGAACAAATTTCATTTCTTTATCATTTAGATAAACGCTTACGTGTTTTTTTCTCATATTTTTTCATTTTCCCATGAGGGGCTGGATACCCCAAATCTATAATTTCGTAAGTTACTATTTCGCTTTCTGAATAATAAATTCGTTTTCGGGCGTAGGATACGTACTCTTCGAATATTTCTTCTTCTGAATACTTTTCACCCAGTCTTTTAATAACGTCTTTATAGACACGGGTATATCCGTGCTTGCCATGCAAAAGAATTGATGTTGTAACAGTTGATTTAAGATTCAATCAGAAAATCCTGTTTGATTATGCAAAATTCTTTCTTTAAAAATATTTAATATATTTAAATCATCAACTGATTCAATTTTATTGTTCGGACCTAAAATGGGATAGTTACATATCTTTTCAGCTTCTCTGCTTGCAACATATGCATTCACCCCGTATGTCATCAATCGATGTTTTATTTCATCTATGTCAGAATCTATAAAATACATGGGTAATCCGGATTCAACAATATGAGTTCTATCGTATTTTATGCGCCAATCTTTCCCATGTTTTTCTATAAATAAATCATTCCCATTCCTTGAAGATGTCATTAAGTTAATCAAATCGGGCTGTGGACTTTTGTTTTCATTAGTTGAATGAGAATAATGCAAAAAATTCTGTCTGTTTTGTATTTTAAATAAATCTTTGTTTGAGTCCCATGTTCGAAGACAAAAATCAGTGTTAGAACAGGGGCCGATAAACCCCTCATCCCAACCGTCAAGATCTTTCCAATGTGACAGGAGAAAAGAAAAAGGCGCATCTAGATAATCAAATGATTTATTACTTGAATCAACATACCATTGATTCGTAAGATCTGATTTGTTTATTAGTGCATTTATACCTGTCATTACAATATTTTCATTGTCAGCATAAGGGGCTATGAAGTCCGACAGCCAATCATTTTCCGGTATAATCATGTCATCATCAACTATTACCACAGCATCAAATTTCAAATTTAAACAAATATTACAGACTAGATTTACTGCACTTGATGATCCGTAGTATCTATTTTCTGAGTCTATTAAAGTCGTATATGATTTATCTATTGATAACTCTTTTCGATATGATCCATTCATTAAAATCATATGATGACAGTCATGATTCTTAGATATGAATGGAAATGATGACTGAACAGATTCGATGGAATCTTTATAATATGAATTATTAAAATCTGTCGATTGCAATATTCCAACTTTCATTTATTTTATAACTCTGGGATTGAATCCAACTGCACGTTGACAGGCAGCTAAGTCTTTCTTTAAAAACGAACCAGCACCCAAAAACGAAAACTCTCCCATAGTGACATTTTCCAGCAGCGTACTTCTTACCGCCATAAATGCACCCTTTTTCACTACGCAGTTAGATGAAATGCCAGAATAAGGGGAAATAGAAGCGAAATCTTCAACCGTCGTTTCTCCATGTATATGACAATGATTTCCCAGTCTAACCCCCCTACCAATACGTGCATCGTGACCAATATGTGTATAGTGTTGAATAACACTACCATCACCAATCTTTGCAGAGGGCGAAACATGTGATTGAGAAGATATAAAAGTAGCTAATTTTATTCTATTCAAGTCAGCATACTTTATAGCATCTTCTTTCCCCTTGGGATCTGTAAACCCTAGTATTATATGTATTCCCCCATAATCTATTTCTAAAGGAAAGTTTCTGTTTCCCAAAATATATTTATTGTCAATCACATGTGTCGAAGTGGAGCTAAAATCGTCAATAAAACCAATAAGATCATATTCATCAACTGTATTTTTCAACACAATTGCATCATATATATCTTTTGCAAATGAACCGCTCCCCCAAATAATAACCCTTTTCATATTTCTTTAATCATATGCTTAAATCTATTCGGGTTGTTTTTTATATAATCTGGATAGTACGGATTATCAATCGGGACAGTTATCATTTTTTTCTGATGGCCGGTCCATTCCCCATCATGAAATAAGGGTATTCCTTTTTCAATTCTTTCTTTTATATAAGAAAGTCTTTCTTCGTCTGTCAAATCTTTAAAAGGTTCATATTCTTCTGTAACTCTTGCAAAAGAGTGCCATTTTTTTAGCATATTTTCTGCTGAAATTTGCCACGTGAAATGATTGCCCGCATTTTCAATCATAATAATTTCTTCACCAGATGGACCTTGCGGAGAGCCGATGTCAATCCTTCTGTCTTCGAAAGGGTGAAGATCTCCTCTTATATCAACAATTGAAAAGTCTGACAACATAGAATATCTGCAAATTCTAGTTCCGTACCAAATTTTTAGAGGTAAATAAGTATTCAAATGATACCAATGATGTCTCATTTGCATAACACCTATTTTGCCATGATAAGTGTCTTTTATATCTTTTCCTTCATAAACCCACTGAATTATATGTCTGTGAGGAATTTCGTCTACATCGCTCATTAAAATCCAATCTGAATAATTACATTCTTCTAACCCACGCATAATCATATTTCTTTGATTATGATCATTAACCCAAGGGGGCAAATAATGATTTTGAGTATCATCACTTTTGTAGAGATGAGATTTGTAATCAATCTTTAAATGAATAATTTTATCGTTAAAATCTGAAAAACGACTTTTGTTTTCATCGTAGTAGTATGGCTTTTTATTCCCCTGATGGGTATAGTTAGTCTCTACTAAAACAAATTTATCGACAAAATCGTATAATTCGCCCAATCTAATTTCAAGCAAATCTAGTTCATTTAAAAACATAAAACAATCGTATATCATTAAGAGATTCTTTCATACATTGCCCATATAACACGAGCAGATATATCCCCACAATGATTTTCACATTCTTCTGCAAGATTATTCACTTGATCTTTTTTGTCATTGAAAAACTCATCAACAGCATCTCTTACAGAATCAAAACTATTATAATCATCACAGCCCATTATTCCACCAACTTTCAATTTGGGCCACCATCTCTTCATACAATCAAAACCTTTTTGATCTTTCCAAGCATCAAAGAATACAAAATCTAATGAATTATCTTCATATAAGTTGTGACCTTCCAGAGGATCAATAACATGAATATTATCTATTTGATCTAAAAGGCCAATCTCTGTCATATTATCCCTGAATACTTTTTCAAAACTTTCTTCACCCGTCAGTAATTTATAGTTACTTAATTCTTGGATTTCATCTGGGGTGTCATACCCCTTAAAAGTGTCTAATATATCAAATTTAATATTAAGATTATTAGATCTTTTTTCTTCTACAATTTTTGCAAGATAAGATGTTGATGCGCCTAACCAACAACCGCATTCTACAATATGAATATTCTCCTTGTTGTGAAACTTAATATTGAGTGCATATTCATATGCAGAGGCATAATTGAACCATCCACGAATTGTTTTCCATTTATTAGGAGTCTCTTCAGCCCCTGTCGGAATTTCAAAAACAACCCACCCACTTTCAATAAACTTAAATTCAGCCATTTGTTATATTTCCCATTCTTTAATTAATTTGCAAATATTTATTGTTTCGTTTTCTGTCAAATTTCCGTGCAATGGTAAATTAAGTGTGCAATTAGACACATATTCTGAGTTCGGAAAATCTAATTTATTGTTATAAAGATAAGTGTCTTCTTCAAAAAAAGAAATTTTGTGAATCGGATAATATTTGAATGTAGTATAAACATCATTTTCGAGAAGATATGTTGCAATTTGATTTCTATATGGGGTTTGTATTGTGTAATAGTAAGGAGTTACATAATCGCTTTTAATATCTTTTAATATTTTTATATGAGATATATTACTCAGATGCTTGTCATAAGTACTAATGATAGATTCTCTCTTTTTTAGAATCTCATCTTTTCTGCTGAGTTGACTGAGACCTATTGATGCTGATATATCATTCATTATTAATCGTTTTTCAGATGATGAAATATCATATTCCCACCACATTGAATCTTTAGTTTTAGAAGATTCTAATCCCGATTCCTGCATTAAGCCCAAATAAGTTTTCCGTCTAGCTTTATCAGCTATTCCCTTATCTTTGAAATACATAATTCCGCCATCCCCAGCAGTAATTATTTTCATAGAGTCAAGGGACCACATTCCCATATCACCAAAAGTCCCACAAGATTTATTGTCATGCTTTGTAAACATCGAACATGCAGAATCTTCTAGAAGTATTAAATTCTTATCTTCGCAGTATCTAACTATCTCCTTCATTTCGCATGAGAATCCGCCATAATGCGTTAGAAATACCGCTTTAGTGTTATATGTCGTAGACTTCTCAATATCGTCTACTGTGAGTTGCAACGTATCTTTATTTACATCACATAATCTAATCTTTGCATATTTTTTGACAGCAGACGGAACAGCAATAAAACTGATAGTTGGAACAATAATTTCATTGAAAAACTGGAATTCGAATAATTCCATTGCCATAAATATTGCTTCTGTACAGCTTGTAATTGAAACAACATGATCAGAAGACACATCAAATAAATCGGCAAATAAACTTTCTAACTCTTTTACCCTATCACCCTTTCCAATCCATTTAGAGTCAAAAGTTTTTGATATATTATTTACTTCTCTGATATCAACAGAAGGTTCTAAAAAATTAATCAGTTTTTCACCTATCTAATAAAATTAATGATTAAGCTATTCTTTTTTTAAAAAAATGCCGTGTGTGTTTCTTTCTAATCTTTCTATAAAAGTTATATCATCAAAAGAGTTAACACCTTCTAAAAACTCTTCATGGGTTAAACCCAAATGAACTTCAGCACTAATATATTCTATTTTTGATAAGGTGTCTTTCGTGACATCATTCAAAAAAGAGATTTCCCCCCCTTCACAATCTAATTTCAAAAATTTACAACTTTCAATATCACTAAAAATTTCATTTATATTAATCCCATCAACATCATATAAAAAATTACTACGATCAAAATTCTTATAGCATTCGAGATCACTAGTGTGAACTATATATTTATGCGGATTGAAAGAAGCATTTAGATCTTGATGATGCTTAATGTTTTGATCAATAATACCTACTTTTTTTTCTGATGATAGTGCTAAATGTTTAACAAACACCCTATCACCAATTTCATTTAAAGAAATATTAGCCTGACAAATTGTATAGTTTGACTCACTTGCTTCTATCATCAACGATTTGCATCCTGTCTCTAATGCAACACCGATGCCAAACCCACCTGCATATGAACCTATATCTACAACATAATCATCTGAAGAAATCAACCCTCTGCATTTATATTCATCTGACATCCAGCTTGATGTTATTGAATCCATATCAATTGTTTCGTGTCTATGTATAAATTTGTAGGGTATATCTTTAAAATACCCATGAATTATACCCGGATTATTCATGTCATCCAAAGAAATCGAAGATGTTAAATCATCAAATTCTAATGAGTCATTATTTTTTGTAGTAAAATATCTTATAGTATTCATAACAATGACCTCAGTTGAAAATTGTTTTTTTAAATATTTCTTTCTCAAGCCAAATCTTCACTCTTTCTGCTTCATATTCGTAATCAGGTATCATTTGTGCAATTTTCCAGCATCTATAAGACATCTCATTCATTCTATCTAAATCAGAAGTTAGATATTCTATTTTTTTAAGAGTGTCGATTGAATTCCAATCACAATGAAAAGCAGTATATTCTGGTATCAAGTACTTACCCGCTGACTTCCATTTGAATATCTGATCGAGAACAAATACAATTCTTCCTGCAGCCATAGATTGCAACAAGGAATGTCCCCATCCTTCGGATACTTTAAAATGCCAAATTGATCCTGAGTCATAATAAACATCATTTAAATCCTTATCTGCAAAGCTACCATTTGCACAACCGTGCCCATAAGACTTAAAAATAAATTTGCCATTGTTTTCACATTCCTTCCATATTTCATATGTGTTTATTTCTTTTTCTCCTTCTGTAATAGAGTTTACTTTTGATATTTGATTGTATAGAGGAAGTGCATTAATGAAACATCCTATTGTATATTGATTTTCATTTGTAATCTCATGGTATTTACTGCTATAGAAATGACGACCTATTTCTTGAACAGTCCATATTTTTGGAATTTCATTCGATGCAAATCTATATGTCATCTCATCACTTGAGATTAATCCATCTGTTATGGATTCATCTATTTGCATATGATCATTTCCAGTAAATGCTAAAACTTTCAAATCACGTCTGTTTTTTTCTTTCATTAAATTAAGAACATGAATTGTAGATGCTGGAATTGTTGGAATATATAAATCGTATTTTTTTTCTTCTAAATCTTTGAATGTCGCTAATCCGACCTTTTTCTCCCACACATCCAAGTCAATGCCACCAGAAGTTTGTTTCTCGAAATTCTGCGGCAAAAAATTTGAGAATGCAGAACGAACACCCATTTTTTCACTCAGATAATTTCCCGTCTTAATATCTATTACATCCAAATTAAATCCCAATCTGTCAGTAAACAAATAAAATATTGATCTAAGTAATGCGCCATGATGGAAATCTGTTAAAACATTCATTGTATTTCGTCCCTTAAATACTGAACAACCCCATAACTAGAATCTGTTTTTTGGAAAATTGTTAGCCCTCTAACATTAGGAGCGTGAATCAACTGAATTTCGTATTTTTTAATATGATCGCCGAAAAAATTAATCCAATAATACTCAGGATCTACTTCCTCTTGTTTTGACAACTCGTGTATATCAGGGGACCACAAAAAGGATGTTTCCCCTAAACAGTGAGTAAGATCATGTATAACTATCAAACCGCCTTCATTTACATTTGACCAAAAATTCTTAAATTCAGAAAATCTTAAATGGGGCTCGGAATCCAAAAAAAGAATATCTATTTTATGATTTACATTTAAGTCGGAAGATGATATACGTTTAAGCTTTATTCGATTATGTATTGACAACTTTTCCCATAACTCTTCTGCCCCATCATAATAAGAGCCTTCCACTTCACAAGTTGTTATTAATCCTTTATCTTTATCAGGACCTGTTTGTTCATTTAATGCAATTCCCATATAGGCCGCAGATATCCCATGCCCAGCTCCTGTTTCAACTATAAACTCAGGTTTCCACAATCTGACTAATGAATATAAAAACTCCCCAACTTCAACTTCAACTCCTCTTGATGGATAATTGTTACTTCTGGGATTGTAAAACATTTGATACTCATGACTCCAGTATTCTTTTACAATTTTAAATTCCCCATTAGACGCAATCATTTTAGTTGCATGATGTTTTATATCATTAAAATTTAATTCTTGCGGTGTCTTGTTATATCGTGACAGATTCATATTGCTTTTTTAATTTTTTCTGTAAAGGATGAAATTTGATTTGGAACATCTTCGACAATATCTTTAATCTCCTTTTGAAAAGATAATTGCATTCTTTTATATAAATCAAAAGTCTTCGGATAGTATGTACGAGATTCATCTGGGATATTATTTATTTCGTAATCAGATTTCGATATGCTGCTGATCAGAATATCATCACGAAGACAATTCTCCATTTTCATTTGATTTTTATACCATTCAGAGTACTGAATCATCTTTTCAATCATATCAATAGCAATTATGTAATCATTTTCATTAGCCATTGAAGGAAAAGTCGAATAGGGACCAAATAATACATTTTGAGAAAAAAGAACAGGAAGTCCCATATAAGAAGCTTCATACATTATACGACTCAAATTGTCTCTAAATTTAGGATGTATGTAACCCAAAGACTTAGAAAAAAATTCCATAAACTCAAAATATGGCATATTCTTACAAAGTCTCATATTGAATCCTTGATGTTTATGAAAAAAATGAGGGGCAGAGTTATCTATATCTGATATATAATTTATTGGATCAAAGAAAAAATCAAAAATGATATTAGAATATTTATCTTCAAAAAAATATAAAGTTTTAATCCAATTATGTTCCATATTATAATCACAATTCTCAAGTCCGGTAAGTCTGCTTGAAGTTGCAATTACAATATTGTTGAAAATTGGATTATAATTTAAGGTGTCCATTATACCCGGATTAGTTATTGGTATTATAGTGTGATCAGCAGCAAACCTTGAGATTTCCCCATTTGTATAATCCCGACAATACATTACATAATGAATTAGCTCTGAATTATCACAAGGCTCGAATGAGCAAGATCCCCAGCCTGTAACGACATATTTATTTTTATCTGATTTACAAAAATTTCTCTGATTCAATTTATTTCTAGCAATGACATCCTTATAACAGGAATCAAAGCCCATAAAAAAATCATAATTGCTATTATTGTTTATTTCATCAATCATTACAAATTTGACTCGATTTTGGATGATATTAGAAAAATAATCGCTAGTTTGAAAATCAATTTCAAACTCCAATAAACAATGTATTTCAAATCCTTTATCTAATAGTAGTTTAGTAAGCTCAAATATATGTATTAATACATTCATTGGAGATATGGAATAAGATGATTTTCTCATGAAATTTATTGGAATATGAGTAAGAACTTTCATTCAGAAACCTTTTCTAATAATTGTTTTTCTAACGACAAGCACTTGCTGAACTTTTCTTTTATTCTTTTTGCAGGAATTCCGGCATATATACTGTAAGAATCACAGTTTTGTGTCACAAGACTTATTGCACCTATAGAAACTACATTTGAAATAAAAACATCTGGTAATATAACTGTATTCGCACCAATCTGAACATGATTTCCTATTCTGATTTTTCCTCGTCTTACTTTTCTCAAATTATCAGGAACACCGATACATATAGAAAGGGAATTACCTGAAAAGTCATCATTTATTGAAAAAATGGAAACCTTTGTAGAAATACCCACAAAATTACCAATTCTAATATCTTCCCCCATCAGTGTGGTTTGGGGACCCAAATGAACATAATTACCAATAATAGTTTTTTGTGGACCGCTAGTAATAACGCAAAAGTCATCAATTCTGACATTACTTCCAATTGATATATTTTCTGCTCCATATATGGAGCAGAGCCTGCTTATTAATACATTTTCTCCATAACTATGAAGGCCCAATTGTCTCAATTCATCTTTTTCATAAAAAGAGGTTTTCATATTTAAAACTCAGGAATTTTTAGATAATCTCCCCAAGTCGCAGCATTATTGTCTTTTTCTGACACTAGCGAAGTAAGCCATTTTGTGGGTTCATCCCAATTTGTTCTATAGTATGATGATGCCATAAACTCATTTTGAAGTTCTGAAAGCTTACGATTAATATCATGATTAAAATAATCTTTCAAACTTTTCCCATTTGAAAGAACTAAAGCTTGAGTTCCCCTAATAGGATTTATCGATCTTGCCTGTTCATGATCATATGATTTCGACATCTTATAAATGAAATGATTTATATGATCAAAAGACTGTATACCCAGAGCATAACCAACCGGAACATAAACCATCTCTTTTAAGTCGTCTAACACATACGAATACATAGAACCGTAATTATCACTAGATTCTCTGATATCTATGAATACACATCTATAACAACCCTTTACGACTCGAATTAGCTTTGATAGTGCGTTCCCTTTAGCTTGATAATGAAGCCCTCTGATCACATTAAACTTTGATTTATTTTCAACTTCATGAATAAAATCATCATATATTCCACCCGTATAAAACTGTTCCCTATTATATATTTCTGATAGTTCTCCACGTTCATCATTATATGTATCTAATTTGACTACAATGACTTCCGAATCTTCTATTTTCTTAAATTCGAACTGCATTTCTTTCAAATACACCTTGCTGAAGAATAAATCTCTGAGTCCAGTCTTTTTTTCCATTGCAGAGATATCTAATCACTTTTGCCCCTTTGCCTGTATACTCTCTAGTTCGTGGATCTAAAATGAAATCATCAATTAAAACAATAGATCTGTCAGAAAGTTTTGAATAAGATGTCATTAACTCTGACAAACAATGATCTTCATGTTCTACTCTTCCCGGGATAACATCTAACGAATCTAAATATAATAAATCAATACTGTGATTGATTCTAGAAAGAGCTTCAATTGAATCTTGAACAATATATGTAATTGAATCTTGATATTTTTTAGTCGCTACCTTACTAACATTCATAAAATTTACATCGTTATCAATTGTTGTAAGATGACCTTTCATTCTATGAACATACGAACCAAATATACTTGTACTTTCTCCAGCCCCAAAGTCATTAAAAGCTCTCTGAGTTCCTGTTTCAACTATATGAAATCCTTTTTTTTTTCATGATGTAACCACAAACAACAATAAAGAAAAGAATGAAATCTTAAATTATTAGCACTATTATATTTCGTAAAATACTCACTTAACCACAAATCAATGTTTTCTGTTTTTTTATTTTGAAATATATTTATCATTTTTTATTGTCTGTCATTATGAAAAACAGAACCCAAAGAACCCCTTAGACTTGAACCCATATTTTTTAAAGATCGACCTATCCCCCCCCAAGGTACTACTAGTTGATCTTTCATCCACTCACTCATTGAGTCAGGATGTCTTCCGCTAAATCTTTTCAAATTAGCCTTTTCCATCTCTGATAAGATACTGTGTTCATAGAACTCTTCGTGATTTACAGTTGGCAAGCCCCAAAAAGAGACATTCTCATCATCTAGATTTGTTGTGTATTCATCAAGATTGTCATAAAGTCCCCTTAATGCACCTTCATAATAATGAAGTGTCTGTTTCATTTCCCACTTTCTTGGTAATGAATACCAGCCGTAATGAAAAATGACATTTTCTTTATGAAGATACCCCGAATTAACTTTTATTCCACTTAAGTCCATTAAGTTATTGCCTAGTCGACCGGAATTGTTAGGCGTTTTGTCGTCTATGTAATGAACTAATTCTTTGATATTTCTTGTTAACATCGTTCTATCTGTTGGCATTGCTGTATTAATCCAATTACCATTAAAGAAATTGTAAGCTTTTAAATCTGCTGCATATATTCGATGTTTGGCTTCATCACAAAATTGTATGATGTCTTGTATTTTAGAAATATCGAAAACTTCATCTGCATCCATTTCAAGGCACCAATCCCCACTACACTGTTCTCTTAATAATTGTTTTATTTTACCTTGGGGATTATTGTTATTAAAATCAAATTCTTCAACAACTACTTTTATTTTTGTTTGCTTTTTAGCAAATTCCATTAATTTAGAAATAGTCAAATCTTCAAAACGAGAATCAGTTCCCACAATAATTTCATCACACCACATAACACTGTTTATACATTGTAAGTAAGGAAAGTTGTAATCTTCTCCTCGATTTACATACAAATAAGCACTTATAGACATGATTAAATATTCATTCCATTAAGCAAATTGTTCCATTTTTTCGAAACATTTTCAATTCCGAAGTGATGTATAGCATTATCTCTTGCTTTACCAGACATCCTTTTTAGCCCCCATTTAGTCTTCAGCAACGTTCTAATTTTTATTTTATTATTTGTAATCAAACACCCTTCACCTAACAACTCAGGTAACTGATATTGAGGTAATATATTTACTGGGTAATGGACATACATATCTGTCAAAACCGGCATTCCAGTCATTGCCGCTTCTATGGGTGAAAGAGTGTATGGCACTGGTGCTGTTCCCAAATTGTAAAAAATTCTACAATCCCTCATCATCTGCTTATACTCATCATAAGGATATTCTTTAGCCCTAGGACCATAATCATCATTTTGAGATCCACCCAAAAACCATTTATTCTCTATTCTCGTTTTAAGAAACGTCTCCATATGACAAGCTTCAGATCTGAAAGTCAATGCGTTTGCGACATAAAAAACAGACTCCACATCGCCATTCCAACCGCACCATTCGTCAGGATCTTTATGAAAATGTATGGTGGGAAACTCGTTATTTAGCAAATACGCATTATTTTCAGAATGACAAACAACACGTCCTCCTTCTGCACAAATCATTCTTGCAGCATCTCGATACGTCCCATGCTCCCCACCTATAAACTGCCAAATCATAGGCTTATGCTTATAATATATACCTACATATCTTGGTATGTATCCATAAAACACATCTATCTCTTCCGACATTTCTCGAATTGCATCTTCTAACCCAACGTCAACCATCCAATCATAAATAGGAGGCTGATTCCTCTCTGGGTTTCCAGTAATATACGGGGGATGATTATCATCGAATTTATCAATGTACTTTAAAATTTCTTTCTCAATAATTTCATGAATGTGTCTCTTATGACTGCAATTTTCTAACTGATCTCTTTTATGGTCTGGCATTCCTCCGATCGATACAACTTCGTGACCTAAACGTGTGAACAGTTTGATCATATCATAGAGCAATTCTGAGTGACCACCAGTTATTCCTATCTTCATAATTAACTTTTTTTATATATTTCTTGTTTGATTTGATGGGGTGTTATTTCGTCCATGCACCAGGGTATACCTTTACCTGCACAATCGTTTCTAACTTGCCAGTCATAACAAGGTGAGCATCTAAGCTTGGGTTTTGCAGTAATCGTAGATATGCTTTTGTAGTTTATAATATGATCTTTTGCTTTTGTGGATCCAATTAAAGCAATATAGTCTTGATTATTAGTACCACTTATATTCATCCCACCGCTATCCGGCCCCACACAGATGTCACAGTTCATCCACATTGTAATGAACTCTGAAAAATTCAGCTTTCCCCCTGTATTAATCACATTAGTCGGAATATTATTGACTTGCCCTAACTCCGGTCTATCACCGAACCAAATAAAAGTTTTGTCAGGACAAATATTAGCGAGATCTATCCATTTTTGAAGAGGATAATATCTCATATCCCCATGTGAGTTTAATGCACATCCAATAACATTTGAATCAATGCTATTATCCATACATATTTTATAATACCATTCAACTGATTCATGTGATAAAGCAATTTTATGATTATCTTTAGCTTTTTTTAGTGAGACTGAAGTCTGATCATAAACCTGTTGTTTTGCAATTTTGAAAAAATTATCGGGTCTATTTGTTTTTGTTACAATCGGCAAAAAGTCAACTTTATTGATTAGATTAATAACAATATCGTATTCAAGCATTTCCGACAGGGGTTGAACTGTGGGGTTTGTTCCATGCATCCAGTCAGAAGTTTTTATTGCATCAATATGTGGATTTTTATGTAGAACTCTAGCCCCTGCGTCGCTTGTCCAAAAAGTTATATGTGCATCAGGAAAGGTTTTTCTAACAGATGGGAGTGCGACTTGCTGAACCATTAAGACATCCCCGACTCCTATGAATCGTATTATTGCAATTCTCATTTCGTCATTATCAGACGGGGTGTCTATGTATTTTATTTTTTCATTCAACTCTTCTATTTTAATGAAATAACTAATAGAATTTGTGACATCTTTAAACAAACGACCATCGGCCCCAATAATAGCCCCATTTTCAACAATAACAGTACGCCAAAAATGACTAACTTCCCCCTTATAGATAATTGACTCATACCCATTATCTATTTCTAGCCTAGACAGTCTGGTCCGACCACTAGAT
>Ga0310342_100001393_pt1 | contig 15008 bp, 30 predicted proteins | sample S15DNA20500_MG_FD_206155 | JGI IMG/M metagenome (GOLD analysis project Ga0310342, IMG submission 206155) | Marine microbial communities from station ALOHA, North Pacific Subtropical Gyre - S1503-DNA-20-500_MG | ecosystem: Environmental > Aquatic > Marine > Oceanic | place: Pacific Ocean: North... | reverse complement strand
AACCCAATACAAAGAGAATTATAACTGCACAGGTGAGGGAGAACCCTACTGGAAGTTTAAAGGTGGTTCCGAATACATCGTTTCTATCCCTAAAGGGATGTCTGCATGGGATTGTTACATTGAAGTAGCCCCATTAATCGAATATAAAAATGACATGTCTGAGGAATTTATCCTTGGTCATCATGTTGCCGAGGACAGCTATCAATCTTCGTTTGAAAAATCTCAACTTGAGTATGAAGGATATGCTGGTTATTCAGAACCAAGGTTATCCAAAGTCAATGGAGTTTGGAAAAAACTTGAGGCCTTTGAAAATGGCAACGGTTTTTGGAAGAGACAATGGACTATTAACGAGGGTCATGAGACCTCAGATTTTGAGGAAATACATAGTTAGGGAATGGTTAAGTTACGCGAGTCTAGAGTAAGAGGTGGGGTCGCTCCTCATCCGCTTGACCATGACCTTTTAAAGGGAGAATGATGTGGAAGGTTTTCTAAATAATTTTATTGCATTTATATTAACAGTCTTTGCTGGTCTATTTGCCTATTATTCTTCACTTGAAGTAGAAGCAATGAGGCGGGAAAAGAACAAAAAGGATGAGAAATAAATTTGACAATGCCGCTCATTTAATGCTATACTGTATTTAGAAATGAAAGAAGTAGTAAAAAGAAACAGAGAAAAACTTGAACTGGGTTTCAATTTAGGTATTGAAATTCCATTAGGTTTTAGAATTTATCAAATAGCAGGATTTGCGGTGTTTTTCATTCCAATGATTCTTGCATTAGTAGGAGAATAAAATGGTAATAGGTGAAATAGAATTTGTAACTGAAGCAGAACAAGTTCATTTGGATGCAGCAAATGATGCATATCAACACGAAGAAGAAGAAAGAGAAGCCAACGATGAAGGTTACTGCTTTCACTGTGGTGAAGAACTAGAAGATTGCACTGGTTATAAATGCTGGATTAGATGATGGTAGTTGCAGAAAAACACAAAAATCACGGTGGACTTTATGACAGAGGCACCGCAGATTCTTATTATGGACGAGGCCCGAAACCTCACTACTGGCCTGATGGAACATATCATGGTAAAGCAGTAAACACGATTGGTTTAACGCCATTTCAAGTAAAGATTTACATGGCAGGTTATAATGATAACGAAGCAGATGGACACTTCAAAGATTGGGGAGTAGACCAATGGTAAGAGACGTTGGTTTAATGGACTTAGATGTCAAAGAAGAATTAAAAGAAGCTTTGATTGATTATGAAAATGCAATGGTGAGAGACTATTATAGTTTTACTCACAGATTTCATGATCCTTACAAAGACAAAGTAAGGTCAGAATATGCAAACGGAATACGTTACATCAAAGGCCCCAAATATTTAAAGGTTATCAATACCGATGGGGATGGTTCTAGAATGGTTCACTCTTTTATTAATTTAGGAAATAGAGAATTCTTATATGGAGATATTCTTAAATCCGCAGGATGGAAAGCTCCAGCTTTAAACAAAGCAAGAGGAAATCTTTTCAAGGGGTATAAAGTAAACTGGACAGGAGCCGAATATTTAATATGAAAGAACAGTTTGAAGGTGGAGTATTACTCCAAACAACAAAAGACCTTATAGAAATTTGTAATAAGGTTTATCCACAGTTGGATATAGGTAAATTCTCTGAGGCAGAAAATAAAGCACTCAGGGTAAACATCGATTTAATTTCACAGATAACACAAAAGAATCTTAATCTGATGTATCCTAGTCGGAAGGAAAGACTACACGATATAAAAGAAGAGGAACATTTTTTCAATAATGGTTCATAAGAAATGAGAGCAGTCATTGAGAATTATGGGGACGCTTGTATATATCAAGATCGTCCTTTTGGTTATAAGAGATTCATCGTAGAATTTAAAGATGGATCGTCAAAAGTTTATAGTGGTCTATGGTATAAAATAGATCAAGTAAAAAAGTTTACAATAGGGGAGCTTGACTCTCGGGCAGGGACAGGGAAATGAACGATACCAAGTCCACAACTTTTACACGACATGTGTATGACCGATTTCCCATCCCGCCAGAATTATGTTCACGAGAATTTAACTCATTCACTACCCGAATGTGGTTAGACAATTGTGATGAAAATAATGATATACTAGCAACCAGTCACACTTATGAAGAATATCGGAATATGTATTTTAACTGGTTAGTTTACGAATTTATTAAGAAGAGGAAGTAATATTATGAGTGATTTAAATGGATTACCGTTTGAAGAAGAAGAGTGGTTTCCCGAACTAGACGCATTACAAGAAAGTGGTGCTATCAATATGTTTGGAGCTCCTCGATGGTTACAAGATAATTTTGGAATGAATAGAGTTCAAGCATTGGGAATTTTTAATGCTTGGGTCAAATATGTAGAGAAGAAATATGAAAATGTCTAGATTAAAATTTCTTGCCATGTTTGTATTAGGTTTCTGTATAGGATTCTATTCTCAGAAAGCAATGCCAGTGTCTTTAATAGACGGAATGACAGATGATACAACCTGTATGGCAATGAACATTTATTTTGAAGCAGGCAATCAACCACTAGCTGGGAAGGTTGCAGTTGGTCAAGTTACATTGAATCGTGTTGCAGCGAAGCAGTTTCCTAATAATGTTTGTGATGTAGTGCATCAGACAAAAGAGTATTATACTTCATGGAAGACTGGATTAGCTATTCCTAAACGTGGAATGTGTCAGTTCAGTTGGTATTGTGATGGTAAAGCAGACGAACCTTTAGACAGTGTAACATGGATTGAGTCTGTCTTACTTGCAAGAAGAATACAAGCAGGTGAATGGACTGATATAACGGAAGGGGCATTATGGTATCATGCAGATTATACTGAGCCCTATTGGATAACGAGTTTGAACCAAACAGTTCATATCAATAATCATATATTTTATAAATGAGTAATACATTCATATACGCTTCATGCAAAGACGTTAACGGAAAAATCGAATATCTAGTAGCTCCATCAGAAGAAGATATAGAAGTTTATTGTGAGGGTGGAGTATTAGGTCATGAGAAAGCAATCCAAGCTTGGTATTCTAATCCCACACCAATAATGGTAGCCCATCATTTTGTATGGGTTGGGAAAGAAAGAAGACCAGCGATTTTAAACATAAGTCGACCTCATAATTATGATGATCCTACTGCAAAACCAATAGAAAAATGGTAACCCTAAATACAATTAACCAAAGGTAAAATGGCGTATAGTAAACAGGTAGTAGATCGGTTCGAGTCCGTTCTCAGAAACCCACACAAACACTCCGTAGGACGATTCGATCCGACAGACCCCAATGTAGCATCAGGAATGGTAGGAGCTCCTGCTTGTGGTGATGTTATGAAACTTGATCTTAAGATGGATGGGGACTTAATCGAAGACGTTAAATTTAAAACCTATGGTTGTGGTTCTGCAATAGCATCATCTACACTCTTTGTAGAAATGTTAAAAGGTAAGACAACTGCTGAAGCAAAAGAGATTAAAGATAAAGAGATCGCAGAAGCTTTGGAATTACCACCTATCAAATTACACTGTAGTGTATTAGCAGAAGCATCAATAAAGAAAGCAATAGAAGACTGGGAAAGAAAGAAGAGTGTTGAAGCAGCTTTATTTCAACCAGTTTCTTAAACCCTCTAGTCAAAACCCCTAAGATATTGTATACTATTAAGTAGTATGAAATTTAAAACATTATATGGGTATGAAGAACTACCCGATACTAAACAATGCAGTAAGTGTGGTGAATGGAAACACTTTAGTGCGTTTGGTTTACGGATAGGAAAACTAGGTTCTTACTCTGATACTGATCCACAGAATCAAGGGCAGAGAAGAAACGAGTGTGATGAGTGTAAAAAAAGACTCGGAAAACAAATTAAAGAAGCAAAAAAGATGGCACCACCCATTGAATCTGATCATGTATGTCCTATATGTAAAAGGAATGATGAAGAGATTCGTGGAGAAGGTAATTTATGGAAGAACAAATCTGTATTTGTTTTAGATCATGACCATGATACAGGTAAATTCCGTGGATGGCCATGTCAGTATTGTAACATCATGATAGGAAATGCAAACGAAGATACTAGAGTATTAGAGCGTGCAATTGACTACCTAAATAATTCAAAGGATTTATAATGCCAACCTACACTTTTCAGAATACTGAAACAGAAGAAATCGTAGATGAATTTCTTAGTCTATCAGAAAGAGATTTATTCATCAAACAAAACCCACACATGAAACAAATCATCGGGCCTGCTAATATTATAGGTGGCCAAGGTGATCGCGTTAGAACAGATGATGGTTTCAAATCAGTATTGTCTAAAGTTGCAGAAGCACATCCAGCATCTAAACTAGCAGATAAAATCGGTGGTAAATCTATCAAAGATATTAAGAGTAGAGCAGTAGTAAAGAAACATGCAGAGAAACAAAAGAATGAGTGAAGAATTAAAAGTGAGAACTAATTATCTAGAGATAACTGATCTAGAAAAGATTGAATTAAAAACTGAACAGGATGGAAACAGTCGTTATTATGTTGATACTAATGGTGCAAGATATCCAAGTGTAACAACTGTAGTAGGATTGTCTACAAGAGATCATATTAAATTGTGGAGAGATCGTGTCGGAGAAGAAGAAGCAAATCGTATTTCTACGACTGCGGCAAGGAAGGGAACAAAGTTTCATGATCTAGTTGAAAGATATTTACGAAGAGAAGAACCTGAGATTATATTTGAAAATCTAATACAGGAAGGACAGTTTAAATCTATCCAACCAATATTAGATGAGATCATTCCATTTGCAATAGAACCTGTATTGTATTCTGATAGACTCAAGATGGCAGGACGTGCAGATTGTATTGGTATGTTGGATGGTGCAATTACAATGCTTGACTGGAAAACAAGTGCAAAGTATAAGAAAGAAGAATATGCAAAACCATGGTATCTTCAAATGACCGCATATTCAATTATGGTAGAAGAACTTACTGGTCAACCGATTGATGAAATAATGGCAGTGGTTGCATTAGAGAATGCACAGTTCCAAGTCTTTGTATCAAACCCTGTAGAACACGTTCAAGACTTAGTTGATTTAAGGAATAGGTATAAGAATTTATATGGAATCTAAAACACTTCCAGCAAAAATGATAACTAAAAAGGAATTTACCGAGAAGGTAGAGAAGTTATTATTACAGGCAAAGAATATAGATGTTATGGGTGCAATTTTAAAGATATGTGAACAACATTTATTAGAGCCTGAGTCTGCAAAGCGGTTACTATCACCAGCGTTGAAAGATAAACTCGAAGCAGAGGCAACACATTTAAATATGATCAATAGAGGAAAACATAGTAGAGCTTCTTTAGCAAGTTTCTATTCAAAAAAATAATTGGAGTAATATATTATGAATAAAGGTGAAATCGTTACAGTCGTTACAGTAAGTGGAGAATATGTTGGTGCATTAGAAACCCTTGATCCCTTAACTATATCTGATCCTAGAATGATTGTTTCTACAGGAGAAGGTAAGATGGGATTTGCAAAAGGTATTGCATTAACAGGAAAGGAAAATCCTGACACTCAAGTGTTCAATCAATACGTCTTTGTTGCAGAAACTAATCCTACTGTTGCAGAAGCACATGCAAAAGCAGTATCAATTATTGAAACAGCATCCCCAACAGTAACCAAGCTTGTTACGAATTAATGACAAGTCGCGAAGGATATGATGCATACACTTTATACCTTGGAATAAAATTACATTTCCATTCTAAGGATTATGACTTTATCAAATACAATGGTAAGGTCAAGGCAGACATCAATTCCTTTGTAAAAAGAAAAGACAGATACCATTTCGGTAAACTCTTTAGAACCTACAAACAAGACTTACAAGATTTCTACATTGCAAACTTATCTCAAAAAGATATGTGGGCAGGTGATATGTTGGACTCATCAGCAGATAAAATATATAAGGAATGGAAGAATCGAAATCAAAAATTATCTTATTTGTTTTATCAAGAAGTGGCTAGTGTTCTTCGTAATAGGTCGTGGGTTAGACAACCCAATATCAGAAAAGTATTAGAAGTAGTAGACGGACAACATCCTATTTTATTAAAAGAGTATATGGCAAGGAATGTTTCTTTAGAAACAATGTGTATACTGGATTTGATTATTGGTTACACAAAGGATTGGCATGCACTGATTTCTGAACAGGTAGTGTATCCTGATATACACATAAAGATAAACAAATACAAAACCTTCATTGACATAGATGTGGAAGATTATAAAAAAACCTTATTAGAACTATGCTCTACATAATTGGAAATGGAACCAGTAGAAACGGAATCGATTTAGATCACATCGGAAGGTGGTGGGGATGTAATGGAGTGTATCGAGATTACACTCCTGAGTTATTATTTGCAGTTGACATTCCCATACAATCAGAAGTCTTTGAAACAGATTACTATAAAAACAATAAAATTGCTGTAGGTGAATGGGAACCTATTGAAATAGAACATGCACAGTTATTAAAAGAGGGATATAAGTTTGGTGATTATCGTATCAACGAATATATCAGTCAAGGTGATACTCATGTCGTTGTCCAAGGGGACGAAGACTGGGTTAATTTTTTAGGATTTAATAATGAGTATAGTGATAACATTATCTCATACGATAATCCTAATTTTAAGAATTTATTTTGTGGAATGAGTGCATTAGGTTATGCTATGGAATCGGGTGAACCCGAAATCTGTCTAATAGGTTTTGATGCATTAGAGAATGGAAAACCTAATAATATCTATGAAGGAACAGATCATTACTTACCTAAATATACATTGGAGAGTCGAGTTATAGATGCTCAACAATCCCAATTTATAGCTCTCTTAGAGAACTATGAAACTAGTAAAATTAATTTCGGAAACCCTATTGACGGATTTAAAGAAATAGAGTATACTAGATTATATTACTATGAAAGTAGTAATAGGTGGATTCTAGGTGAAGGCCTAGAGTCTTAATAAAATGTCTAATACAATGTTATACGATAGTTATACAAGGAGATACAATGCCTACATCATTAGATAAACTCAGACAAGCAATGGAGTCTGCGTCACCTGCTCAAGGTGATAAAAAATCCTATGTAGACGAAAGATACTGGAAACCCGAACTCGACAAGAGTGGTAATGGGTTCGCAGTGGTTCGTTTCCTACCAACTCCCGAAGGTGAAGAAATGCCATGGGTCTCATATTGGGATCACGGTTTTCAAGGGCCCGGCGGATGGTTTATTGAGAAGTCTTTAACGACTCTTAATAAAAAAGACCCTGTAAGTGAATACAATACCTCATTGTGGAATACAGGAATAGAAGCAAACAAAGAAATTGCTAGACGACAAAAACGCAGATTGCACTATGTCTCTAACATCTATGTTGTTTCTGATCCTAAGAATCCTGACAATGAAGGTAAAGCATTTCTTTACAGATACGGCAAGAAAATCTTTGAGCAACTCAAAGAAGCAATCTCGCCTGCATTTGAAGATGAAACACCAGTCAATCCATTTGATGTGAGAGAAGGTGCAAACTTCAAAATCAAAATCAGGAAAGTAGACGGTTATTGGAACTATGATAAATCAGAGTTCGATTCAACTGGTTCACTTTTTGATGACGAAGATAAACTAACAGAGATATATAATTCTCTATTCAGTCTATCTGATGTCATTGCACCAAATGAATTCAAGACCTACGAGGAACTCAAAGAGAAACTCGAAAGGGTTCTTGGGTTATCAGGTGGTGTTGCAACTTCAACTGCTGAATCCATTGCAGAAGACCTAGAGGAAGTGCCTTGGTCTAATGTAAATACGGATGCAGTGGCTGAGCAACCTGTAATTGCATCAGCAGAATCTACTTCTGAAACAAGTGTGGAAGAAGAAGGGGATGCGATGGATTACTTCAAGAGGTTAGCAGAAGACTAATCTCGATATGGGGATGATCATATTTTGTCATGTGTCCTTGACGATAGGTGATCATACTTAAACTGAGGCCGTGGATTATGGGGGCACTCAGTAAGGGAAAAGTGAAGAGATGGAGTTGGCGGATTCACTGGTGAAGAGCGGGAATGCTGTAAAGCGTGGGGCGACTTTCACAACTATTTAAGAGTATATTATGCCAAGTGTGACACCTAGAAAAAATAAGAAGTCAAAACATATAGAACCATTCGATAGAATGCTTCGAAGGTTTAAAAAGGATGTCGAAAGGGCAGGAATTATACAAGAATGTCGTAAGAGACAGTATTTTGTGCCACCTTCCGAGAAAAAGTATCGGAAAAAGCAAGATATTCTACGGAAAAGGAAGATAGAAAAGGCAAAAGACAAGCAAGAAGCCTCTTACAGACGAATGCGAGGGAACTTTTGGTGAGACACATGATAAAGTGGTTAAAGATATGTGCATTGCTCTTACTTGTCATGTTAATAGTGCATTGCTTGGAGATTGTATACGATATAATGTATCATACAGGTAATGGTTCCTTTTTTAGGACAGAAGAAATGCATAATAAACACCCACATTCTCAATTATGGGGTGAGAAAATAGATAAATACTTTACTGATACCCAACAATGGGTATCGAATAACCTTGTATAGATCAGATGGATTATACAATTTATATTAACTTAAGTTAGAGGAAAATGACAATGAACTATTTGAAATCATTGATCGTAGCTCTTTTCGTGGTTACATTAGGTGCCTGCTCTACGATGGAAGCAGTTTGGGAAGGCGGTAAAACCGTTGTTACTGGAACTGTTGACGCGGTAGTAACTGGAACTTCACAGATTGTGAGTGCAGTAGCAGAAGATGTTGTAGATACTACAGCGTTTGTTGTTGATACTTCAGCAGGTCTAGTGGAAGCTTCAGCAGAATTTGTCGATGAAAAGACAGACTCAGCAAGTGATGAACCCGAAGAAGAAGCGGGAAACGAATAAAGGAACAGGGTAGTCATTCTCGGACTCAAACGAGCCTAATAGATTATGAAGTTCTGATTGCTCAATTAAAAGAATACTGTTCCGAAAACCCGAATGAATGTGAGTTCTTCATCCTATTTAAAAAATAGTAGGGTGGAGTTCCACCTATGGAGTTTAAGAAATGTATGTTTGCATTTGCAATGCAATAACCGAGAAAGACTTAACTGATTCTCCTGTTCTTAAGGAGAGATTAGGAACTGTCTGTGGACAATGTTTAGATGAAAATTATATTGAAAATACCGAAAGGCAGAAAGAAAACTCCTACCCATGGACTGACTCAAGTCCATAAAGATCGCACAAAATACAATCGGAAAAAAAATAAAAAGGATAATTTAGACGAAAGAGGTTACTGTTGAAGTCGCGTTATTTCAGTGTTCTTAGTGTTCGTAGTGTCTAGTTTTCAAGGATTGGTATTAGACCGCTTGTGCCTAGAAGACTTCTATCAGTTTCTTTAGCATCTTGTGTTAAGTTTATTTTATTTCTAGTAGAATTATCTGTTTGCACATTAGAATTAACAGTAATATCACCAGCTGCTTGTGTGGCAGCTTCAGTTCCTACTGAGGCCTCTCCAACCATATCTCCAACACTAGGATTCTCTGCACCAACATCACTTCTGCTTTTGAGTTCTTGAAGTAACATCATTTTCTGATCATTAGAAATATCACCATGTCTTATAATCGCTTCAAGTTGTTCGTCTGATGCATTCCCTACTTTAGTTTGATCAACTACACTCTCACCTCGTGCATTATATTCATATAGACCACTTTCTTCTGCTGACTCCCTAAGAGCTCTATCTTCTTTTCTTCCTTCTCTCTCAGGAACAAGGGCTTCTTGTAATTTATCTGTTTCTTCGGTGCCACCTAAACCTAATAGATTTAAAGCCCAGTTGGGTAATATCTTTCTTGCAAGTTTTGTAATCATTCCACCTAGATCAAAACCAAAGGTTTCTTTTAACCAGTCAAAGACTGCATTAAACGGTGCTAACATTAAGTCCCATAGTCCACCAAAGATATCTTTAAGACCACCAAACATTCGATCCCAGTCACCTGTAAAGAGACCAGCAAAGAAGTCATAGAATCCACCAAAGATATCTCCTATAATATTTGCTACATCTTTAAAGTAACCTACAACCATGTCAATATAACTACGGAACAGTTCTGAACTTTCATATAACTTCATTCCGCCCCATATTAATAATGCGGCGAGAGCAACAACTGCAAGTGCTATTGCAATGATGGGTAATATTGGAATTAACAATGCAGCGATATTGATTATCTGAGCTACCATATTAGCAGCCCATGCTACCATCTTGCCTGCAGCCAATACAATCATTTTTCCAGTTTGTTTTATCATAAAGATAACATCTTTCCACATAACAGCCAACCATGCTGCAAAGGCAGATTTTCTTGCTGCGTTAAGTATGGATTGTAGTCCAGTGAAAATCTTCGTTGACATGAGCCATTGCCATCCTGTTGCTATCCATTTTTTAAAGGTTTTCATGTAAGCAAAGTTATAGACGCTTTGCATTTTAGTCGCTATCTTCCATTGCGTTATATTTGTCCATGCTTTACTCATGAGACCTTTAAAACTCTTCCACCAACCTCTGGCCATGGTGCCAAAAGCTTTTGCAGAGTTGGAGATTGTTTTTGACGCTTTTCCCCAAGCTGCACCAAACTTACCCTCTTCTTCTGCAAACATTTCCATTTGTTCTGGCTTCTTCTTCCATATACCTTGCACACTTTTAAGGCCTTTCTTACCAGCTTTCCCGATTGCCTCACTTGATTTTTCCATTGGGTCAGTAAGGCCTTTTTTCCATATGCCTGCGATATCTTCCCCAACTCTTTTACCAACTGCTTCAGAACCTGCCGCACCAGCGAACATTGCTAATGAATTTCCCATGGCATCACCAAGTTTACTAAACCCTTCTGTGAGTTTTTCAATCAAGACACCTGACATGTTATCTTCTTTACCTAGTGTAAGAACTTTGCCGATGGAATTGACTTTACTCATCATGCCATCAATCATACCACCAAGATCAATACCAGTTAAGTCTCTAATTCCATCCGTGAATTTTCCAAGTTTACCAGCATTCTCATTCAGTTCTCTAAATGATTTTATTGCTTGGTCATTGAATTCTTGTCTTTCTTTGAGTTCTTCATCCAAGAGGTCTGATTTCTCTTTGATCTCTGCATCAGCAAATGCTGTTAAACTTTTTCGTCTCTCTTCTCCAGCAGTTTGCAGTTCTTGTAATTTTTTAAACTCTTTTTGATACCCAACCGACTGTTCATCAATTCCTGCTTCTGTGTATTTGTTGAGTTTCTTTTTCTGTGCTTGGATGTCTTGCTCTGCTTCCCATAATGAATTTCCCTCTTTCTCTGCTTCATCTAATCTTTTAGCTTTTTTAGTCTCTAAGTCAATTATGTCTTTTTCATGTTCTATAACTTTTTGATTAAGTTCTTCAAAACCTTTTAAGTCCATTTCACCCATAGCATCTTTAAGTTGTTTAAACTGTTTTGGATCGAGTGCTTTTTCTCCTTCTTTTAAAAAGGTTGATAAATTATTTCCTAATTTATTAAACTTATTTGCTTGTAATGCACCAGCGAATGTATTCTTTGCCGATAATCTAATACCAGCAACTTCTTTTGCTAATTCTCGGTTTGTTTCAGAAAGATTATCGACTAATTTGGTGAATGCTGGATTGAGTTTCTCAGTAGCTTTATCAATCTCTTTAGTTGTCTTATTGATCTGATCTTGTATTGTTTTTTCGGCCATGGATTATTATCCCTGTTCGTCAATAAAGTTTTGGATATCACTTACTGTTGCAAAGTTTTCTACATCTTCATCAGGTATGGTTATACCATATTCACTTTCAATTGCAATTATTAGTTCTACAGTATCAAGAGAATCAGATGCTAACTCATTTAGTATATGAGAGTTATCTTTAACATCCGATACATCAATCCCTAAGGTTGATGCTACTAATTGTTTTAAATCCATTATGCTTTGTTCTCAGCTTGTTTTTTTCCAGTGCCGGCATATAGTCCGAACCATGCAGCTCCCGCTCCAACCAATACAGATACTAAACCTGATTGTTCAAGTGAGGGTGCTTCTAAGCCCATAAACCACATCGCCGCGTAATACAATAAAAATATATACACCGTTAAAAATAACCGTGGAAATATTCTCCATTGATCTACCATGAATGCAAAGTGTATCCATCTTTGCCATGGATTAACTTCTTTGTCTGCCTCAAGGTCTCTAATTCTTTCCTTAAGATCGTTTTGGATCGTCATCATGTCCATGAACTTATTCAAGTCCATCTCGACTTCGTTGCGATCCATGTCTCCACTAAATGTGGATATCATTTTATCTGCCATTGTGTCCTTCCTCTATTATCTAGATTTCATTTTGGCTTCTCTTGCCTTTTGTCTCTCCTTTTCTTCTTCAAGAAACTGAAGTAAGAGATTTATGTAAATCTCTCTTTCCCAAGGTATCATATCTTCTAACTCAGATAACGAATACTTGTGGTGTTGCATTAACTGAAAGTTAGTGTTATAATAATTATAAACGCTTTCATGAGAAAGAGATATTAAAAAAAACTTTGTAGGCCCTCTAACATTCTTGTGTTAATTGTTTCACAAGTATTACACTTAAACTCCACTTCTTTTTGAAGTTTTGGTGCTTTGTCAAAGTAGTCACCTAATTTTTCCAATTGTCCAAATGCTAAATTGTCAATGAACTCGTCAAGGTCTTTAGAATTTATATCTGATGCTTCATGCACATTTTCTGCATCGAATATTCTAACGATTGATCGTTTTAGAAGTTCGATAACTTGATCTGCTTCATTCAGCTCGTCTAAACCACCTATATCTTTTACTTTCATAAGTTTAAGAACAAGTCCCAACTCATCAGTAATCATAATTGTGTCGTCAGGAAATTCTCCTTCTACCTTCACATCATCAAGATTAATTGTTACTTCTCCTGATCCTTTGCAATCTCCGTTTGAACAATTCAAAAGAATATCACTTGTTTCACCAACTGAAACTGAACGAATTTTAATAAACAGGTATTCCATATCGATCATGGGAAGTTCATTTGCATCAACTTCACCAAATGTCACATTGTTTATTAGAATCTTAACAGCTTCTAATGTTTGTCTAGCATTCTCACTTTCTCTAGCGAGCACTAATACCTTTTGTTCTTTTACAAGAAAAGGTCGAAATTTAATTTCACGACCATCGCTTGGCAGCACACAAGTATAAGTTGGTGCTGATTGGATTGGTAATCCAGCCATAATTTACTCCATTATTTAACCACTTGGTGGTTATCCACCACCATGTTGTTTATACGTTTGGGCTCCTCTAGCAAGAGCTGTATCTAAACTTTCAAGTTTATTTAACCATTTTCCTGCTTTCTTGTTAAATCTTGAACCCAGTTTTAAAGTATTTAGTGCCAAATCTAAATACTTACGTCCTTTATTTATCTTACCAAAAAGCCCTCCTGAATCAGGAAGATGATAAGAAGTTTCAAATGTTCTAAATGCAAAGGTGACACTAAACTTCATAATATCATCTGTAGTGGTGCTGTTTAATTCTTGAGCTGCATATGCAATAGGATATGCTTCTTTTAGTTCGTATCTAAGTGCTGGTGAGCCGTCTTTTCTTTGTTGATCTATTTGTACTGTTCCAATATAATCTTGATAATAATTAAAGATTGGGTGGTAACTATCACCAGTTCCAGCTGTAAAAATTGCAGTTTGCCATGTTTCAAGAATGAGACGATCAAAGAATGTTGAATCACATCTAAATGTCATTGTTACTTGATTGCCATCATGATCTATATTGTATGGCATATGTTGAAGTGGGCCGTAAGCTGACCAACCTTCATGTGTCAATTGTCTGCCAGGCATAGAAACTGATTCACATCTAAGACCTTGAAGTGCTATCCCTTCTGGCCCCATTATGTCTACATTAAATCTATTTGCTCTTGCACCACCATCAAAGTTTGCTTTAAATTTGTCTATGGATTGAGTATCATCAAATGCATTGTCCCACCAACCCTTAATTCCTTTTCTGAGTTTACCTCTCCAACCCATTTTTCCTTTAACAATGATTTCAGGTATAGGGTGGTCGGCATCATAAACTGCTCTGCCTGCTGAATCTACTTTATTTCCGTGTGCCATTAGTATTGTTTCCTACTTTCGTTATACACTCTGTTTGCATTGACATTAAATTTTTGGACAGGTAACATTGCAACTATATCCCAATAGTCAGGACGAATTTCTGTTATCCGACTGTCTACATGTCCCCAAAGATATTGTTTAATACAAGGTTTAGCCATTCTTACTTTGGTTACACTTTTTAGTAAATCATAAGTCAATCTGAATCTAGTTTCTTCATTGAACTGTTCTTCATTAATTAATTCAAATAATGCACTCATTAATTTTACTCTATCTCTAGGTGCTATGTAGTGTAGGTTTATGCCAAGAACACCTGTTTCATATCTTTCTACAGGAATCATAACAGGAAATCTATCCCAATATGGTAATGTCTTCTTATGTTTTGCATCATAGAAAAACATATACATTTTACCCATCTCAAATTCATCTCTAAATTCGTTTATATCTCTTTGCCAAGCTTGGGGTGTGGTTCTAATTCTACTCACACTGTCTCGAAACCAATTCATACTTGCAATACTTCGCTTTTTTAAATTAGCAGGTGATTCTTTCGCGAGGTTTTCTAACAAAGATAAATTTTTAACTGGTGGTAAGAGAGCCATATAACTATTTATGTTAAGTTAGATGATCTTCTGTCAATATTCTGAATATATATTTTCGTTCTTTACAATACGATTCAGCAGCTTTGAACTTTGCTTGATTGATGGCGTAAGTGGCGGTCTCTCTTAAGAACTTTTGGGTTGTTCTTGTTTTTCTTTTAGGTGGTTCTAAATGTTTCTTGGGTTTAACTTCAATAATCTCACGAGAAATTTTTCCTTGTGCATCT